>UMGV01088357.1_pt1 | contig 16600 bp, 18 predicted proteins | sample 1965361 | NCBI WGS metagenome assembly UMGV01 (sample SAMEA4836081, study PRJEB28245) | human gut metagenome | biome: gut microbiome; material: fecal sample | place: Denmark | collected 2008
AAGTATAAATAAGCCTTTCTACTCTTAACTTCTACATCTCGTAAACCACCAGATATCTTGGTAATGTGATGACTTTGAGACGGCGAAACCAGCGGCGCGGTGATGTAGGATCGAACTGTTTTGACTGGCTGCTGATGATGTAGTAGCTGGCGGAGTAGTCGTCCATAAGAGACGTGAAGACAGACTTTATTCTGGAGCACTTCTCGTTGATGGCATTGTCAAGGGGATTGGTAAGTCGCCCCCATCATCGCTTCTGTGGCCAAGAGCATGGGAATATTGACGATAGGCATCGTGACCATACCGTTCTATTTTGAGAAGAACAGGAAGATCATGAAGGCCTTGAAGGGCGTTGAGGAGATGCGGAAGAATGTCGATTCGTTACTTATTATTAATAATGAGAGCATCTGCGATGTCTATGCCGATTCGGAACTCTCCATTAAGGACGCTTTCAAAGCTGCGGACAATATCCTGTGCAATGCCGCAAAGAGTATATCGGAGCTGATTATGATTGAGGGAAGTATCAATCTTGAGGATAAACGACCCGAGACTCAAAAATCGACTGAAGAGCCTGCTCAGAAAAATGATGGTTACGAGACAAAGTCTGCGGGGACGGAAATTAAGACAGAGCCGTTGAAGACTGCAGATGAAGCCCCTCACAAAACTCCCTCTTTTCTTGACAAGCTCAAAAAACATTTGAAGAAGGGTATCACGGTACTGACCAGTGATATGGAGGAATGAAGCGATTTCGGCTGTCTTGGCTTTCTTATGCTGAATGATATTATTATTTCTGAGGATTGGATAATCGGAGAAAGACTGATAATTGTTTTTGGCCTTTGACAGAATTTGGCATATCTGTACACTACTTTTGCCGACAGATACATCAGGACGGTATGTCCATTGGCGAAACATTAAACGATTTGACTATGACTCAGAACGATAACAGAACTATCTACGAGGCCATCCGTACGATTGCCGCGAAAGTATGTAAGGACGGAGAGACCTACCTGCGTGCCGACCTCGCCTACGAACTAAAGCAATATGGTATCCAGACCGACAGCGCCGACGTGAGCCGCTTGGCCCTTGAGGCTTACCGCTATTTCAACAACGACCATAACATTGAGCGCGCGTTTGTCACCAACGACTGCCGCCGCCCGCTGATCGAGGAATACAAGATGACAGACTTGCTCAACAACGGCAAGACGGAGGATGCAATGACGCTCGCGCAAAAGGAACTTGACAGTACATCCCAAACGCTGACCCGACTGCAACGCGACATCGACACCAACATGCAGGTGGCGGCGGCAAAGGCAGCATCGGAGATGATGGATACGGTGACGGGTACCGGTGGCGCGAAGGCGGTGCGCACGGAGGCTGCGACACTCTTCGACAGATATTCCAGAATGGTGGTCACCTACCATGAGGGGGAGGACACGGTGCGCCGCAATATTGCCGACTTCACCACGCTGCGCACCGATATCGCCACCATCTATCAAGAGTATGCCATGCGGCTCGTCGACATCTATGGCGACAGCATCAAAGCCGTTGAGCCTAAGCTCTTCGACTTCAGCCAAGTGCAGTTTCTCGATGTCGACAGCATGTTGAAACATACGGAACTGGAGTACAACCGCATCAGCGACACCTGCTCGGCTCTCATCAGTGAGATCTCTGACAGTTTCCAGTTGTCCTTGCGGAGTAGTGTCGCGGCATACCGTTCAGCCGGCAAAGACAATAAGACGCTGGGACTCGCCATGGCAGGACTGGGCATGCTCAACCACTATATGCAAGCCAGTGAGCGCACCATGCGACTGCGCTCTGACCTCACCACGTTCAAGACAAGCATCAAGCACGATGCCACCCGCATCAAGGCAGACCTCGGACGACTGCTCGTCATCTACAAGACGCTCAACGATGTCGTCATCCCCAAGGCTGATCTCTATCTGCGCTATGCCGCAAAGCTGATGGCATCGGACATCAACGCCATCACAGACTCCTTATATAATAATGTGTCCATCCAGCCGTTGGAGGACCAGCGGCGCGAGCTCCTCGCACAGGTGAGAGCGTTGGACGGAGAGATCAACGACCACCTGCAGAACATCGATGTCTATCAGAGTCTCGTCAGCGACCTCACGCAGACGCTCGACGCAAAGGCTGCAGGCTACCACGATGCCATAGCGCGGAAGCCGTCGAAGCCCTTCTTCCTCGTCAATATCCTGACCTTCGGACAGGCGAACAAGAACTATAGCCGCAACTATGCCGAATGGGATGCCGTGTGTTATCCGCTCGTGCGGGAGTATGAGAACAACCAGGTGGACCTCAAGCTGGATAAAGACGAGCTGGATGCGCACCAGAGCGACCTGAAGGCCAAGCAACAGGAGCAGCATCTCGTCAAGCAGAAACTCGACGAGGTCAACAGTCAGATTCGCTCGAAAGTCAACGCTTCTGCGGAACTGCAGATGAAGATGCTGCCGCATCTGCGTACCGTCATTGCCATGCTGCGCCTCGGACGTGAGATCATGGAGTCGAAACTCGACAAGCGGCTCGTTGGCACCGTGGACATCCCGGACTTCAACGCTACGGAGAAACTGCCTGCCGATATCGAGAACAACCTCTCCTTGTTTACTTCGACCTTGGCGGACAATCTGCATGCTGACCGTGGTCTGGCGGTGGCTCTGCTCAATGGCGTAGACGACTATCGCGATACGAGAGCCGAAGACCGGCATTATTCTGAGGATGATATTGCTCAGGTCACTGAGGCTTCCGAGCAGACTCTGCAACAAGGCATCGCATTGCTCGACAGTGCCATGAAATTGAAGACGCAGCAGCTTAACGGCAAGTTGGCAGCTGCCGCTTATGATGAGGCGTTTGACAAGATCGCTTCCGACTTCCGCAGTCAACTCCAGGCTATCGACGACAAGAGCGCCTTCCTGCGGGAGGTGATGCGGCGCGCCCACCTCGCCAACAATGACGACGACCGTAAACAGGCGCTGCTCATGCTCAGTGAGCTCAGTGGACAGAATCTGACGGAGCAGGACTTCCGGGACTTCATCAGCGGCAAGAAAACAATAGAATTGTAAATACGAATATCAATAAATGACTCATCAAGGATCCATAAAGGTCGGTTCTAAAAATTAGGTCGAGGCGTATTCTGCCAGCTATCGAGACTCAAAACGTAAGTTGAAGAGGGAGTGTAGCGGGCTACACGACTGATGAGACTTGACGTTTTTAGGCCAATAGATGCAGAAGACGACCGAAACAACATGCATCCGTATCGTCTAATTTTCTAAATCTAATTTTTAGAACCGGCCTAAACAGTTGTTTGTGAGAATTCATGGGCTTAGAGTGGAAATTCGTGTACAACGAAAATGTAAGATATTTAATATTCATAATATGGCAAACAGCAGACGACAGCAGGCCCAGGCTGACATGGGCATGAACATCCAAAAGGAAGAGCAGCAGCGCGAGCAGGCTCTGGCGCGCGAACAGCAACGACAGGAGGAGAAGCAAGCCAAGCGAGAGGCACTGATGAATACGACCTCATACCGTGTGATGGACGCGACCGCAAAATATATGGACAAGTATTTTCTTGACCCGCTCCTCGGACTGATTCCCGGCGGTGTGGGCGACGTACTCACCAGTGCCCTTGCCATACCGTTTATCTACTTTGCTCTGGTGCAGGTGAGATCTATTCCGTTGACCCTCGCCGTGATCTGTAATGTGCTGAAGGATGCACTGCTCGGATCAATACCTTTCTTCATTGGCGACATCATCGATGTCTTCAACCGCAGCTACGTTGCTAACCTCAGACTCATCACCGGTTACGTCAATGATGACAAGGCAGTCATCCATGAAGTCAATCGGAAAGCCACGTGGTCGGCGATATTCATCATCATCCTCTGCGTCTTGATCTATTTCATCGTGAAGTGGACAATCGAATTGGGCGACTGGATCATCTCGCTGTTCTGAAAAATATCGCGCTCGTTTGCAATAATTTTGTATCGATGAAAGAAAAAACTTCAGCAGGAGCGGCAAAAATAGAGCAAGCCGAATGCAATCAAGCTCGCTTGAGATTGCTGAGGCGAAGCCTATTTTATCTAAAAAACTTGTCCAAAAAGTTGCATGCTATCGATATTCTTCGTAAGTTTGCAATCGGAAAGGCGGTCGTAACAGACTGTCTCCGGACATTGAGGATAAGAATGATAAGCATCACGCTGCCGTTTGATTCACGTAAATCTCGCAAGTTGAAACGAATCAGTCAATGGATAGCGAGTGATGCCCATGCTTTATATATGGCGTGGGCTGCTCCTGCTGTTTTGTTGATTCGGGTTGTGCGAGAACCTACGTGGGCAAGATATCGGAGAGTATGCTCACGCTTTCTTTTCCTCTCCATAGCAATCATGCCGATGGCAGCCACGGCTCAGAACAGCCTTCATGCTAAAAGCACAAGAACTTATAAACTAAAGAACCAAAAAACGTACAATACTATGCCACAGATCATCAAAACAGGTGGAGGTCTCTTCTCCAAGGGAGAACTTCTCCGCATCAACCCAAGCAACAACACCATTGAGGTGTCCACCAACGGCGGCCGTTCCTGGTCTCCGCGCTGCACGAACGCTTCCTACGGCACCTTCCGTGACCTGCTCCTTGTAGGCAGTGAGATCCTTGCCGCCACTTCCCGTGGTCTCTATGTCTCCACCAACGCCGCCCGCAGTTTCTCGCCCCGCTGTGTGAATACTTCCTACGGCGACTTCCTCAACCTGCAGGACGAGGGCAACACGCTCCTTGCCAACACCAGTAAGGGATTGTACTACTCCACGAATGGTGGAAGAAGCTGGGTGAAGAGATAACAACTTAGCATAAAAAACAAGAGGAATCCGCAAAAAAGTTCGTGATTTAGTTGCAAGTTTGAGAAACATTCCCTAAATTTGCTTTCGGATTGGGAGAACAAGGGGCGACAGCCCTTTCGTCTCACTTTCCAAGGTCACGAAAGACTGTGCTTACGAGCGCAGAAAAGCTTGCTTTTATGCCGAGTGCAGCCAGTCTTGCAGGCTTAGGCCTGAATGAACTTGTGTCTTCGTGCAGACAACACTGTTCTTGTAGTCGAAATCTGGTAAATTGAAACTATAAAGAAGAACGGAAATAGTCTGAGCGGGTTCACACCGCGCATACGGTGTGGATTCCTCTTTCATATTTTCTTTCTTTATGGGTTTTACCAGAGCCTGACTACAGGGAAGTGTGAACAGCAGGAATTCACACCGGTTTCTATGCGTGATAGTCAACAACATAATCGTATAATCACTTTAATCTAAGACCTATGGCTCAAATGATCAATTATGACGGAAGCGCCGGACTATACTAATTGTTAGAATAGAGGGGCGGTGTGATAAATTCGAAACATTAACAGCAACATCAAATCATAACTTTTAAATCAAAATTATATGGGATAGGGGAAATTTTTAGGCGACCTTGCCAAAGATTATATTAGCGAGCGAGGTATTGAAGGAGCATTAGAAGATGCAGGAGCCCTCAAGGACAAGGTCTCAAAATTCTTGTTAACCAACATCTGCAAAGAGCTGTATTACTCGACGGATAGAGGATGATAAGAAACATTAAGAGCATGTGTAACGATTCATATTTTAACATTTAAATACATATAATTATGGATTGGATTAAAGCATTAAAGGCAGGAGCTGAAATCGCCAAAACAATTGGCGACCTGCTTGATGATGGTAAAGTCAATGGAAGTAACAATAACAAAAACAAAAAGGATTAACTATGGGAAAGAAGTTAGACAATGCCAATAAGGCTATAGGATTCTTGAGTACATTGGCAACAATCGGTGGCGTTGTTGTGAAAGTCATCAACGCAACACAGAATAAGAAGTAGAAAGTTTTCCTTTGCTTCAGCAACTCAACTAAAGAGGTCTTCTTATTGGTCTCCATATCTTCTGGCCAATACGAAGGCCTTTTTTAGTAGAAGCGAGCTATCCAAAGCATAGACTTCAATTAAAACTTATGATTATCGCATCTTATATTCTCGCACCATTCGTTGGTGGTGTCATCGGCTACGTCACCAACGACATTGCCATCCGCATGTTGTTTCGCCCGTATACGGCGAAGCACATCATGGAATACGTGAACATCTTCTTCACATAAGCGAGAGTACTTGCAGCGTATTTCGCGCATGCTTTTAGCACCGTTTCTTTCAGACACCCCGGAACAATCAGCTTAAATAATTTGCACATATCATAAACTATTCCTATTTTTGCAACAGAAACCCCTAAATAGACAAGGCATGACAGAAAGAAGCATACGGGAGATAGAGAAAATGGGAGAAGGTAAATATATCAATCCCTATACCGACTTCGGATTCAAGAAGCTGTTCGGCACCCCTCTCAACAAGGATTTGCTCATTAGCTTTCTCAACTCACTCTTCGATGGCAAGGAAGTAGTTCGGGATCTTACCTATCTTAATGGTGAGAGCCTTGGTAATGGCTATGGCGATCGCCGTGCCATCTTCGATGTCTATTGCGAGAACGAGCAGGGAGAGACGTTCATCGTTGAGATGCAGAAGGCTGAGCAACAGTTCTTTAAGGACCGAAGTGTATTCTATTCTACCTTTCCTATTCAGAATCAAGGAAAGAAAGGTATTTGGAATTTCAAACTCAAAGGTGTCTATACGATTGGCATCTTAGATTTCGTCTTCCCCGACCATGAATATCCGCAAGACAGCCTGCGGCATGAGGTGAAGTTGGTGGATGTGGACGACAAGCATGTATTCTATGACAAACTGACCTTCCTCTATCTTGAGATGCCAAAGTTTACCAAGGGGGAGGAAGAGCTGAAGACCATGTACGACAAGTGGCTTTTCGTCCTTCATAACCTTTCTCGTCTGATGAAGCGTCCGGCAGCCTTGCAGGAGCGTATCTTCACACGTCTTTTTGAACAAGCAGAGATTGCCCGCTATACACCCGAAGAGCGTCAGGACTATGAAGACAGCCTGAAGGTCTATCGAGACATGAAGAATGTCCTTGATACTGCCGAGTTGAGGGGACTGGAAAAAGGACGCAAAGAAGGACGGAAAGAAGGACGGAGAGAAGGCATTGAACAAGGGACATTTGAAGAAAGGAGAAAGAATGCGAAAGCGATGAAGACCTTGGGCCTGCCATTGGAGACGATCGTAAAAGTGACCGGAATGTCGGCAGATGACATTGACAAGCTTTAATTGCGGGGCTCGTCGCGCTGTTCGGTACGCTCATGGGATGCGTGAATCTATTTTTAAAAGGTAATAAAATCCCTTGCCTCTGACAACTTTTGGCGTACCCATTCCTTACCTTTGCCTTCGATAAGTCAAAAAGGGCTGCATCGACAATAGAGGCAAGCTTCATTGCATGCGCTTGCACCATTTTTGGCATCCATAAACCATAAACCGAAAGCGATATGTTTAGAGGAATGACAAACTTCGTCTGCGACAACTGCGGACACAAATTCAAAGGAATGGACATCGAGTGGTGCGCGACGGTCTTGTCGCAACCAATGAAATGCCCCAACTGCGGCAGCTACCACACCAGCCCCGGCTCGTTTTTAGGGCTCAACAAGCGTATCTACAGGAGCATCTGGAAACGGATGGACGAGTTTCACGGAACTACGAACTCCTAACTTCTAATTCTTAACTATATGAATACTTTATTTCTGCCCTTTGTGGGCAAGGACTATACCACCGGTGGCATCTTCGGCAAGCGCATCATGGTGCTTGGCGAGAGCCACTACTGTGATGAGGGTTGTATAGATTGCGGCAACGTCGCTAATCATCGCGAGTGCAGGACGTTTACCAATGGTGTCGTCGGCGACTATCTCAATGAGGACAAACCACGCGAACGCTGGATGAGCACATTCCTGAAGTTTGAGCGCAGCCTTGTGGGACATGAGACCGAATGGCCGGAGCGGCAGCGTATCTGGCAGAGTGTACTGTTCTACAACTATCTTCAGGTGGCGATGGGCGGACCGCGCAAAGCTGGAACAGAGGCTGAATACCGTCAGGCCGAGGAAGCCTTCTTCAGCGTGCTCGACCAATACCGTCCGCAGTATATCATTGCCTGGGGCAACCGTCTGTGGGGGCAGATGCCGGGCGGCGAGCGATGGCATGACGGCGACGACATCACTATCGACGGCTATACGGTCAATACTGGCAACTATGCCTTGAGCGGTGGCGGTCGCGTGAAGGTCATGGCCGTCAATCACCCGTCAGTCGGCTACTCATGGGACTACTGGTACAAGGTAATAGAGACTTTCTTGAAAAGATAATTATCTCCTGTGACAACTTTTGGCAGTAACAAGCATTAGCTTTGCACACAGAAACATAAAAAACGAAGAATATGAAGTTAGCAGAAGCCTTAAGCCTTAGAGCCGAACTGAAAAACAAGATCAACGCGCTCGGACTCCGTATCAGGGAGAGTGCGAAGATACAGGAGGGCGACGAGCCGGTAGAGGATGTCGATGAGCTGCGCAAGGAGCTTGACGACTGCCTCAATCAGATTGAGGATTTGATTTACCGCATCAACATGACCAACGTACACGCCACCATTGACGGGGAGTCGCTGACACGACTGATTGCCCGCCGTGATGTTCTGTCCAAGCGTGTGGCCATCATGGGGAATATCGTCAATCAGATCGGCACCAACGATATACGCTTTGGCAAGAACGAGATCCGATCTATCCGCACGGTGGATGTCAGGGAGCTCCACAAGGAGGTGGACAAATACTCCAAACAACTCCGGGAGCTTGACTTGAAGATTCAAGAACTCAACTGGACAGTAGAGTTGGTAGAATAAGGCCGTTGGTCGAATAAGACTTCGAAGAGTAGTTTTCTGAGCGCAATAGTGGCGGCAAGACTGACGACAGCACCCAAAGGGCTGAATATCCCCCTTATGCACAGGCACGCACAGCGCATGGGGCACAGGGTACACGGGCATGCCTTATCATATTTCGCGATATGAGGCAGCACAATTCACAGCGCACTACCATTTGCCGACTATACGATACAGAAAACGAGGGCGGGAAGAGGGAAGATTGGAGGCACAGCGTCCTCGCTGTGCAAGGTTGTGCGGCGAGACGCCGCACCTCCTACTACAAACAGTTTTATCAAATAAGGTTATGGACAACAGGGCTAAATTTTATTGTTGGCTGATAGGCAAGTTGGAGCGCCGCCACATGACGATAAAGGAGATCTGTGACGACTGGAATGAGTCGTCGAGCAATATCGACGGCAAGGAGCTCAGCGTGCGCACTTTCCACCGCTACCGTGAGGAGATAGCCAACCTTTTCGGCATAGAGATTGAGTGCGACAAGGCCGACGGCTACCGCTATTTCATCCGTCGTGACCGCTATGCCGACACGGAGATATCAGAGTGGCTGCTCAGTTCCCTGCGCATGGCATCGCTCGGCGACATGCTGAAATACCATAGTAAGGTGATGCTGGAGAAGGCACCGGAGAATACGCAATTCCTCGACGACATCATCAGTGCCATTGACAAGCACTATGCTATCCGTTTCCATTATCGCACACCCTACGGTGACGAGAAGGATATGGAGCTCGTCCCTGCTTTCCTCCGTCTGTTCCGTCAGCGGTGGTATGTCATCGGCAACCTGATAGAGCAAAATGACCATACGCCCAAGCCCAATGCCGACGGCTCCGACTTCCATCCCCGTGTGCTGCCTTTCGACCGCATCAGCTATTTGGAGATTGTCTGCGAGAAACAGCTGCTGTCAAAGAAGACAAAGGAACTGTTGAGCCCTGACAACTTCTACGAGGGTTGTTTTGGCATTATTCGCCAGCAGAATCTGCCACCACGAAAGATACGCATCCGTGCCTTCTATCCGGAGAACAACTACATCGGGGAGGTGCCGATCCACGAGAGCCAGACCAAGATACACGATGCCGCTGACGGCTCATATACCGACTATGAGCTCTTTGTCAGTCCCACTCGTGACTTCGAGCAGGAACTGCTGTGGCACGGTCGTAAGATCATCGTTCTCAGTCCCGACGACTTCCGCCAGGAGATGATCGGCATCCTCAAGGACATGGCGAGGAGCTATGAGACAGGCGAGAACACCGTGGAGGAATGAATGATAGAGGCGTATGTCAGAATCGCCACTTCGCCTGTACTTCCAGTTCCATGCGGCTGTGACCGTTGATATGATCTGGTCCGGAGGAGGATGACACATTGTGGAAGTAGCATGTGTTGCCTAACTTCAGCAGGAACATCAAGCGGCGGGCAATGTCCGCACGGGCAGCGATGGCATAGCGGACGCCCTCGCCGGAAAACATAGGGAAGGAAAAGTCGTAGAGTAGTCCACGCTCATAGCTGTAGACACGTGAGAGGTAGTCATCGGTGTGGAAGTAATTAGCACTGAGGAAAGCTTGGAACCAAGCATAGTGACAGGCGGCATATTGCGAGACCATGTATCCCCGGCTGGTCGTTTGCTGGTGGCAAAGGCTGAGATCGCCTTGCATCCTCCATTGCCAGGAAGACGCTGTGTAGCCGATCATGGCGCGCGAGCGGTACTCATCCCGCCAACTCAGACGGCTGTTTTCACTGTCGTTACGTTCCCGCTTTCTCATGCGCATTCTGAGCAGATAGCTCCATCCGTGTCGGTTACCACTGAACTGAAGCAGCGCGTCGATGCTGTGCGAGGCTGCAGATGCCTGGTATTTCGGCCATGCGAAGTAAGCGGCGTCGACATATCCCATCAAGCACGCAGCGGACGACGGTGCCCACTGCATGCCAAGATAGAGTCCGCTCTCGTCGTTGACCGTGCTGCCATCGGCATAGCTCTGGCTGAACAGCGAGTAGTATTGATAGGGATAATAGCGTTGCAGAGCCATCACCGACAGTGATGGCGTGAGCAAATAGCTGAGCGTGTTGATGGTGGCCACAGTGCCGCAGTTACCTGTGGCTGTCTCGCCGGCGATGTTGAGCTTTGCCGAGACGTATCCGTAATCGACGCTTGCGTTCCAAAAGTGCTTTCCTTGGGGATACCATCTGCGGAATGGCTGTGTAGTATTGGGCACCAACGTACGGTTAAAGGCAGTGGCGAAAGCTGTGACGCCCGCATGAAATCCATCATGGAAATAGCTGAGGTTGGAGCCCACGAGTGTCTCGTCAGTGTTGCGTCTTCGTGCCATCTCGCTGGGTGTACGGTGATAGCCGGTTTTTAGGATAGTGGTTACTGTACCAGTGGAGTCATTGAGCGTAGCGTCGATCTTTCTCCAAGAGACGAAGCCGGTCAGTGTGAGTTGGCGGTTGAGGCGTAAGGCAGCAGCCGCGCCTTGCAGGTAGTTGGCTTCCGACCGGCTGCTGTGTCCGATGATATTGTTGGTGGAAGCGCCCAAGGTGGCCAGCGTGTTGAGTTTGCCAAGTCCGAATGACGTGTTCATGATTAGTCCCATACCGAAGCGCAGGCGATAGCGTCCTACGACAAGGTTACGGATGACGCCTGTGTTGCGGAGTTGAAGATAGAGAGAGTAATAGTCATATCCGCATGCGTTCTTTCCTGCAAAGAAAGGCTCGCCGGCGTCTTGCGAGGCCACAAAACCCAGTCTGACGCGTTGTCGATAATTAAAGGTGTAGCGTAGCCAATGTTTGTATTTATATCCGAGAAATCCATTTTTATCTCCCTCTCTATCGTAAAAAGGAATCTTCAGCGTTGCCACTACTTCCTGCCGTCCAGAGCGTAGGATGCTGTCCAATGGAGGCAGTGCGTCCGATGTCCTTTCCGGCCCGATAGTGACGAACTGCTCCAGCATGTCGGCATCCTGTTTGCGAAACGAGGGAAGCATGCGCAGTTCCACGAGACTCTCGAAGCGTTTGGCGCGGTCACGGTACTCCATGATGTCCATCACTTGCTGGCCAGAAAGAAAGGGCAGACGCTCCAAGTCCTCGCGCGTGCAACTGTTTAGATCCATCTTCTCCCGTGCCAGCTCGTTGAGCATCTCATATGTGTCCTGCCACGCTTCGTTCTCTGCATCCTCTCGTTGGCCGAGTTCACTGAAATACTGTTGCCATGACTCAACGGGGGCTTGTGCGTACATAGAGATGGACGCATTGAGGCATAGTAACAGTAGAAAGAAGACGCGGGCAGGTCTTTTCATAGGCTTGGTATTGGTAATTGTTTCTTATTATGTGGTTTCTATGACTCGCCGATACGGGTTGGCAAGGTCTTCATCGGCAAAAATAAGAAAAATACGCTTACCTTGTTCTTTTAGAGCAATATTTTTTCTTTGTAACTGCTTTTTTCTTAGGGATACCAGTAGTGCCGTCTTTGCGGCTGCGTAAAATGGTAGAATATTGTTTCTATAAAAACGAAGCTGTTGGATAAGAATCTGTAGTTTTGTCGAACCTATACCGTCATTTTGATGTCCCAAGCATTGGCTCATGAGTGTCTTCTGTTTCTAAATAACACCCGAATTTGGCCTATGGGCATGCAGAGTCTCATGCCTTGTTCAGGCCTGTATAAGAAATCGTATTGTCTGGGGTCGTTAAGCAGTCAGCCTTTCAAGGCCGATGGTCAGTTCTTCGAGATGCCGATGATGCGGTGAGAAACTAACATGTATGAAAGTCTTCTTGTCCACAATATATACAGCACTGAGCATAATGCGTTTTATAAAGCTGTCCATTGTGAAGTTCTCTATGGCAGTGCCATTGAAGAACTTATGCTTCATCATGTGGTCAACAACGACAGCCGCGGCATAGAGGAAAATCCGGAAATAGTCGGCCCGATATGAGTTGCATGACAAACGGTCTGCCTTGAAATACTTGAAGTCTTTTATCCATAGCTCCATCTCACCGTGTTTGCAATATCTTTTGTAGATGGTTTCTGGTGAATTGTTGACCTTAGGTCAAGATTTATTTGCTAAACCCAAAACGTTATTAGCAATTGTCGGTGGGTATTGTGAAAGTCCACGTTCGTGTTTGTCTGTACGTGGAAAAAGCAAGTTGTGGTATTTTTGATTTTTTGTGCTGTCAGTATCCATACCGGTACGTGATGTGTGGATGGTCGTTGCGAAGGATTCGCAAAACATTGCAAAAGGTGAAAAGGATTGTCAATATGAATAATACTTAGACGATGACTGCACAAGCCTCAGAACAGTATAGCACTGACATCGTGTAAGACTTCTTCCTTATCGACAGTGCTTAAAGAATGATGCCAAGGGGTGTCCGAGTCTTTGGGGTGCCATGCGTGGGGCGCCCCTTAAAGTGACTGGAACTTTAATACCTGTACAGCTTCACGTGCAAGGTCTTGAATTCGCCGCATGGTATACGTACGTGGCGCCCCTGGTGGTCTTGGTCGCCATTGAGGCGGCGGATATAGGAAAGAGTTCCATCCTCGCGCACGCTCACTTCGTCGCACGATACGATACCGAGACGCTGTCCTTGGAACTTCTTCTGTACAGTGGCGGGTTTGCTGCCAGTCTTGCCCTTGTCGATGAATCCATCCTCTCCCCGCACCTCTTTGGTGTTGGCTTGAGCTGCCTCAGATGAAGTCTGGAATACTACCACTACTCCGCTGCCCGAGATGAGATATTCATCGGCGGCAAGTCGTATTACGATAGCGCCTCCTTCCGGCCAAGGGGTGCCGTTCTTGGCTCTTGGGTCCCACGGCAGCGTATAGTAGTGGTCAGTCTTCAGGATATTGTCACCGTCGCGGATGATGCGTTCCAGGTCGCTGTCCTGCTGAGAGAAGAGGAGCCCCCAGCGTTTTAGGTCCTTTTTTAGAAGTATAGGCTTTAGGTCATCAATCATTTTGTAAGCCGCGGTCACAGGTGCCGTTGTTGCTCTGTCACCTTCGTCGATGGCGAAAGGAGAGAAACTCATGGCATCCACCTCGCCGAAACAGTAGAGAGCCCGTACCCCACTGTTGGTGCTGAGTCGTGTTTCGGGTGTGAAGAAAGGGTTGTCATTGCGCTTGTATTGTGCCACCCATTTCTTGAAACCAGTATCGTAGATGTCTGGTGCATAGATGTCTATGCTCGGTGCCTCGGCTTTCCATATGTTTATCAGCTTTGCAAGCGGGCCGGCAGACGGATATTCGCCCGGTTTTCTGTTGCGGCTGTCGAGCGCAGCGTTTACGTAGACAGGTATATGATGGATCTTCTTCCCGGCTCCGGCAATCTGTTCCACGTAGCGTGCATAGGCACGGGCCTGGAATTCCTCATCCGACTTGGCGTGTTCTTTCTTCCATGCCGCCTCGGCAAGCGGGCAGTGGTCTCGGGCTGCTTCGAGCATCCCGATCTCATTTTCCACCTGCATCATGATGACAGTATTCTCCTTGCTGTCGGTCTCTGCGAGATGTTCCATCAGTTTGGAGTATGCTTTTTTGTCGGCTTGAAGTACGTTCGGCGAGAAAGCCGTTGCAATCTCGAGCGGTTTCCCGTTTGCTGTCATGGCTCGTGGAAAGCGCTTGGTGTCTCTTTTGAACCACTCCGGTGCATAGCAGCTCATGGAGTTCTTCCATGCCCCAAACCACAGGAGCACTACTTTGAGGTGGTGCTGTCGGGCCTGATGGATGATTTCGTCTACGAGCGTGAAGTCGAATGTGCCTTCAACGGGCTCGAGCAACTCCCAGTAAGCAGGCACGAAGACGGTGTTGAGGCCAAGTTTCTGCATCCTTGGCATCACGCTGTCGATATCGGCTACTGATGTGGCGGCAGAGTTGGATAGTTCTCCTCCCAGTATGAGCATTGGCTCATCGTTTACCGTCAGCCAGTAGTCAGAGCCTTTATGAGTGAGTTTGACGACAGCCTGTCCTTGCAAAACGGCAGCTAAAGCCAGCGAAAGGAAAATATTGCGTTTGTTCATTACAGTAGTGATTTTGTTATTAGTCTTTAGTATTTTACAACCTTCTGAGCAACAAAAGGCTGTTTGGGATTGGTCATGCCGAAAAAATCTTTTAGCTTTGTGGCGCGAATAATGCAGTAATTGATCAATGCGACAAAGCAAAAATACACATAAAATCTCGGTAGAAGACGCTTCTTATTCAACTTTTTAAATAAGGATAACAATTCGTTCCTTACTTTTAAATCTTAGAAACAAAGCCGCACGGTGCTTGACCATGCGGCTTTGTATAGATATGAAAGTGGCGGGGCTATCGGGTGACGGCATTAACGAGTGCTCCCACGGCTGCCCCCACGGCTGCAGCCACTACGGTGTTGGAGGTGGTGTCGACGCGGCGCGGACGGGGATCACGCGGTGGCAGGGCGGCTACCACCTGTACAGGGCGAGGATAGTCTTTCGCCACATACACGCGGTCGGGAGTGCGGTCGGAAACGCGGTCAACGACGATGGCGGGCTTCTGAGGCACCGAGCGGCGGTCTGTGTTTCTCATCACTTCCTGTTTCATCTCCTGACGGGGACGGGCATTGCGTACGTTGTTCTGGGCATTGCTATTCACTGAGCCAAGCAGCATCATGGCTGCGATAAGGCTGAAAATCATCTTTTTCATAACTGTCATTTTCTTTAATGGTTCTACTTCTCATGATCTGATCGGAGAACGATGATTCGCTACTGACGGAATGGTCATGCGTCATCTTCTTCATCGAATCACGCTGCAAAGTTACTCTAAAAAGCGATGACGCTACCGTGGTAAATCCCTAAAACCCCCGTGGATTTTCCCTAATCCCAATGGGAGTTCCCCCACCATCGACATGATCTTCCTTGCTGTCTTGTCTGTGCGTGGGCATGCTAAACTTCTCATCCGAGTATATTACAACGGAGAGGAACTTCAAAGAGGTATCAGCAGGTTCATGGAAGAAGTGCTGACAGATCGGTTGCCAGGGTAACGATGCTTATGATAGAAAGCATTCTTCTGGGCTGTCTCCCAGTTATAGCCTCCTCTACGCCCACTGCTTCGCTTGAGCTCGTGCGATATGGTTGACCTTTGTAACAGTTGCTATGTCTTTTTTCTTCATTCCTTGTTGGAGTAAGATAGAAATTGTGTACCTTTGCTCCGAGGTTATTTGCTTGTACATATTGCAATACAATTGCAAGTAATCTTTGGGAGACAGCGGTCTCCCTTTCTTGTTTTTTTGTATTGCTATCTGAATTTTTACGTTGCATGGGGGCTGCTCGCCCCCTAACCCCTCGGTGTTTTCAGGTATAGATTATTAAGGTCTATATCTAACACCGAAAATTGCAGTTCTATCTTGAACTTGCGGCAAGATTTTCAAACATCTACTACACAAAAGGATAATAATTACAGTATCTCATAGCCGCATAATACATCTTAACCTTTTGATATTTCAAAATCCTTCAATTGGGAAGCAACTCCATTGTTTAGCTATGACACATTTTCTCGCTGCATATAGCTATTTCAATTCTTCTGATTCTAGTTTTAATACACTTTAATCCTATATAAGAGCCCAATATTGGGAAGACTTTGGCAATATTATCCTCCTTAATGCTTCCGGCATCAAGTCGGTTCTCAAAGGCGACATCGGCATAACATGGAAAACGGAACGCTGTCGTTTAGCAACGTGCCGGAGAATAAGCCCGTGAGAGTCTATTCAACCCTCAAATCCGCAACCACCCTCAAAAAATGAAATAGAA
>UMGV01020315.1_pt1 | contig 16591 bp, 12 predicted proteins | sample 1965361 | NCBI WGS metagenome assembly UMGV01 (sample SAMEA4836081, study PRJEB28245) | human gut metagenome | biome: gut microbiome; material: fecal sample | place: Denmark | collected 2008
TATGAATAACTTTCATTTGCTTTTAAACCACCAAATACTAAGCTTGTTACACTTTCAGAATTTGTGAATGCATTTGCAACTTCTTTTTCATTATTATCTAATACTCTTACCCAAGCAACATTGTCAGCAAAACCTTTTTCCCAAGATAAAGTAACTTTTGTTGAATCAGTTTCAACAACTTCAACTTTGAAACTATTCATAAATGTATCTTTACTGAAATCAGCATTACTCTTACCAGTTCTTTGAGAAGCGAATACATATTGGTCACGGCAATTGTCATATTGATCATATGCATAGAAGAACAAATTAGTTGGTGTAACTTTTACTAAGCAGTATCCGCCATATGCACCATCACCATTTGGAGCATTATATGTATCATCACAGCAAATGTAATTGTTAGGGAATTTCTTTTGTCCACGTTCAGCACCTACTTTAGTAGAACCACGACCATAGTCATGATTGTGGCCAGCAAAGAATAAATCAACATTGAATTGTTTGAAAATAGGATCCCAATATTTAACAACGTTAGCTGAATCTCCACTTCCCCATGCAGGACGGTGACACATAGTAACTACATATTGATATGTTTCAGTTGCTAATAATTGCTTTAACCATTCGCCTTGATTAATATAACCAGATGTACCAACTTCACTATCTAAAACTGCAAATAAAACATTATTCCATTTAAAGTAATAGCAAGCTTCACCATAGCCTTCACAGCCATTTCTAGGATTATTATATACATTATCTGTTAAATATGGACCAATAGTAACTTTTCCATTACCAGCATCACAGTAATCATGATTACCAGTTGATGCAGCTAGTGGTGCATTTTTAAATATATCTACTAAACTAAATAACCAGTTAACTTCACTTAGTAAACCACCATGAGAAAACATATCACCAGCACCCAAAACTAATTCAACATCCATTCCGAACAATTTTTGAGCATTAGCCATTGCTTTGTTCATATTACTATTAACTGTATTTGAAGCAAGTGATTCAGCATAAATTTGTGGGTCAGCCATTACAGCAAACACAAACACACCATCATTACCAGCTGTTTTGAAATTTCTAACTTCTGTATATTTGTTATTCGCCCAACCACGATACATATATTCAGTACTTGGTTCTAATCCTGTAGCGAATGCTTCACAAACAAACATTGTATTTTTATCAATACCATCAGGATATTCAACACCCCAGTTTGTACCAGCAAAAGGATATGCTTCAGTGTAAGTCATAGTCTTTGGATAAACCTTAATAGCTTTATCAAAATTTCCATCACTCTTTTTAACTATTTCAACATATGAATCCTTTTGATCAGAATGCCAAGAAAAATTCATTTGTGTTGATGAATCTTCCCCAGGACATGCTATAAATAACATAAAATTACTATCTGCAACATATTTTGCACTTACTGTACTTTTAGAAAAGAATCCTAAAAATAAGAATGCAAACATTGCAAACATTGCAATAATCAATGATTTCTTTTTCATAATTTCTCTCCTTTTTTTAGTTTAATCAGAAAACCTTTTCACATAATATTATATCATAATTTTTTTAAAAAACAAGGTTTTTAACAGGAATAATTATTTGCCATAAAATAACAAAAAAGCCACTAAGTAGTGACTTTACTTTGTTAATTATGCTCTAGAGCAATATCTACCTTCAACAGTATTAACTATTACTCTTTCACCAGCTTCAATGAATAGTGGAACTAAAATTCTGTATCCTGTTTCTAAAGTAGCACTCTTTTGAGCATTTTGAGCTGTGTTACCTTTAACGTTTGGATCACATTCAACAACTTCTAGTTCAACTTTTTCAGCTAACATAATGCCTAAGATTTCGCCTTCAAAATCAATGATAGTAACTTCCATACCTTCAACTAAGAAATTCTTTTCCCATTCTAATCTATCATTAGGTATTTCAATTTGTTCATAAGTTTCTTGATCCATAAAAACACATTCTGTTCCAGAATCGTATAGATATTGCATTTTCTTCTTTTCGATAATAGAATTTTCAATTTTAATACCATTAGCAAATGCAAATTCAGTTGTTGCACCTGTTCTTAAATTTTTTAACTTTGTACGAACAAATGCTTGCCCTTTACCTGGTTTAACATGTTGGAAATCTAATATTTGATAAATATTTCCTTCATATTTTATAGTCATACCAGTTTTAAAATCATTACTTGATACCATAAATTCCTCCTAATTAAAATCAACTTATTATACTATAATTTTGCTTATTTGTCTATAATTAATTTTTATAGCTTCCTTTTAACTAATCTAATATTGTTATTTTATAGCTAGCATTAAAATTAGTATTGGGTTCAAGTTTAATCAAATTGTCTTTTGTTAGAAAATCTTTATTTGTTTTTACTCTGTCATTATACCCAATCCATGGTTCTAAACATACAAATGGAGCATCATTATAAGGAGTCCAAATTGCAAAAGTTGAAAACTTTTCAAATTCAAATTTGATTCCTTTCATTTCTTTATTAAGAAGTTTTACATATGTGCTATTTACATTCGGTATTATTATTGTATCAATATCAAACAAATTTTTTTTAAGATTTAAGACTTTTAATTCTTTATACTCACACCCAACTCTATCGAAATCCAAGGTGCCATTTTCTTCAACGAATGGAGAAATAAATGTCTCTTCTTTTTCAAAATGAATTGAATAATCCCCAAAAGATTCTCCTTTAAACATTGGGCAATTAAAAGCTGGATGTCCACCTAAATTAAATGGCATAACTTTTTCATCAACATTAATAATTTCAACATTTGTAACTAAAGTTTTTTCTGTAAGAGTATATGTTATTAACGCTTCATATTTGAACGGATATTTTGTTAAAGTATTTTCATCATAAAAATTTCTTAATATTACTTTTGTTTTATCAAAATATGCCACTACAAAATCATTGTCTCTTAAGAAACCATGTGAACCCATTTTATAAAGTTCTCCATTAATATACGTTTCCTTATCTTTTAATGTTCCAACTATTGGAAACAAAAATGGAGCACTACGATTCCAATACTTAGGATCACTATTCCAAATATATTCAGTATTATCACTACTAACTATTCTTTTTAACTCAGCACCATGAAGTGAAATCTCTGCTTGCAAGTCTTCATTTTTTAATATTACTTTATCCATAAATTATTTTCCTTTCACAATATTATTATATCATATTTTTTGCATTTTTAATAACATTTTTCCTCCTAATATGTTATAATATTTTATGGTGATACAAATGAACAATTTAGAAATCATTAAAGCTAATCCCCAAGGATTTTGTCAAGGCGTTATTAGAGCCATGAGAATAACAAAAAAAGCCTTAAGTGATAAAGACACTAAAAGACCTATATATATCCTTGGTAGTATCGTTCACAATAAAAATATTACTAATGCTTTTAAATGTCTTGGTTTAATAGAAATTAAAGAAGATGATTTAAAAAATATTAGTGAAGGAACTATCATATTTACTGCTCACGGAATTAGTCCAAAGATAAAAAAATTAGTTGTAGATAAAGGGTTAAGCATAGTTGATGCTACTTGTCCTATGGTTGAAAAGATCCATAACATTGTTAGCGAAAAAAGCCAAGAGGGTTATCAAATAGCATTTTTAGGAAAAGCAAATCATGAAGAAACAAAAGGAATATTAGATATATCTAGTAATGTTACTTTAGTTAAAGATGATTTAACAATTGAAAATCCTCAAAGCAAATGTCTTCTTGTTTGCCAAACTACTTTATCATTTCCTAAAGTTTTAGAATCATATTCTATTCTAAAAGACAAGTACCCACAGCTTGAAATATCAAATCAAATATGTAATGCTACTTTCAATCGTCAAAAAGCTGCTGTCAGAGCTAGCCGAAATGTTGACTTAGCAATAGTTGTTGGGGACAAAAGTAGCAATAATGCTAATACTTTAGCTAAAACTATTGAAGAAAGTTGTCAAGTCAAAACTATTTTGATTGAATCAAAAGATGATTTAATTGGTATTGATTTTAAAAACATTAAAAAAGTTTCTTTAACATCAGCAGCTTCAACTCCAAAAATTATTGTTACTGAAGTTGAAAACTTTTTATTAAATGAAGATACAAAAAAAGATATTAATTTTCTTGAATACTTAAAAATATAAAAGCGCTCAAAGCGCTTTTTATATTTCTTCCATATTAATATTGATATCATTTAAATCGCCGTTTTTCAACTCTGATTCAATATTTTCTAACATAATATTTCTTACCATATCACTTATTTCAAAAGTATTCATATCTTTTATTTCTTCATAGACTTTTACTATTTTCAAAGTGACTGGATGTTTTTTATATAATTAGCATGAGCAATATAAGATATAACTAATGGTTTTTTTGATTTAGTAACTAAATTAAAACAACCAGGTTTAAATTCAAGAAGTGTTTCATCAGTAAAATTCCTAGTACCTTCTGGATAAACACATACTGAAGTTATTTCATTTGTTAAAAGGGAAACACCTTTTTTTATAGTTTTTACTTCTTGTCTTACATCAGATCTATTTAATGATAAATATCCAACTTTTTTAATCATTTTACCAAAAAATGGTATTTTAAATAGTGAATCTTTAGCCACAAACACTAGTGGAAAATCCTTTAAATATATATCTAATACTAAAGGATCAAAATTTGATAGATGATTAGAAACGATAACAAACTTTTCATTTTTAGGTAATTTTTCAATTCCAGTAGCATTTACTTTAACACCAAATAGCGAAAGGCATATCTTAATATAACACTTCATCACAAAACGATAAAATGGGCTGTATTCTTCCTCTTCACTTGTCTTTATAGGCAAAGACAATAAGAAAGCTGTTAAAAAGAAAACGCCAACCTGAGCCAAAATATACCCAACCATAAGACAAATAAATCTAAACAAATTTAGGCTTTGACTAGCCTCACCAAGATATTTGTTAGTAAACTTTGCTAATAGAAAGGCAATTAATAATACTATTAATCTCATAATAGTTACCTCTTATGCATGAACTTTATATGAAATAACATTAGATATAGTTTCACCATCAATTTGTAAAGCTTTAGGACGATTGAATACTACCTCTGCTTCTTTACCTTCGTATACACTAACTATCTTTTTATATTTTAAATGTTCACCTTTGAAAATAGATGGAAAAACAATCAAGGCTTTAAGCTTACTAAAAGTCTTATAAGTTACTGTAGTAACTAGTCCACTAAATCTATCTTGATTAGGAGCTACCTTCATTCCTCCACCATAAAAGCGTCCTTTCATAGTTGGTGCTAACCATACATGTTTCATTTCACTAACTTTTCCATCAACAATAACTTTGGCTTTCACAGGTTTGAAATGGAATAGTAATCCTTTAATTACAATGCTTGTATAGTTGATTTGTTTTGTTGTTGTTTTTCTTAATTTGTCTCCTACCTCGCAACAATATCCATCAATTCCATATCCTATGCCATTAATAATTTTTTTCTTAATTATCGTATCAGAATCATTGCATTTTACTTCAACAACAGGAAGATTTTTTAAATATGGATTTAGTAAAATATTTTCTTTATATTCTTCACCAACAATATCATGATAAAAATCATTTCCTGTTCCACATGGATAAAGATTATATGCTGTATCAACAATCAAAGAACCAATTAACCCACCGACGCAATATCCCAAAATTAATACTATTAGAAACAGTGCATTCTTTTTAAAGTCTTTAAATATGGAACTGATTGAAGAAATCATTTGATAGTAAATACCTAAAATTATGGCAATTGTACTAGCTCCAAGACCTAGAATAGCTAAACTAACAAAGCCAATAAAAATTCCTTTTAAAAAAATAGTCATTTTTATTTCCTCTAATATGAATTATTATACTATATTTTTATCAAAAGTCGACATTTTTTGCGTTTTTAGACTTAATACCAACACTTTTTAAAACATTGTCGCTTTTAAAAAATTGACGTCATATTGACGTCAATTTAATTCACAGGCTTTAAAATTATATATAGGTTTTAATCTCTTTAATATTTTAACTGTTGGGAAAATATTTTTTATTATTTCATCAATACTTTTATATGCCATTGGGGATTCATCTAATGTTTTTTCATTTACACATGTAGAATATATTCCTTCCATCGCTTTTTTGTAATCTTCTAATTTTAAAGTGCTTGTGGCTACGATACGTGACATTAATCTACCAGCTCCATGTGGTGCTGATGTATTCCAATCTTCATTTCCTTTTCCTTCACATATTAAACTCCCATCTTTCATATTGATTGGGATTAATACTTTTTCTTTTAATTTAGCACTAATAGATCCTTTTCTTAAAATCATTTCATTAACATCAATATAATTATGAATTGTATGAAAACAAGATGCAACTTCAAAGCCCATTTTTTTAGTAATAATACAAGCGATTTTTTCTCTATTAAGCTTTGCAAATTCTTGGCATAAATTAACATCATATAAATAATCTTCCATATCCTTACCATATAAGTGACATAACTCATAAAGAATAGTTAATTTCTTGTTTTTCCACTCCATAGCTAAATCGTTAAGTTTACCTTGTATTTCACATTTTCTTCCTATCTCTTTATAAACTTTTATTATCTCTAATCGCATCATTTGATATTTATCAATTTCAAGATTCAAATCTCTGGCAATATTTTGATATATATTAGCAACCTGCACGCCTAAGTTTCTACTACCAGAATGTATTATTAGATATTTATTACCATCTTCATCGATATCAACTTCAATGAAATGATTTCCTCCACCTAGTGTAGCCAAACTTTGTTTTAATCTATCTAATCTCTTAAGCTTATCAAAACATCTTAATTTTTTAAATTGAAAATCATTATCAATCTCTTCTTCCCAAATATCTTTACCATTAGGTATAGAATGAATTATTCTATCTAATTTTTCAAAATCAATATCCGCCTTGCCCAAACAAACAGTATACATTCCACATCCAATATCTACCCCAACAAATGAAGGTATTATTTTATCTTTTATTGTCATAGTTGTACCAATAGTACATCCTTCTCCAGCGTGAACATCAGGCATAATACGTATCTTTTCATCTTTCAAAGAAAAAGTATTACACATTGTCATAATTTGTTTGTATGCTCCATCATCTAAATAATCTGTAAAGCATTTTGCAGTATTATATTTTCCTTTAATTTCTATCATATATAAAAATAGTGTAGGTAGCTAAAATACCACCTACACCCTCCTTTCTAGTTTTTATCGCTTGAAGTTCTTAGAATACTTGTAAGTTGTGCCAAAATATCACCACTACCATTTAGAGTAATATTTCCAACATTTTCACATATTCTTTCAACATATTCAAGTTCTTTTAATTTATAAAGTGTTTTATTTTCATCCATAAGTTTAGCAGTATTTAATAGTGAACGAGTAGAAGCAACTTCTTCACGACGAGAAATAACATTAGCTTGAGCTTTCTTTTCAGCAATCAAAACAGTATTCATTATTTCACGAATCTCGCCAGGTAAAATGATATCTTTCACTCCCGCCTCAACTATTTCAACAAACAAAGCTTTTTCTTTCGCTTTTAATTTCTCAACAACAAATTTTGTTATTTCATCTTTATTTTCTAAAATCTCATCTATCATATATTTACCAACATATTCACGAAGAGCAAGTTGACAAGTAACACGTATTTGTTCTGTATAGTTATCAATTTCTGTCATTATTTTGACATAATCTTTTATACGATAATTGCAAACAAAATTGATTCTCAAAGCAACTTTGTCTTTTGTTAAGATCTCTTGTCCTTGAATATCCATTTGCATCAATCTAGTATCAACTATACTAATTTCAACCTTATCATTTGTTTTCCAAAAATAATAAGTACCACTATCTAATAATTCCACTAACTTTTTATTAATAAAAAGCCTTCCTTTTTGATATTCAACAATTTCCACTTTAACAAATAAATCAGCTGGAAGTTTATTAAATAAATAGTTTGGTATATTACTATTTACATAAGGTGTAGATATATCTACTATTTTAAATTCGTGTTTAGTATTATCACGCCAAAAAGCATGTTTACCACTTCTTAAAACTGAAGCATAGTTACCATCAATATAATGAATAGCAATCTCTTGATCTCCAACTTCAATTAATTCAATACCATCTTTAACTAAATCATTGTTTAATAAAACTTCTAATGAAGTCTTTACAGGAACAATTTCATTTTTTAAAAATAATGGTTCAACTTCCATTCCTCTAAATAAATTATATTTCCCTGGTTCTAATACTTTAACAAATTTTCCATTTTTAAAAAGTAAACCTTTTTGCATTTCATTAATAATAATTTTTTTCATTTTGTTTCCTCCTAATAAATTTAGTTTACAATTATCCTATCAAATAAGTGGCTGAACACTTTAGTATCATAATCACTATGCGGAAAGAAAACTTTTGGCATAGATCTTATAAATACGGTATCTGTTTTCAGGCAAGACTTATTTGATATTGTTACTCATTAAATTATACTTTTCAGTATAATCTTAATTTTCACTGATAATTGTGTTTACTTGTACATTTACAAGCATAATTAATTTTGTGTGTTTAAATTTTTAAAAACCTTTACCAATTCCTTTGGATTTCTTTGGGCAGGATTCGAACCTGCAAATTCGCCTTTTCTTTGTAAAAACTCCAGGCATACACTTTGGAATATCCTCGTGCACCGTCGTGACTCATACACTAACATATGGTTAATTTTTACATATACATTTTATCAAAGCAATTATCTTACTTCACGGAAAAAAAGCTGCGAATTAAATAATTTAATAAAAAAAAGATGAAATTGTGATATTACAACTTCATCTTAATTATATTTATAACTTATATATTATATTCCCTTTGCAATAATAATCTTTCTCTAATCAACTCTTTAAAACTTTCTGGAGAAACTACATAAGCTAAAGGTCCAAAAGATAAAACTCTTATTAATACTTCTGTTTTATCATTTTTATCATATTTTATTTTAACCAAATATTTTTTTTCATTATCACTAACTTTTGTTACTTCCTTCTCAAAATGGGAAAAGTGATTCATACATCTATTCAAGGCTCTTCTTTCATCATTAACTAAAAGTTCTATTTCTTCTAATTTGTTTTCCTTTTTTTTATATTTAGACTCATATAATTTAAAATCACTATCACAAATTTTACATTCAATAATCCTATTAATGTTTATAACATCTGCATAACGGCATCCAGATACAATAACTCTAAATTTATCATCTTTTTGGGAATATTCGATTTTTTTAGGAAAACACTTAAAATATATAATATTGTCTTTGCCACTATGGGCATTAATTTTAACAGGCAAAGATAATTTTATTGCTTTTAAGATTTTTCTAAATATAGATATATATTTTTCATCATCATATGGGTCACCATCACAATACTTATCATATACGTAATAATCACTTTCAGTAAATAATGGTTCTATATTATCTAAATTTGGAAAATCAATATCAAAAAGTTTAATTCTTTTATCCAATGATATTGATTTTAACCACATTTTTTCAAGTGTCGTTAATGGTATTTGAGGATTATTTTTAATATTTGTACTCATATCTTTATTAATAAGTTGCCACTTTTCATTTTTTAATGATGGTAGAATTGTTAAAAAACTCTCACCAAAAGCATTTTTATTAATAATGTCCTCAATATTTTCTTCATTTTTGTTGTCACTTATAAGACTAGCAAGTATCAACCTAACAACTTTGTAATATGATGAATATATTTCATTAAATAGCATATTTTTCACCTAATTTTTTATTTCATACATCTCGTACATTTTTTTCAAATCATTTTTAAATCTTTTATCAATAATTGGATTTGAAAAATGTATATCAACTATTCTACAAATAAAAGTTCTAATCCAAGGCATAAGTTCTCCCGAATTATAAACAGAGGCAAAAAATTGGTATGTACAATTATCAATTTCTTTTACTACTCCTATCCTTTTTTCCCTCATTAATCTTCTAACAATATGCTTTTCGCTTTGCTTCACTTTAATTGTAAATTCAACAGTTTCATTTTTATTTTTTAAAGGACTTACACTAACCCCCCACATACTTTTTTTCATCTCATTGAGTTCATTTTTAAACTCATCAAATCTTAAATCAACCTCTTCAAATTGTACATCACTAATATTGTCTATTCTAAAAGATTTGATAGTTTCAAAGTCAATATTATATCCAAGAAGACATTGTTTACCATCCTGAACACTAATAAAAACTTCTAATGGTAAAACATGAATTCTTTTTTTATCACTATTATTTCTACTATTATTAAAGAAATTAATAACTCTTTTTTCTCTGATTGCTAAAAAGATATTTAGTAATACTTCACTATCAATACTACTAGTAATAAAATGATGCTTAAAAGAAAAAATTTCCTTACTATAGTTTATTCTATCTAATAAAAAAGAACCTATTACCCCACAAGGCAAAACTTCAGAAAAATAAATTAATACATCATACAAATCATCAATGCATATATCTTCACTTCTTCTATATATTACTTTTTTATTAAGTTTTTCTTTTATTATTAATCCCTCATCACAATATTCATTTAATTTTTTACGGACTGTAGATTCATCAAAAAATATTGGCTCACAGAAATTATATAAGTATTCTTCATCAATAATTTCCATAATTTCAACTATAGTATGTGATATATTTGCTTTACAAAGAATATCAAAAATGATGAAATGTAAAGTAATATCTCTATCAGTAAAACTCTTTGCTTTCCATATTTTATATAATGGATTACAAGTTACGTCACGACTATCGATAGAAATAAAAATGTTTTTTCCCTCATCACTTCTATTAGATTTTACATATTCGCCTAACCAACTTTCAATACGTCTTCTTTCATCATCATACGAACGTAAACTTTTTTTATCATATTGTTCACGAGTTTTAAAGCCATATATATAAAAATCATGTATATATGATCTAACCTTTTCAAAATTTTTTATTAATTCATTATAAGATGACATATTCTATTCCTCTATCACTACTATAATATAATTATACTAAAAGATAATATTTTCTTCAAACAAAAAGTAAAAATATATATTAATCATTTAACTATTCTACAAAAAAACTCTTTATTATAAACAATAAAGAGTCGGTTTGTTTATTCATATTTTACAGAAATTACTCTAGAACACTTGTATTCTTTTATCTTACCATTTCTTTCTACAGTTGCCACACATTCTATTTTGTAATCTCCTTCACCTCTTATTAAAACTTCGATTTTTTCAAAATGTTCTTGATAATAGTAAAAATATTTTTTCCAAACAATATCATTCTCACCACTATAGTTACTTTGAATAAGCTCACCATTTAAATATACATTATAAATATACGTTTCTCCTTCTTTATTTTCTTTAAGTGCAAACGAATACTTTTTGTTCATCTTTGGATTTTTAACTTCAAAGTTAAATTTCACACCATAACGTAATACATGTTCCTCATTTGCATTTGTTAAGACTATTTCATGAGTATCTCTATCAATTCTTCCATAGTTATCCAATCGCATATCATATATACTAAATTGAACTATTTCCTTTTCACTATAAAAGCCATTTTTTAAAATCAAACATAGTGCTATTAAAATCAATTCAATAACACAATATTTAACAAATGAATTATCCTTTATCATATTGTTCCTCTTACTAACTATATTATTTATATTTTACAATAAATTCTTTAATCTCTTTATATTCTTTTATTTTACCATTTATTTTTGCTCTAACAATTGCTTCTACTCGGTAATTACCTTCTTTTTCTAAATCAAGATAGACCCCATAAGAATCATAACTTGTTTCATAATAGTGGTGTTTCCACTTAGCTCTTTCTTCTGAATAATTTGTCTTAATAAGGATATCATCGCAATACACATTATACAAATATTCATCATATTCATATGATACTCTTCCTGTATTAATTGAAAAAATATCATATCCACTTTTAGGCACTTTAGTAACATATTCCCACGATACTGATAAATATAACAATTCATTACTAGAAATTAAAACCGTTTCGTCAATTTCATGATTTCCATCATTACCTGCTATTTTTGTTTCAAAATTCATTACTATAGGAGATTTTTTTTGATTGGCATACATTTTAATTCCTATAAAACTCATAACTGATACTAATATAACTGCACTTAGTATAATAATCAATCTTTTTTTTAGCAATTCGTTCCCTCCTTTAATTAATTTTACTATAATTAATATAAAAACTCTATCAATTTAAGATAGAGTTACTTACTAGTTAAATTCACTAATCTCCTAAATCAACATCTCTTTACACCTAATTTTACCATATATTATCATACTTTGTCAAATATAAAAACTCCTTACTACTGTTTTTTCAGTAATAAGGAGTGTTTAGTCTATTTTATATTATCTTATTTAGAATAATCCATTGCTAAATATCTTTGATACATCTTGTATCTTCTTTGAGCTTCGTATTTATTCTTAGCTAATAATTCATCAGCTTTTGTTGGATTAATCTTTCTTAATTGTGCATATCTTGTTTCAGTCATTAGATGATCTTCATATTTATCCCAATCTGGTTCTTTAGAATCTAATTGGAATGGATTCTTACCTTCATTTGCAAGTCTTGGATCGAATCTAAATGTAGTCCAGTAACCGCAATCAACAGCAAGTTTAGCTTGTTCTTGAGCTTTACCCATACCAGCTTTTAATCCATGGTTGATACAAGGAGCGTATGCAATAATGATTGATGGACCATTATAGCTTTCAGCTTCTTTAATAGCTTTAAGCATTTGAGCTTGAGATGCACCATGAGCGATTTGAGCAACATATACATGACCATAACTCATTGCTATAGCAGCTAAATCTTTCTTCTTACCACTCTTACCAGCAGCAGTAAACTTAGCTATTGAAGCTGTTGGAGATGATTTAGAAGATTGTCCACCTGTATTAGAGTAAACTTCTGTATCGATTACTAAGATGTTAACATCTTCTTGGTTAGCGATAACATGATCTAATCCACCGTAACCAATATCGTATGCCCAGCCGTCACCACCAAAGATCCATTGACTTCTCTTAACAAGATAATCTTTCAATTTCAAAATTTCTTTAGCAGTTTCGCAATCACTTGCTTCTAGTAATGGTATTAACTTCTTAGCGATTTTCTTAGTTTCTTCACCAGAATCTCTGTTAGCAAGCCATGCATTGAATAATTCTTTAATTTCTTCATTAGCGCAGCCTTCTTCTAATGCTTTTTCCATATATAAACCGATTCTGTTTCTTAAAGTTTCAGTTGCCATTCTCATACCAAATCCAAATTCAGCATTGTCTTCGAATAATGAGTTAGCCCATGCAGGACCATGACCTTCTTTATTAACTGTATAAGGAGTAGAAGGGAATGAACCACCATAAATTGATGAACATCCAGTAGCATTAGCTACAACCATACGATCACCAAATAATTGAGTGATTAATTTAACATATGGAGTTTCTCCACATCCACCACAAGCACCACTGAATTCAAATAATGGTTGTGCGAATTGTGAATTCTTAGCGTTAGCTGTAATATCTACTAAATCAGTCTTATATGTAACATTGTTAAAGAAGTAATTAGCAGTCTTATCTTTTCCTTCATGAATTAAATCATCAATGTGAACCATCTTAAGGGCTTTAACACCTTTCTTACCTGGACATTGGTTAACACAAACTTCGCATCCTGTACAATCAGCAACAGAAATTTGCATTGTATATTTTAATCCTTCAAGACCTTTTCCAACTGGAGTTAAATATTCACTTTCTTTAGGAGCGTTCTTAGCTTCTTCTTCAGTTACTAAGAATGGTCTAATAACAGCATGAGGACATGCAAATGAACATTGATTACATTGAATACAATTTTCTTTATCCCATACAGGAACGAATGTAGAAATGTAACGTTTTTCATAAGCAGTTGAACCATTGTCCATTGTACCATCTTCATAGCCTTTGAATGCAGATACAGGTAAATCATAACCTTTAATTGCATTAACTGGATTAGCAAGACGTTTAACAAATTCTGGCAAATTATTATCTACAACTTTTGTTTCAACTTCAAGATTAGCCCATGCTGGATCAACTTTAACTTCTTTTAATCCTGTAGCACCAATTTCGATTGCCTTGTAGTTAAGTTCTACAATAGCATCACCTTTTTTACTATAAGCTTTATATGCATATTTCTTCATTAATTCTTGAGCAGTATCATAAGGCATGATTTGTTCATTTAATTTGAAGAATGCAGATTGCATAATAGTATTAGTTCTATTACCTAAACCAATTTCTCTAGCAAGTGTAATAGCATCAATAATATATAATTTAGCTTTCTTTAATGCTAATTGTTTTTTAAATGAGTTAGGCATGAATTCTAATAATTCTTCTTCACTCTTAAGTGTATTTAATAAGAAACGTCCACCTTCCTTTAATGAAGATAACATATCATATTTTTCAACATAAGTATCTAATGAACAAGAAATGAAATCAGCCATTTGAATTAGATATGGTGAACGAATAGGATTCTTACCAAATCTTAAATGACTTCTTGTAACACCACCAGATTTTTTAGAATCATATGCGAAATATGCTTGTGCATAATAATCTGTATTATCACCAATAAGTTTGATACTACTCTTATTAGCACCAACAGTACCATCACTACCTAAACCAAAGAAAATACATTGACTTAATGAGTCATCAGCTGTATTGATTTCTTCTCTTACTGGTAAAGATAAATATGTGACATCATCATTAATACCAATAGTGAAATGATTTTTAGCTTCGCCAGCTAAGTTTTCATAAACAGCTAAAATTTGGCCAGGAGTTGTATCTTTACTAGATAAACCATAACGTCCACCGATTACTAATGGAGCATTTTCTTGTCCATAGAATGCAGCTTGAACATCTAGATATAAAGGTTCACCAATTGATCCTGGTTCTTTTGTTCTATCAAGTACAGCAATACGTTTAACAGTCTTTGGTAAAACTTTTAACATATGTTTTACAGAGAATGGACGATATAGATGTACATTAACTAAACCAACTTTCTTTCCTTGTTTAGTTAAATAATCTATAACTTCACGAGTTGTTTCACAAACTGAACCCATTGCAAAGATTACATCTGTAGCATCTTCTGCACCATAATATACAAATGGAGCATAATTTCTACCAGTTTCTTTGCTGATTTCATTCATATAATATTCAACGATATCAGGAACAGCATCATAGAATTTATTTTGTGCTTCTCTTCCTTGGAAGTAAACATCATCATTTTGTGCAGAACCACGAGTAACAGGGCTATTTGGGTTCAATGATCTTTTACGGAAGGCATCTACTGCTTCACGATCTAATAGACGATCAAACACTTCATAAGGCATAACTTCTACTTTTTGAATTTCATGAGAAGTTCTAAATCCATCAAAGAAATGTAAGAATGGAACGCTTGATTTGATTGCTGCTAAATGAGCAACACCAGCTAAATCCATAACTTCTTGTACACTTGATGTTGAAAGCATTGCAAAACCAGTTTGACGACATGCCATAACATCTTGATGATCTCCAAAAATTGATAATGCATGAGTAGCAAGAGCACGTGCAGATACATGAATAACACCTGGTAATAATTCACCAGCAATCTTATACATGTTAGGAATCTTTAATAATAAACCTTGACTCGCTGTATAAGTAGTAGTTAAAGCTCCAGATTGTAAAGAGCCATGAACTGTACCAGCAGCACCTGCTTCTGATTGCATTTCTACAATTTTAACAGGAGCACCAAATAGGTTCTTTTGTCCTTTAGCTGCCCATTCATCTGAATATTCAGCCATTGGAGATGATGGAGTAATTGGATAAATACCAGCTACTTCAGTAAATGCATAGGAAGCCCAAGCCGCAGCTTGATTTCCATCCATTGATTGGAATACTTTTTTTGCCATTTTTAATAATCCTCCGTATTTATTTAAAATTAAATCCATGATTAAAAGTCATTTCAATTCACTTATCTATTATATCATGTTTTTTCATATTTCTCAAGAATATTTTTTACTATCTTATTTATAAAAAAATTGGGAATAATGTCCCAATATTTAAAACTGTATTTTAAGCTTTTCTTGATAGAACATCAAACAAATTATTACTTGTTGAGTCCTTCAAAAAGTAATTATTATTACTTCTTATAATTGATGGCAATAAATCAATACTTCGATATCTCTTGGTAAAAACTTCTTTTTTTATATCCCCACCAAATATCATTCCAAAAATGTGTTGTGATGTTTTATGCAATGAATCATGATTTCCGCCATAATTTTCTAAATAATCTTTGGTATAGAAATGTTCATTATATATTGGTGATATTAATACATCTGGGCCCCTATCATCAAGGCCATATTTTTTCATCATCTCATCTTTATACAGATATTTTAATATATAATGTTTACTTTTTAAAAGATTATCAATTTTTCTCTTTTTTTCCTTATCAAGATCTTTAATATAGTAA
>UMGV01060498.1_pt1 | contig 16588 bp, 14 predicted proteins | sample 1965361 | NCBI WGS metagenome assembly UMGV01 (sample SAMEA4836081, study PRJEB28245) | human gut metagenome | biome: gut microbiome; material: fecal sample | place: Denmark | collected 2008
GCCCTCCCGGGGCAGCAGAACGGTCTGCGGCAGAGCGGAATAATCCAGCGGCACGCTGTCCTCTGCACTGCCCTTTACCTTTAATTGTAAGGGCTGGACCTCCGGTGCCGGCAGCGGGGCGGCCTGCCAGCCCCCGAAGCCATAGTCCAGCAGGGCGGCGGCGGCTTCAAACCGGTCCTTGCTGGAGGGTGCCCCCAGGATCACCGCCACCAGCCGCAGGCCGTCGCGGGCGGCACTGGCGCTGATGCACACCCCAGCCCCGCCGGTGGTGCCGGTCTTGAGGCCGGTGATGCCGTTGTAGCGGTGCAGCAGTTTGTTGGTGTTCACCAGCTGGGTGGCCCCGCCCCGCAGGGTATCGGTCCAGATGCCGGTATAGTGCAGCACCTCCGGGCAGGTGTTCAAGATCTGGCAGCTCATCACCGCCACGTCCCGGGCGGTGGAAAGGTGCCCTTCGGTATCCAGCCCGCAGGCGTTGTGGAAGGTGGTGTGCTCCATGCCCAGCTCGGTGGCCCGGGCATTCATGCGCTCCACAAAGGCCGGCTCACTGCCGCCCACCAGCTCCGCCACTGCCACGGCGGCGTCATTGGCCGAGGACACGCAGATGGCCTTGATCATCTCATCCAGCGTGAACTGCTCCCCGGGTTCCAGCCAGATCTGACTGCCGCCCATATGGTAGGCGTGCTCGCTCACCGGCACCGTTGTTTCCAGTGTGAGCTGCCCGTTGTGGATGGTTTCAAAGGTCAGCAGCAGGGTCATCACCTTGGTGATGGAAGCAATGGGCACCTGCTCATCGGCGTTTTTTTCGTACAGTACCGTACCGGTGTCCTGATCCACCAGAATGGCCGCCCGGCAGTTCAGGCTCAGCTGCGGCTGCGCCGCAGCGTCCACCACCGGGACATCTTCCACCGCCGCCGGGGCTGCTGTGGGCAGTTCTGCCTGCACCGCAACGCCCCTGCCCTCTGCCGTGCCGAAGGCCAGCGCAAACAGCCAGAAGCACAGGACCCCCGCGCACAGCAATGCCAGATTTCTCCGTTCCATTCCGGTCCCCTCCCCGCACGATCTCGTCTGCTGCAATGTATGCGGCAGACTGCCCGCAAATGCCCCGTTGTAAAATCCCGTTTTTGTGCGCTGGAACGTGCTGCCGGGCAAAATCCGCTCTTGCACTGTGGGGCTGCTCTGTTATATAATGAATAATACTGCAATTTTCTGAACTCACTTTTGTCGAAAGGATAATCCCTCATGCGAGTTTGTTTTTATACACTGGGCTGCAAGGTCAACCTGAACGAGACCGGCGCCCTGGAGCAGATGTTCCGTTCCAACGGCTTTACCATCGTGCAGGAAGGCGAACCGGCGGACGTATTCGTGGTGAACAGCTGCACCGTGACCAACTTTGGCGATCAGAAGAGCCGCAAGTGGCTGCGCCGTGCCAAGCGCGAGAATCCCGGTGCCGTGACCGTGCTCACCGGCTGCTATCCGCAGGCCTTCCCGGAGGAGGCTGCGCAGTTCCTGGAGGCCGACCTGGTGTGCGGCAACGGCGACCGCAAGGCCATTCTGGACAATGTGCTCAAGCTGCTGGACGGCCATGAGCGCATCGTGGCCATCACCCCGCACCAGCGCGGCGAGCAGTTCGAGGAACTGCCGGTGGAGCGGTTCGAGACCCACACCCGCGCCTTCATCAAGGTGGAGGACGGCTGCAACCGGCAGTGCGCCTACTGCGTCATCCCCCGTGCCCGCGGCCCGGTGCGCAGCCGCGCCGAAAGCAGCATTCTGGCCGAGTTGCGCCAGCTGGCCGCCGCCGGTTACCGGGAAGTGGTGCTCAGTGCCATTTCCCTGCCCAGCTACGGGCTGGACACCGGCACCAATCTGGTGGAGCTTGTGGAGAAATGTGCTCAGGTGGAGGGCATCGAGCGCATCCGTCTGGGCAGCCTGGACCCGGACATGCTCACCCCGGAGTACATCGCCCGGCTGGCTGCCGTGGACAAGCTGTGCCCCCAGTTCCATCTGAGCTTGCAGAGCGGCTGCACCGCCACTTTGCGCCGGATGCGCCGGGTTTACACTGCCGAACAGTACGCCCAGGTGGTGGACCAGATCCGGGCCGCCTACGGCAGCCGCCCGGTGAGCTTTACCACCGACTGCATCTGCGGCTTCCCCGGCGAGACGGCAGAGGACTTTGAGGAGAGCTGCGCATTTTTGAAAAAGATCGGCTTCCTTAAAGTGCATGTGTTCCCCTACTCCCGCCGCAGCGGCACCCCGGCCTACGACTTCCCGGATCAGGTGCACGAACGCGAAAAGCAGGCGCGCAGCCGTGAAATGAACGCCCTTGCCGAGCAGGTGCGCTGCGAGGTGCTGGCCGCCCACGAGGGCACCGAGGATGACGTGCTGCTGGAAACGCCGCTGTCCGGCACCCTGTTCACCGGCTACACCCGGCTGTACATCCCGGTGGTGGTGTCCGCCCCCGGCCGCAAGAGCGGCGAGATCGTGCATGTGCGGCTGGGCCAGTACGACGGCGAACGGGTGCGTGCAACACTTTGCTGAAATTTTAAAGTGAAATTTATTTACTTTTATCCATTTGCGATTTCTTTAACGAATTTTGCGGTTTTCTCTTTTCATGAGCGAAGCTTTATGCTAAAATGAGGATGGAATATCCGGGGCGTGGCACCGTTTGCAGTGGTGCCGTACCAAACGTTCCCGTGGGATGCCGTGTGCTCCGGGCCGTCCGGAGACAGGGCAAACGATGCATTTTTGTTGTTCACTGCAGAGCAAGGAGAGATTGGAATGAGTTTTCGAGGAATCAATACCACGGTCATCCAGATCCGCCGCCAGGTGTTCACCGAGGTGGCCCGGATGGCATATGCCAACGTCAAGGGTGAAAAGGCAAACCACCTGATGCGCAAGATCCCTTACACCATCATCCCCGGCGAGGAAGGCAAGCTGCGCAAGGACATCTTCCTGGAGCGCGCCATCGTTGAGGAGCGTGTCCGTCTGGCCATGGGCCTGCCCACCCGCCGCATGGACGAGCACAACAGCGTCGTCTCCGGTCTGGAGGACGCTTCCATTGCCGATAAGTATTATGATCCCCCGCTGGTGAACGTGATCAAGTTCGCCTGCAACCGCTGCCCGGAAAAGCTGGTCAAGGTGTCCGACCTGTGCCAGGGCTGCCTGGCACACCCCTGTATGGAAGTGTGCCCCAAGAAGGCCATCACCTGGGAGAGCGGCCGTTCCACCATTGATCAGGAAAAGTGCATCAAGTGCGGCCGCTGCGTCGGCGTGTGCCCCTACAATGCCATCGTCAAGACCGAGCGTCCCTGCGCCGCAGCCTGCGGCATGGGTGCCATCCACTCCGATGAGCTGGGCCGTGCCGAGATCGACTACAGCAAGTGCGTGTCCTGCGGCCAGTGCCTGGTCAACTGCCCCTTCGGTGCCATCGCCGACAAGGGCCAGATCTATCAGCTGATCCAGGGCTTCAACCGCGGCGACCGCATCTACGCGCTGGTGGCTCCCGCTTTCGTCAACCAGTTCCCGGGTCTGGCTTCCACCGGCAAGCTCAAGGCTGCCCTGAAGGCCGTCGGCTTCTGCGACGTGGTGGAGGTGGCCATCGGTGCCGACCTGTGTACCGTGGACGAGGCCCACGACTTCCTGCAGGAAGTGCCCGAGAAGCTGAACTTCATGGCAACTTCCTGCTGCCCGGCCTGGAGCATGATGGCCAAGACCGCGTTCCCGGATCTGGCCAAGAACATCTCCATGACCATGACCCCCATGGTGTTCACTGCCCGCATGATGAAGCAGGCCGACCCGGAAGCCCGTATGTGCTTCATCGGACCCTGCGCCGCCAAGAAGCTGGAGGCCTCCCGCCGCACCGTGCGTTCCGACGTGGACTTCGTGCTGACCTTTGAGGAGCTGGCCGGCATCATTGAGGCCAAGGACCTGGATCTGGCTTCGCTGGAAGTGGACCCCGCCGAGCAGGATCTGATCCACGCTTCCGCTGCAGGCCGCGGCTTTGCCCAGTCCGGCGGCGTGGCCAAGGCCGTTGCCGACAAGATCAAGGAGTGGCACCCCGACATGGATGTGAAGATCGCATCCGCACAGGGTCTGGCCGAGTGCAAGAAGCTGCTGATGCTGGCCAAGGCCGGCAAGTACAACGGCTATCTGCTGGAAGGCATGGGCTGCCCCGGCGGCTGCATCGGCGGTGCCGGTACCATTGCCGACCCGGCCCGTACTGCCGTCCAGCTGAACAAGTACGTCAAGGAAGCTCCCTTCACCGACCCGGAGCAGAGCGCCTTCATGAGCAACATCCATGTGCTGAAGGACGACCCCGACTTTGAGCTGTAAGCTGCTTCTCGTCTGAGCATTTCTGCCGTCTCCCGTTTCCGGGAGGCGGCTTTTTTGTGGGATGCGCTCCGCTTCTTCGTGAATGTGCAATATTTTTGTGAAGCATTCACAGCCTGCATTGACAATTCTGCCGGAGTCTGCTATATTTGCGGTGACAAACCATGTGATTCTGTCATTGCCGCTTCCTGCGGCAGGAAAGGCTGATATTTTATGACAACTTCTCTCAAGCGTGCCGGTACGGTCCTGCTCTCGGTGCTGCTGCTGTGCACTCTGGCGCTGAGCGCCGGGGCTGCCTCCAAGCTCCGGGTGGGCGTCAAGTTCTGGAAAACCGGCTCCGACAAGGAGTCCATGGCCAATTCCGGCATCGACACCAGCCGGGAGGCTTCCCTCACCCGCCAGTCCAACGGCACCTACACCCTGACCCTGCCCATCCAGCAGGTGTCCAAGATGGGCGTCACCGGCTACCTGACCGGCCTGACCATCGGCGATGTGACCTACAACGGCACCGTGACCGGCGATGTGACCAAGGACACCGGCGTGCTCACCATCAAGAACCTGCCCGCCTCGGTGCTGACCGGCAGCGATGTGAACAAGGCCCTCACCGTGACCTGCAACATCCAGATGGACCTGAGCCTGCTGGGCGAGATCAACACTTCTGCCCGGTTGTGCATCTGGAATAAGTAAGGCTTCTCCGCATATGCACAACGCCGTTCCCGCAGTGGGAACGGCGTTGTTTTTGGTTCAGCTGTCCATGTGCTTTTCCACAAAGTCGCCGACCATGCGGTCCAGCTGCAGCACAGCGTTCTCTGCGCCCTTCATCACCTTGCGGGTGGTACGGCGCAGCTGCCGCTGGTTCTGGGTGGCCGCCATTACGCCCACGGCCCCCAGTGCCGCCCCGGCCGCCATGCCCAGCAGCATACCGGACGCTCCCTGATTTGCCTGCTGTTTCATTGCAAACACTCCTTTCCCTGCCCGCTGTGCGGGCCCTTGGCGGTAGTATTTCCTGTAAAGAATCCACTATACGCTTTTTTTGTGCAGAAAGTTGTGGTATACTGTAGCATGGTGTTTCAGGCAGTTCTGCCTTTTGGCGGCATTCTGCCTGCATTGGACCCGTACAAAGTAAGGAGGTTCCTTATTTGATAAAACCTGTTGAACCCAAAAAGATCCTCTGCATCCATGATCTGTCCGGCGTGGGCCGCTGCAGTCTGGCGGTGATCCTGCCGGTGCTGTCGGTCATGGGGCTGCAGCCTGTGGCTCTGCCCACGGTGGTGCTTTCCACCCATACCGGCGGGCTGGGCACCCCGGCCCGTCTGGACGGCTGTGCCTACGGCGAGGCCGCTCTGGAGCATTATCATGCACTGGGCCTGGATTTTGACTGCATTTATACCGGCTACCTGGGCGGCGAAGCGCAGGTGGCACTGGCCGAAAAAGCCTTTGCTCTGTGGCCGTCGGCCTACAAGGTGGTGGACCCCGTGATGGGCGACAACGGCAAGGCCTATGCCACCGTGACCCCGGAACTCATCAGCCGCATCCGGCAGCTGTGCCGGTCGGCCAACCTGATCCTGCCCAACTACACCGAGGCGCAGCTTTTGCTGCAGCGTACTCCCGTGGATGATCCACTGGATGACGCAGCCGCCCAGGCACTGGCCGACGAGCTGACGGCTCTGGCCCCCAGTGCCGTGGTCACCGGCCTGCCGCTGGGCAAGTACATCGGCTGCGCCGGCAGCGGCTCCGACCGCTTTGTGGTCAAGAAGCTGCACATCGACCGCAGCTTCCCCGGCACGGGCGACCTGTACGGTGCGGTGCTCCTCGGCTCCCTGATCCAGGGCAACGCCCTGAGTGCTGCCGCCGACAACGCCGCCGAGTTCGTGTCGCTGGCTATCCAGAACACCCCCGCCGGGCAGGACACCCGCTTCGGCGTCTGGTTCGAGCCGCTGCTGCCCCGCCTGTGCCCGCCCCGGGACTTTTAACGGAGGACCGCAGATGAGTGAAAAACCAACTTTGAACATCGTTCTGGTGGAGCCGCGCATCCCTCAGAACACCGGCAACGTGGCCCGTACCTGCGCCTGCACCGCCTGCCGTCTGCATCTGGTGGGGCCCATGGGCTTTGCCATCGACGACAAAAAACTCAAGCACGCCGGGCTGGACTACTGGCATTATCTGGACATCAGCTACTATGACGGGCTGGATGACTTCTTTGCAAAGAACAGCGGCCCGTACTACTACTTCACCACCAAGGCACCCCAGCGCTACACCGATGTGGCCTACCCGGACGGGGCTTACCTCGTGTTCGGGCGGGAGGACGCCGGCCTGCCGGAAGCCCTGCTGGCCGCCAATCAGGAACACTGCATCCGCATGCCCATGCGGGACACCTGCCGCAGCCTGAACCTGTCCAACAGCGTGGCCGTGGGCGTGTACGAGGTGCTGCGCCAGTGGGATTTCCCGGAGCTTCTGGACCACGGACATTTACGAGACTACGAATGGAAATGAGGTTACTATGAGCAAGATCGCGATCCTGACCGATTCCTCCTGCGACATCCCGCAGGAGATGGCCGAGAAATACGGCATCGACATCATGAGTTTCCACATCCTGCTGGACGATGTGGATTATGTGGAGCGGGAGAGCTGCACCAACACCGAGTTCTACGACAAGATGCGTCTGGCCAAGGGGGTGCCCTCCACCGCCGCCATCACGCCCATCCAGTTCTGTGAAAAATACTGCCAGTATGTGGACGAGGGCTATACCGATGTGATCCATGTGCCCATCAACAAGTCCGGCAGTTCCACCTACAACAACGCCCTGATGGCACAGGGCATGCTGCGGGAAGAGCGCCCGGAGCACCATATGAAGATCCACCTGCTGGATCCTCACACCTATTCTATGGTGTTCGGCTGGTATCTGTGCGAGATGGCCCGCAAGCTGAAGAACGGTGCCGAGATCAGCCATGTGATCCAGGAGTTTGAAAAGCAGATGAACTGCATGGAGATCATCCTGGGACCCTACAGCCTGAAACAGATGAAAAAGAGCGGCCGCATCTCCGCTGCGGCTGCCGTCATGGGCGAGCTGATGGGCGTGCGCCCCATCATTACCCTGATCGACGGCAAGACCAAGGTGGAGAGCAAGGTGCGCGGCGACGACAAGGTCGTGCCCGCTATGATCGAGCTGTGCAAAAAGCGCGCCGACGGCGTGGAGAACTTTGACTATATGATCGGCCACACCAACATCAAGCAGGCCGAGGACCTGGAAAAGGCCTGCCGCAAGGCCTTTGGCAAGGCTCCGCTGGTGGTGTTTGAGCTGGGCGGCGTGGTGTCGGCCAACACCGGCCCCGACACGGTGGCTCTGGTGTACACCGGCCACCTCAGAGGGTAACATTTCAATGCCATTGCATGATGCAATGGCATTTTTTGTTGCATTCCGTGCCAATTTATGCTATACTCCCCTTTGCTGTGCTTTTTTGCGCAGTTCCTTTAGAGCAACTTAGGATTTTAGGCTCCCCGGTGCGTCTCGAACCGCGCCGGGCCAAACCCACAGGGGCTGGCGGCCCTGTGCGGTCAAAATCAAACCGCTGGAGTATTATCATGAATCAGAATTCTTCCGTCCGTAAACTGGCACGCTGCGGCGTGGTGGCTGCCATCTATGTGGTGCTGTGCCTGGCACTGCAGCCCCTTTCCTACGGGGCTGTGCAGGTCCGTGTGGCCGAGGCTCTGTGCCTGCTGCCGGTGTTTGGCACCGAGTACATCCTGGGTGTGGTGCTGGGCTGCTTTTTGGCAAACCTGCTGGGCTCCACCATCGTGGACGTGATCTTTGGCACTCTGGCCACCCTGCTGGCCTGCCTGGTCACCTACCGGCTGCGGAACATCCGCTTCAAGGGCCTGGCCCTGGCTGCCAGCCTGCCTCCGGTGCTGTTCAACGCCGTGATCATCGGCATCGAGATTGCCGTCATGTTCCCGGACCCCTCTTCCAGCGCCCCGATCTGGCTGGCCTGCATCACCAACGGCATCTCCGTTGGCATCGGCGAGCTGATCAGCTGCACCGTTCTGGGCGTGCTGCTGGTGAAGATCATTGAAAGCAACACCGCTCTGAGCCAGATTTTTGGGGCGGAATAAGCGGCTTTGCCGCAGGAGGGCCCCATGCAGCCAAATGGTATGATTTTCTGGGACTGGAACGGCACCCTGATGGACGATGTGGATTTTACCCACGGGTGCCTGAACTGGATGCTGGAAAGCCACGGCTACCCGCAGCGGTATGATCTGGCCCAGTACCGGGAGCTGTTCCGCTTCCCCATTGAGGACTACTACCGCCTTGCCGGGTTTGACTTTTCCCGGCACCCCTACCCCATGCTGGCAGAGCACTTTATGGCGCACTACAATGCCGGGGTGGACGCCTGCCCGGTGATGGCCCACGCCGTGGACACCCTCACCGAGCTGGCCCGCCGCGGCTGGAAACAGGCTGTACTTTCCGCCTCCCGCCGGGACTACCTGATCGAGCAGGTGGCCGCGCGGGGTCTGCAGGGCTTTTTTACCGAGTTGCTCGGCCTTGCAGACATCTACGGCGTAAGCAAGGTGCAGCTTGGCACCGACTATCTGCGCCGCACCGGCATCGACCCGGCCCACTGCGTGATGATCGGCGACACCCAGCATGATGCCGAAGTGGCCGCCGCCATTGGCGCCAAGTGTGTGCTGTACACCGGCGGGCACCAGTCCCGTGCGCTGCTGGAAGCTGCCTGCCCCCATGTCATCGACGACCTGGCCCTGCTGCCGGATCTGCTGGAGAGCTTATAATGCAAAACCGACCACCTGTGATGGCTGCATCACGGGTGGTTTTTGCGTTTATGAACGCCCCGGCAGCATCTTTTTACAGAAAGTTCATGCAAAAAGCGGCTAAACTAGCCTTGCAGATTTGACGCCCCTGCTGCTTTGGTGTATCATATAGATTGTATCAATGTGCCTTTCCGGACGTGTGTGCGTCCTGATCTTATTGTATGAGGTGTAACGAATGTCCCTTGTTGAAAAACTCTTTGGCAGCTTCTCCGACCGGGAGCTGAAAAAGGTCAATCCCATTGTCAAGCAGGTGCTGGCACTGGAGCCCAAGTATGCGGCCCTTTCGGACGCAGAGCTGCAGGCCCAGACCCCTGCTTTCAAGCAGCAGCTGGCCGACGGCAAAACGCTGGACGACATCCTGCCCGACGCCTTTGCCGTGTGCCGCGAAGCCGCCTGGCGTGTGCTGGGCATGAAGCACTTCCCGGTGCAGATCACCGGCGGCATTGCCCTGCACCGCGGCGACATCGCCGAGATGCAGACCGGCGAAGGCAAAACGCTGGTGGCCACCCTGCCCGCCTACCTCAACGCCCTGACCGGCGAGGGCGTGCATGTGGTGACCGTGAACGACTACCTGGCCAAGCGCGACAGCGAGTGGATGGGCAAGCTGTACCGTTGGCTGGGCCTGAGCGTGGGCCTGATCGCACAGGGCATGGACGGCGACGCCCGCCGTGCCGCCTATGCCGCCGACATCACCTACGGCACTAACAACGAGTTCGGCTTTGACTACCTGCGCGACAACATGGTGACCTACAAGGCCAACATGGTGCAGCGCGGCCACGCCTTTGCCATCGTCGACGAGGTGGACTCCATCCTGATCGACGAGGCCCGTACCCCGCTGATCATCTCCGGCAAGGGCGAGGACTCCTCCAGCCTGTACACCCAGGTGGACCGCTTTGCCCGCACTCTGCGCAAGAGCGTGGTGGTGGAGCTGGAAGATAAAGTCTCCACCGACGAGCAGGCCGACGGCGATTACGTTGTGGACGAAAAGCACAAGACCTGTACCCTGACGGCCAGCGGCATCAAAAAGGCCGAGGCCTACTTCCACATCGAGAACCTGGCCGCCGCCGAGAACATGACCCTGGCCCACCACATCGACCAGGCCATCAAGGCCTACGGTGTCATGCAGAAGGACATCGACTATGTGGTGAAGAACGGCGAGGTCATCATCGTGGACGAGTTCACCGGCCGCCTGATGATCGGCCGCCGCTACAACGAGGGCCTGCATCAGGCCATTGAGGCCAAGGAGGGCGTGAAGATCGCCGCCGAGAGCAAGACGCTGGCCACCATCACCTTCCAGAACTACTTCCGCATGTACAAAAAGCTGTCCGGCATGACCGGTACGGCCAAGACCGAGGCCACCGAGTTCACCGAGATCTACGGCCTGAACATCGTCACCGTGCCCACCAACCGCCCCAAGCAGCGCATCGACTATCCGGACGCCATCTATAAGACGGTAAACGGCAAATACCGCGCCGTCATCGAGCAGGTGCTGGAGTGCCACAAGAACGGCCAGCCCGTGCTGGTAGGCACCGTGAGCGTGGAAAAGAGCGAGACGCTGGCAAAGATGCTGCAGAAGCACACCCGCGACTTCAACGTGCTGAACGCCAAGAACCACGAACGCGAAGCCGAGATCGTGGCACAGGCCGGCAAGAAGGGGGCCATTACCATTGCCACCAACATGGCAGGCCGTGGTACCGATATCATGCTGGGCGGCAACGTGGAGTTCATGGCCAAGGCCCAGATGCGCAAAGAGCACTTCTGCGAGAATCTGCTCAGCCCCGAAAAGCCCCAGGACGCCGACCCCGCTGCCGTGGAGATGCTGCTGGCCGAGGCCAACGGCCACGGTGACACCGAGGACGCCAACATCCTGGCCGCCCGCAAGCGGTTCGAGGAGCTGTACGCCCAGTACAAGCCCGCCGTGGAGGCCGAGGCCGAGGAAGTGCGCGCCGCCGGCGGCCTGTTCATCATCGGCACCGAGCGCCACGAGAGCCGCCGCATCGACAACCAGCTGCGCGGCCGTGCCGGCCGTCAGGGCGACCCCGGCGCTTCCCGCTTCTACCTGAGCCTGGAGGACGACCTGATGCGTCTGTTCGGCGGCGACCGCGTTTCCAGCCTGATGGACACCCTCAAGCTGGACGAGGACACCCCCATCGAGAACCGCATGATCACCAACACGCTGGAAAGCGCCCAGAAGAAGCTGGAAGGCCGCAACTTCGAGATCCGCAAGAACGTGCTGAAGTACGACGACGTGATGAACCAGCAGCGTGAGATCATCTACGGCCAGCGCCGCAAGGTGCTGGATGGCGAGGATATCAGCGCCGAGATGCACAATATGCTGCGGGAGAACATCGACTCCAGCTGCAGTCAGTTCCTGGCCGGTGACGTGAAGGATGACTGGGACTTTGGTGCCCTGCGCCGCCACTATCAGGGCTGGCTGACCACGGACGCCGACTTCCGCTACACCGTGGCCGACTTTGACAACATCTCCCGCGAGGGCATTGCCGACATGCTGTACAACCGCGGCATGCAGATCCTGCAGGCCAAAGAGGTACGCTACGGTGCGCCCCTGATGCGGGAACTGGAGCGCATCTGCCTGCTCAAGTGCGTGGACCGCCAGTGGATGGACCACATCGACAACATGGACCAGCTGCGGCAGGGCATCGCTCTGCGCGGCTACGGCCAGAAGGACCCCGTGGTGGAATACCGCATCGAGGGCTTTGACATGTTCGACCAGATGGTGGACTCCATCCGCGAGGACAGCGTGAAAATGCTGCTGACCATCGAGATCCGGCAGGCCGGTGCCGCCCCCAAGCGGGAGCAAGTTGCCAAGCCCACCGGTGAGGGCTTTGTGCCCGGCAACGGTGCCCCCGGCGTAAAGGGTGCCCCCAAGGGCCAGCCCGTGCGGGTGATCAAGATCGGCCGCAACGATCCCTGCCCCTGCGGCAGCGGCCTGAAGTGGAAAAAGTGCACCTGCGCCAAGTTCCATCCGGAAGGCCTGCCCACCGACGCAAACGAAGATTAAGCTGAAAAGCCTCCCGGCTCCTGTCTTTGGCAGGGGTCTGGGAGATTTTTGACAAAATGAAAGGGAGCTGATTTGGAATGATCACACCGGAAAAGCTGTTGGAAGCTGCAAAGCAGCTGGAACCCCAGCTGCAGGAATGGCGGCGCACCCTGCACCGTCACCCGGAAGTCGGGTTCGACCTGCCCCAGACCAAGGCACTGGTCCAGAAAGCCCTGACCGAAATGGGCTACGCCCCGCAGGACTGCGGCAAGTGCGGCGTGCTTGCGCTGGCGGGCGGCAAAAAGCCCGGCAAAGTGATCCTGCTGCGCGGCGACATGGACGCTCTGCCCCTGCAGGAGGAGTCCGGCGAGGCGTTTGCCTCCGAGGTGCCCGGCAAGATGCACGGCTGCGGCCATGATATGCACACCGCCATGATGCTGGGTGCCGCCAAGCTGCTCAAGGAGCATGAGGACGAGATCGAGGGCACCGTCAAGCTGGAGTTCCAGCCCGCCGAGGAGATCTTCCAGGGCTCGCTGGACATGCTGAAAAACGGCCTGCTGGAGGCCCCCAAGGTGGATGCTGCGGTCATGTTCCATGTGCTGGCCGGGATGCCCCTGCCCGCCGGTATGGTGCTGGTGCCGGGCGGCGGCATCACCATGGCCAGCTGCGAGCAGTACCACATCACGGTGCACGGCAAGGGCGGCCACGGCTCCATGCCCAACGCCTGCATCGACCCCATCACCGCAGCGGCCCACATCCACATTGCCCTGCAGGAGATCAACAGCCGCGAGCTGGACCCCGCCGGGTTCGGCGTGTTCACCACCGGCCGGTTCGAGGCCGGCAAAGCGTCCAACGTCATCCCGGACAGTGCCGATATGTGGGGCACCATCCGCACCGTGGACCCGGAACAGAAGATCAGTGCCCAGATCCACCAGCGCATGACCGAAATTGCGCAGGGTGTGGCCACAGCCTACCGCTGCACCGCTGAGGTGACCTTCAGTGATTACTGCCCCTGCATGGTGGTGGACAAGCCCCTGGCCCAGAACGCCCTGACCTATATGACCGAGCTGCTGGGCCGCGGTGCCATGGACATGACCTCCCTCACCGGCGGCAAACCCGGCGGCGGCAGTGAGGACTTCGCCTTTGTGAGCCACGAAGTACCCACCGTGAGCATGTTCCTCTCCGCCGGCAACGCCAAGGAGGGCTATCTCTACGGCCAGCACCACCCCAAGGTGCGCTTTGACGACAGCGTCCTGTACGAGGGCTCTGCCGCCTACACCTATATGGCCCTGCGCTGGCTGGCAGACCATAAGGAATAATTTTTCTCTGCAACAACAGGACCCCGGAAGGTTTTCCTTCCGGGGTCCTGTTTGTTTCTTATGCGGTTGTAAGCTGCGCCAGTTCTGCGCGCCCTTCTTCGGTCAGGTACGGCCGGAGAAGCAGCCACTGGATGCGCATCATGTCCTCCACCGCCGCACCCGCAGGCTGGCGGCTGACCGATACTTTTTGCTGCCAGCCCACATGACTGAACATGATCAGCGTGATCACATCCTGCAGCGTCTGGCCCCGCAGCTCCTGCCGGAACCTGCCCTGCTGCCGCAGCTGGCTCAGCAGCCGTTCCAGATTCTGCTGCAGGCGCGTGATGCGGTCTGCATTTTCCTGTTGGCACCCCGGCAGGTCCCCGAACAGCAGCGGGTCATCGAACATCCGGGCGTGGTCCACCAGCGAGAGCAGCATCCGGCGCAGATAGCCGTCCAGCGCCGGGAGGGTCGCTTCCTCCGGCAGGATGATGGCGGTCAGCTCCTGTTCCGCAAGTGCGGTCGCAATGTCCTGCTTGTGCGGGAAATGATAGGTCAGGTTGCCCACACTGATGCCCAGCTGTGCCGCAATGGCCCGCATGGACACGCTGCGGTAGCCCTGCTGTTCAAACAGCTGTGCCGCCGCTGTCAGGATCCTTGCTCTGGTGTTTTCCATGGTATCTCTCCCCTTTGCTCCAGTATACCATAAACCGGTCAAAAGGGAAGCGCATCTTCTCAGACAGCCGGCTCGTACTCACCGTTCTGGATGCGGTCATACAGGGTCTTGAGCATGTCCAGATAGGTGCAGCCCTCGGCAATGGTGGCACCGGACACGGCGTCTGCGGTCTGCCAGTAGCCGTCGGCATTCTGGGTCAGGCCGCCGTCGGCGTAGTAATCATAGCTGAAGTTGGTCTGCTCGGCAAACTCCTTCAGCAGCTGCATGTTGCCGGGGAAGGTGATGGGGCTGGACCAGAAGTCCACACCGTGGCCGTCGCCCTCCTTGTACTCCATGGTGTAGGTGGAGGCAACGTTGTCTGCATCGGCAGAGGCAGCGGCTTCGTCGCTGGTCAGCAGGTAGCAGTCCTTGCCGTCGGTGGCATCAATGTACCACTTGCCGCCCTCTTCGGTTGCGCAGTAGTCGAACAGGGTGGTCTCGGTGCCGTCGATCACAGCCGAGTAGACCACGGCGTTCTCGCTGGCGGCGGTGCTGCCCAGAGCGCCGGTCCAGACGATGTCACCGATCTGGATGTACTTGGCGTAGTTGGTCTCCACCGCCTCGCTGTACTCGGTGGCCGGAGCGCTGAAGGGGATCACGGCATCGCCCAGCTTTGCCAGCACGTCAGCGTCCTGCACGCAGGCCCAGCCGCTGGTGCTGCCGGTGTCCATCCACGGGGTCAGAGCCTCCTTGAAGCGGATGGCAAAGCAGGTGTTGTCCTCCTCGTTCCAGTACAGGGTGGCCTTGATCACGGCATCCTGGTCCGAATCGGCACTCTTGGTGTACAGACCATAGGTGGAAGCCATGACGATGTTGCTGCCTGCGGGGATCTCCACCGGCTCGGCACCGGTGGGCCACTCGGTCTTTTCGGCGCTGTCCTCCTCATAGGGGTTTGCGTCCGGGTCGATGGCGTTCAGCACAGCGGCCTTGCAGCCGTTGGTGGTATAGGTCGCACCGGAAACACCGTCGATCTCGGTGCCGTTTGCGGCCACGATCTGCTCTGCAAGGGTGCTCAGTGCTGCGCCGCCCACGTTCTCGGTCTCATCGGGGCCGTCAAAGCTGACGGCGGTGATGGTGTCGCCTTCCATGGTGACCGTGGCGGTGATCACACCGCCAAAGCCGTTGCCCTTGCCGGTGAGGGTGGTGGCTGCTGCGGAGGATGCTGCCACGCTGGAAGATGCGGAACTGCCGCAGGCTGCCAGGCTCAAGGCCAGGCTGCCCGCCAGGATCAGGGATACTGCTCGTTTCATGGTTGTTTCTCCTTACTCTTTGCATCGTTCTAGTACAGCGTACTAATCAACGTCCGAATTATAACAAGTTTCCGCACCATTTTCAAGCCCTTTCCGCAAAAAAAAATACCGCACAGGCGTAAACCCATGCGGTATTTCCGGTTGATTCAGATCAGTTTTGCGCCGGAGTGCGGCAGACGGTCGGCGTGCAGGGTCTCCCGCAGCAGCTGCGGCAGGGCGGTCAGGTCACCGCCGGTGAACCACCAGCCCGCCGCCAGCACGGCCAGGGCCAGCGCCACCAGCAGCACCAGCACCCGGCGCAGCCAGCGGCGCTTCTTTTTGGGCGGAGCTGGGCGGACCTCCGCCTGCGCTGCAGGCGGGGCAGGCACAGCTTCCGGCACCGGGTCGCGGTAGTGCTGCCAGCTCGTGCCGGGGACCTGCGGCAGACCGCAGGCTGCCCGGCGGATCATGTCCAGCAGCCAAAGGCCCGGCCCATCCTCCCGGTACACGGTGCGCAGCCAGCAGCCCTTGCGGGTGCCCAGCAGCAGCAGAAATTTCCCGTCCTGCTCCCAGCACCCAGCGGACAGCTCTGCCCCCACAAGGTGCTGTGCCGCCTGTACCCGGGCCAATGCGGCGGCAGCGTCCTGCCTGCGGGCAGCCCGGCGGGCGATCTTTGCCCCCACCTTGGGGTCGGCATAGCTCTGGGTGCCAAAGTCGAACACCTTTTCGGCCCCGGGCACGGCTTCCAGCCGGGCTTCCATCAGGGCCCCGGCGGCAGCATCCGCGCACACCAGCAGCCGACGGCGGTGCTCCAGCGTCTGCACCACGGCGGCGGCAAGGTCCGTGTCCCCTTCTCCGTACAAGTCAGCCGCAAAGCAGCCGTGCAGACTGCGGCGGGCCTTGTCCAGCCCGGCGGCATTTTCGCTCCGCAGTGCGATCAGCGTTTCCGCGCCCCGGCTGCGGCATTGGGCGGTCACACACCACTCCGGCGGGAAAGCAGACGCCGCCTGCTGTACCCCCAGCGCCGATGCCCCGAACAGCCGGAGCACACAGCGGACCGGTTCGTTTTGTTCACAGCTCAAGTTCTTCACCCCCGCGGTCCGCAGGGGACCGTATTATTCTGCGAGAAAGGCGGCGTTCAGGGCCTCCAGCGCGGCTGCATCGCGGCAGTCGGCGGCGGCCAGCGGCTTTGTGG
>UMGV01020507.1_pt1 | contig 16500 bp, 13 predicted proteins | sample 1965361 | NCBI WGS metagenome assembly UMGV01 (sample SAMEA4836081, study PRJEB28245) | human gut metagenome | biome: gut microbiome; material: fecal sample | place: Denmark | collected 2008
AAAATTACGGGCGGGCAAGATGCCACGCCCTCCCCAGTACAAACCTGCCCATAAAAATGACCCAACCTCTAACACTTAAATCCACAAAAGCATTTGTCTTAACTCCTTTAACATTAACCATTCAATACTAAACACTAAAAAACGACTCTTAACATGGGGGAAGAAAAAGCATAAATACCTGAAAGTATGATAGTAAGATAAAAAAGACAATTCAACAAAGTCAAAAGCAAATCACACGCAAACGATTACGTAAAAAAACGAATTTTAGACAAAAAGGATTCATCCCATTTTAACATTATTTTCGTAACTTTGCAGCCGAAAAGAAAGTGCAATCAATTGCACAAAAAAAATTTCATCGTATAAGTTCTCGACAGCGACCGCTATACTGGGATGTTTAAAACAGACTACCATCAAAAATAACTAAAAAAACAATCAGCGGTGCATAGACTTACCGAATATGTATGAGTTATCCAGAACAACAAATTATTAAGCACAAAAACAATAAAAATAAAAATAAAAGTGAAATGAAACACGAAACACTTACATTCCGCGTCCTCGACATGAGCCGAGGCGGTTTCGCTCGCCTGTTTCTTCTTCTTTTACTCCCATGCCTCAGCGTCATAGGAGTGAAAGCGGCAGATAGCAATGGGGGGTTAAAAAATTCAATTCTGGTGTCCGCTATTCGCAGTGGGCGATAAATTCACGTGCAAATGATTTTAAAGAAAGCACAAATAATTGTGGTTTTGATTTGTATAACAAAGACGGAAAACGAACAAAAGCAGCAGCAAAATGGAATAAGTATGACACAGGTCTAACGAAAAGATTCCACTACGTACCAGGGTTAGTAGCCAAGGCAATATTGGAATCCGCAGACTTTTACAAAGGATTTGACTGGTCAAAGCCATGGTTTTATTCTGCTCAAGCATACGCACAGGAAGTAACTTATAATAACAATACAAGTGCGCCAACTCTTGATGCAATGAATGCTGTCAAGATGTATTTTCCTATACTCTCAAGCAGCTTAAAGAGTAGCGAAATTGAGACTAAAGCCAACACTGCAATATCTAAACTTGCTACTGATTTAAAAAATTATAATGAATATTTTTCTATTGGAGGCAAAAAATCATCGCTGAAAGAAACCGATGCAAATGACACACAAAAAGGTATGATTGGCGGATGGTTCCATAAATCAACAGACTATGTTGACCAAATGTGGCTTGACGGAGCATACATGGGAAGTGCAACATTGGCTCAATTAGCAGAATATTACAAGGGGAATACAAACATATTTGGTAGTACATCGGCAGATTGGGACATGGTGACCAAACAGCTCAACATTGTTTGGGATAATTGCTGGGATTCTAACAAACAACTGATGTATCATGCGTTTAGTGCTACTGGCGACGCAAAGGCTAAGTCTGACGGAGCTGCAACATGGGCTGGACTTAGCACAACTGCACCTGTCTATCATTCTGCAGCTTTCTGGGGCCGTGCAAATGCATGGTATCTCTATGCATTAGTTGACGCACTCGAAGCAATGAAAAATTGCGACCAAGGGAATACAAAAAACTACACTACCCTAAAAACACATTTAGAGGCACAGGCTGCAGGTATCTTAAAATGGCAAGACCAGCAAACTGGCGGTTGGTACCAAATAATGGACAAGAACAACACATACAATGCCAACAGCTATTCTGGAGAGACATGGACTTCATCTTATAATAATTACATAGAAACATCCGCATCGACAATTTTTGCCGCAGCTCTTTTTAAGGCAGTTCGTTTGGGACTATTAGGAGATTCTTACAAAGCAGCAGCAAAGAAAGCTTTTGAAGGTATTGTCGAAAATTTTGTTGTTCAAGACTCAAACAACGGAACAATTAATATCTGGAGTAGTTCTCTCTCTGCCGGTTTGGGTGGAAAAAGCTATAGAGATGGTTCCAATGATTACTATATTCTTGGCAAAGATACAAAAAGAGTGTTGAAGGAAGACAACTATACCGAGGGCAAGGTTCTCGGTGGCTTCATCATGGCTGCTACTGAGTACGAGCGTGCTTACCAGAACCAGGACAACAAGCAGATTCTGTTTGCCAAGGACTTGGCTCCAAACTATGACTTCACTACTACTACTGAAGGAACCCTCAATGCAACTGCTTATGGTGATGGTACCGTTACTTATCAATGGTATAAGGATAATGCAAAAATTGCAGATGCCACATCTGCTACTTTTGCTCCTAAAGAAAGTGGAAAATATTACTGTAAAGCCACATCGGGTAGCACTTTTATCACTACAAACACCGCCGATGTAATCGCCAATTCGTCACCTTCTACAACTACTAAATATACCGTCAGTGCAACAGCTGGCGAAGGTGGTACTGTATCTATCAAGAACGGTAACGAAGACGTCACCTCAGGTTCTACTGTTGTTGCAGGATCAACTATTACATTTACTGCAAATCCTGCAAGCGGCTACAAGTTCAAGAATTGGACTGTAAATAATACTACAAATAATGAGACGAGCACTACACTCACAATCTCAAAAATTGCCGCCAATACTATTGTTGTTGCAAACTTTGAGAAAGATTCTTCAACAGAAACAGAGACTACTTCTGTTATTTTTGACTATACTGTTCCAACTACTACAGACATTAAAGAAGAATCTTCCTATGAAGCTACTGGGGGCACCGTTAATTTCCAAAAGGCAACAAAAACTGATGCAAATGGATATAAATTAGACAAAGATACAAAATATATTCGTTTAAATCTAAACAAAACTTTAGCTGTAGGAGATGTTATCACCATACAAGCGTATGCTACATCTAATAATGGAGGAATCATAGCGTCAGCTTCAACATCAACGGCAACTAATCAAGTTATAGGAACACTTGCTGAGAAAAACAAAAAGTTAGAGTTGACATACACCGTAAAAGAACAAGACATTTTAAACGGCCAAAAAACTATATATCTTTTTAGAAATAATTCAGTTTCAACATATATACAAGCCATCAAGATTACTCGTGCCAACACACAGGTTGCTCTTACCGCATTCTTCTCTCCTGCAACAATATCTGCAACAGAAGGCGATGTTGCACAAAATCTTCCTACTCTTACAGTCAAGGCAGGCGAGACCACTTTGACAGCAAGCGACTATAACGTAACCTATGCTTCTGACAATAATGCAGTAGCAAAGGTAGAGAATGGTAAGGTAAGCTTTGTTGGTGAAGGTGAAACAAAAATCGTTGCCACCATCAAGCCTACAGATACAAACAAGTATAAAGAGAATTCTGCTACATTTGCCGTTAAGGTAGAGAAAAAGCAAACTCCAGTTGATCCAACCGAAAGCGGGGTTATCTACGACTTCACAGGCTCTATTGGTACAACTACTGATGGAACAAGCTGTACAACTGCTAATAAAGTCATAACGTTTAGCAGCAACTTCAGTGCAAATGCAGGAAAGTACATCACTATCAAACCAAAGACTGATGGCTTCAAAGCAGGTGATGTGATTACGCTGAAAGGCTATTGCAATAGCAAGAATCGTTCTGGTGTGATTATTTATTCTGATGTAAATGGTAGCAGCATCTTTAAGTCAAACATCTTGGCTACATCTGATACTGGTTCTGAATTTACTTATACCATTGAAAAAGATTGCGATGCACTCTATTTGGGTCGCTATGGCGGTGGTACTACTTGCTTGACAAGTCTTCAGGTAAATCGCCCAGCTTCATCTTCTAATAAGACTCGACTGACTGCTTCTTTCGAGCGCAATGCTGATGTGGTTGTCAACACTACCACAACCGCGACTTTGCCAACTCTTACTGTTAAGGCAGGAAACACTACGCTTTCTGCAGATCAATATAAAGTAGTTTACAAGTCGAATGCAGAGAATGTAGCTACTCTGAGTGGTAATACCATTACAATTAAGGACTTAGGTATCGCAACCATCACGGCAACTGTTACTCCAACAGATGCAAACACTTATGAAGGAACTACAGCCACTTATCAGTTGAGCGTAAAGGCTCCTTCTCCACTCAACGTTTCCGTAATGGATGTTACTATCAACACCACAGATGCGGAAGAAGAGCAGCCTGTCATCAAGGTTTATGGAGATAATGACAAACTCTTGAAGTTAGATCAGGACTACACCTTGTCTTATACTGTTAGTGGAGACAAGAATGTGACTGTTGATGAGACGACTGGAAAATTCTCAGTTAAGAAAAATGCTGGAAACACAGCATTTATTAAGGGAACATCCCTCATTACCGTTACTGCGACTCCAAAAGCATCACTTGGAAGCAATTATATTGCAGGTACTCTTCAGTTCTCTTACTCGGTATCAGAAGGTAAGATCAAGCCTGTTTTCTTGGATTCATTCAAGGATATCACCATTAATCTGCACCAAGATGACACAAGCAGAAAGATTATTGTTCCTCTGATTTACAATGGTGAAGATGTAAGCAGTTATTTCAAATACACTTACACCATTACTGCAGCTAATGGACAAATTCAGAAATTCACCGAAAATACACTTAACTATACACCAAGTACAGCAGGAAAATATACTGTTACAGTAAGTGCAACACCTGGACAGAATGGTGAAGACAACTATGGTGACGTTTATGATAGTCCAGATCCTATTTCATTCAATTTGGATATAAACATCACGCATCAAGTTATCACCGTTACACCAGATCCAACAAGCCTTCAAATGTATGCTGGTACTACACAAGTAGCACCAGACTTGACGGTTAAAAATGGAAATACAACTCTTGCCGATACAGAATACCAAACCTCGTGGTTCTCTACATCTCCTGGTGTAGTAAAAGTAGATGCTAAAACAGGAAAGATAGAAGCAGTCAGCGAAGGTACAGCAGATATCAGAGTCGTTGTCACTGGTGAAACCTTAGAAAGCACCACAGCTTTAATTACTGTAGATGTTGACGACCCTGCTGTGTATCGAGTTCATGCAAATGAGGAATATAAGAGCCAGAAAACCATGTGGAATCAACACAAGAATCTGTCTGTTACACTTGGTGGATGGTTATTCCCTAATGATGTGAAGGGTCTTTGGACTACAACAGAGTCCTTGTCAAAAACTGTTGAGTGGAACAAAGATGACAGCCAGAAGAATTATAATTCAAGAAAAGCTCCTTGGAAGATTACCGGATTTGATTATATGGTAAAAGCAGGTGACAAGCAGAAGAATGCTCGCCAGGAGAATGGTTCCAACAGTATGCCAGAGACTACATTGATAAGCAATGTGGATTATTCTAAGAAAGAAAATATTGTTGACCCAATGTTCAATGTGCCATGTTCTGGTTCATTCCTAACATTCCAGCCTAAGACAAATGGTACTGTCGTAGCACATATATATCAAAACGGAGTATTCGATTCAAAGAAGAATAAGGATAATACTATAGATTATCAGTACAGACCACAGCGTCGTGTATTCATCATGGATGAAGCTGGTAATTTTGTAAGTTCTGATGCTCACATCGAATCTACTACAGGTAAGCCAAATGGCAAGAATTATGATTTGACTCAATATAAATGGGATATGGGTGACAAGCAGTCGCCAACTGTAGAAACAGTGAAGAAGCACTTTGGTCTTGAAAGTTTTGAAATGTCAGAAACAGGTTTTAAGAACAATGTTTATGAAAACCAACTTGACCAAAAAATAGCTCCTAATGAAGCAGCAACAAAATATCCAAATTTGAAAGGCTCACGTGGATGGTCAGTTCTCGCTGATGCACCTGTTACCTATACCTTTAATGTAAAGGCTGGTAAGACTTACTATCTCTACAACTTCGGTTCGAAGATTGGCTTCTATGGTTTCTCATTCGATGAGGGTGACACAAAGCCAACTGTGGATCCAGTAAATTACGATGCTGAAACTGCAAACGCAAATAATACGGTTGAAAAGACAGCAGATGGTCATGTGGCACAGGTAAAGATTGCACGTAAAATGGTAGCTAATCGTTGGACAACCTGCGTTCTTCCTTTCAGCCTCAACAGAGATCAGGTGGATGCGATCTTCGGTCCTGCTTATTGTGCAGAACATCCTCAGGGAACTCAGATTCTCTACTTCGACCGTATTGAGGGCAACAAAGCATATTTCGTACGTCACGCTTACAATACGATTGTTGCAGGTAAGCCATTCCTCATCAAGCCAACCAAGGAAGTGACAAGCATCAATACAGCAGATGTTACTAACTACCCATACGTGACCATTGAGAACACCAAGCCTGCAGACTGGTGTGAGAGTAAGGGTTATGTTTGGACATCAAGTTACAACACCATGAATATCGTTAAGAACGATTACTTCATCGGCGCTTCTGATGGTAACTTCAAAGCTTATGCCGCAGCTTCAGGAACCGTCAAAGGTTTCCGTGGCTTCCTGAAAGCTAATCTTTCTCCTGGAGCTAAGCCTGTGATGTTGAGTATCAGTACCAGTAGTGTAACTGATGGTAATGATGGAGAAACAACAGGCATTGAAGACTTAATTATCACTACTGATGGTGAATTGATGCCTGCTAATAGCAGAGTATATAATATCAATGGTCAGTTGGTAAGTGAGGATGCAAGCAGCTTCCAGTCATTACCAAGTGGCATTTATATCATTAATGGTAAGAAATATATTAAGTAAGGACGATTATAATCATGAATAAAAAAGTATATTTACAGCCACAGATAAAATGTGCTCCGTTACCGATGGAAAGTTTGCTGGCAAGTTTATCGGGTGCTAATGGTGGAAACAATGTTGGAGATAAGACAACAGATCTCCCAGGAAACGAAAAACCAGGAACAGATACAGCCAAGGAGCACTGGGGTAGCATTGACGAATGGGATTCCTGGGAATAAAGATAAACAAATAAAGAATTAGATTCTTCAAAACACTTCAAACAACGAGGGAGCAACCTATACACAAAGGGTTCGCTCCCTTGTTTTTTTTGCAGTTGAATGTTAGAGGTCGAAACATTTTTTATGGGCAGGCTGGAAGCAATGCCCTCCCAGTATAGACTTGCTTATGGCAAGAAGGCACTGGGAGGGCGTGGCATCTTGCCCGCCCATAAAAAATACCACAGCCTCTAAAAAAAGCTCAACATATAATCATTACGGGCGGGCAAGATGCCACGCCCTCCCCAGTACAAGCCCTCCATATTTTCGAAAGTTGAGCAGCTGAAATTTGGGTAACATTCAAAAAATTCGTAACTTTGCCGCCTGAAAATAAGAACAACATGATATATCCAGATAATTTTGAACAAAAGATAGGCTTCAACGAGATTCGTAACCTGTTGCGTGAGCGATGCCTCTCCACCCTGGGCAAGGAGCAGGTAGAGAAGATGCACTTCAGCTCTGATGCCGACGAGGTGAACGAATGGCTGTTGCAGACCCGAGAGTTTCGCAGACTCATGGAGGAGGTGGAAGACTTCCCCCTGCAATACTTCTACGATGTGAGAGAGTCGATTGTACGCATCCGCGTGGAGAACACCCACTTGGAGGAAGACGAGCTCTTCGACCTTCGCCGCTCGCTGAGCACCATCGACGGTATCGTAAAGATACTCAACCACAGCGATGACGACGAGGCCGAACAAGAAGACGGTTGGCGCAGAGAGAAGAAATATCCCTACCCTGCACTGCATCGCCTGTCGGCTGATGTAATGTCTTTCCCCCAGTTGGTACAACGCATCGACCAGATACTCGACAAGTTTGGCAAGATACGCGACAACGCTACCCCCGAGTTGCTGCAGATACGCCGTGAGCTGGCAAAGACCGAGGGCAGCATCTCACGCACGCTGTACGGCATACTGCGAGCAGCACAGAGCGAGGGAGTGGTAGAGAAAGATGTCACCCCTACCCTGCGCGACGGACGACTCGTCATCCCCGTCATCCCTACCCTGAAACGTAAGATCAAGGGTATCGTGCACGACGAGAGTGCCACGGGAAGAACGGTATTCATTGAGCCTACCGAGGTAGTGGAAGCCAACAACCGCGTGAGAGAACTCGAGGGAGAGGAACGCAAGGAGATCATACGCATCCTCACCGACTTCACCAACAAGGTGCGACCCTTCTCGCGCGAGATATTGGAGAGCTACCGATTCCTTGCCATCATCGACCTGATACAGGCCAAGGCAAAGCTTGCAGAGACCCAGCAAGCCATAGAACCAGAGGTGGAAGCCCACCCACACGTAGACTGGACCAGAGCCATTCACCCGCTGCTCAGACTCTCGTTGGAGAAGAAAGGCGAGAAGGTGGTGCCACTCGACATCATGCTGACACAAGAGAAGCGCATCCTCATCATCTCAGGTCCTAACGCCGGAGGAAAGTCGGTATGTCTGAAGACCGTAGGACTGCTGCAATACATGTTGCAGTGCGGACTGAGCATCCCCGTGAGCGAGCGTTCGAAGACGGGCGTGTTCCAAAACATCATGATCGACATAGGCGACGAGCAGAGTCTGGAGAACGACCTGAGTACTTACTCCTCGCATCTGCTCAACATGAAGAATATGATGAAGGCTGCCAATGGCGACACCATCATCCTCATCGATGAGTTTGGTACAGGCACCGAACCTGGCATCGGCGGAGCTATCGCCGAGGCTGTGCTCGACCGCTTCTGCCAGCAAGGTGCCTATGGAGTCATCACCACACACTATCAGAACCTGAAGCATTTTGCCGACAGTCATGAGGGTGTGGCTAATGGTGCCATGCTCTACGACCGCCACGAGATGAAAGCTCTTTTCCAGTTGGCTATAGGCAGACCCGGTTCTTCCTTCGCCATCGAGATAGCTCGCAAAATAGGACTCCCCGAGGAGGTGATCAAGGAGGCCAGCGACATCGTAGGCTCCGAATACATACAGAGCGACAAGTATCTGCAGGACATCGTGCGCGATAAGCGCTACTGGGAGAACAAGCGACAGAGCATACACCAGCGCGAGAAAGACATGGAAAAGACTATCTCGCGATACGAGAGCGACATAGAGGACATCGAACGAAGCCGCAAACAGATACTCGCCAAAGCCAAACAACAGGCAGAGGAACTGCTGAAGGAGAGCAACAAAAAGATAGAGAACGCCATACGAGAGATACGCGAGAAGCAGGCTGAGAAGGAGGAGACCAAGCGTATACGTCAGGAGCTTGACGCCTTCAAGGAAGAGATGCAGGACATCGACACCAAAGAGAATGACGACAAGATAGCCCGCAAGATAGCACAGATACAGCAACGCAAGGAACGACATGCCAAGCGTAAAGCCGAAAAAACTCAGAACCAAGAGAAGGCTGCGGCGGCGCTGCGCAGTGCTGTCAACAAGACACAGCAGGAAAACCGACCTCTTGCTGTGGGGGATGTCGTGCGTATCAAGGGACTCTCCTCGGTGGGAACCATCGAGAGCATCGCTGGTGATATGGCAACAGCTGTCTTCGGAGGTATGCGCACCAAGATGCGCCTCAATAGACTGGAGCATGCTCCTGTCACCTCTGAGGGCGACAAGACCGAACAGCGCAAACAGGACTTGGGCTCGTATGGTATCAGTACAGAGACACGCAAGACCATCGACCAGCACAAAACCAACTTCCATCAAGACCTCGACGTCAGAGGTATGCGAGGCGACGAAGCACTCAATGCTGTGCAATATTTCATCGACGACGCCATCCTCGTGGGTATGCCCCGTGTGCGTATCCTTCATGGTAAGGGCAACGGTATCTTGAGACAACTCATACGCCAGTATCTGAGCAGTGTACCCAACGTTACCCATTATGCCGATGAACATGTGCAGTTTGGTGGTGCAGGAATCACGGTCGTGGACTTTTGAAGGAGTTAAAGGAGTTAAAGAAGTAAAAGGAGTTAAAGGAGTTAAAGGAGTTAAGACAACAGCCTTTGTGGACTTAACATTGAACATTAACATTGAACATTAAACATCTGAGTCCACTTGAAAAAGTCGAAAATCGTATTTTAACAACAGTATTTAGAGCCTTATAACTAACCATAATTTACTATGACTAACTAACCATAAAGTCTTGATTATTATCCAGGCTATCGTGATGAGAGCACGATGAAAGTCATCCGCCATGAGTCGATTGACATCGAAAATCTTATATTGACAATCACCGTCAGGCATTATATCAAGAAAGACATTGATTGTTGTTCACGATACAACACTGCGTTGTGCCAATAAGCCGAAGCATACGGCGCATGTAGATTCTGCAAGTTGCCGTAACCGGTCAGTGAAAGGAAGATTATCCCATGCGACATTTTCCTTAATGTCATAACAGGGAACTCCGTTTGCATCCACCTGAACCTGCACGGTTCCTGTCGGATACTCGACCTGATCTATCAATGTTTCCAATCCCTTGTTCTTGAAATTATCCATAATTTCAGACCCCTGTTTGTCTTTACCGATGGCACTCACCACTTACGAATGCAAACCGAATTGTGAAACATGATAGGCAAAATTTGCCGGAGCACCTCCGATTTTTCTTACCGTCGGGAAGTATGTCCCATAATACCTCTCCGATTCCTACTACATAGTTTTGTTGATCCATATATTTATTTGTTGGTTGATTCTATTCTTAAATTGTTCTACAATGCAAAGTTAGAGGTAACTTTTCGGGTAGGCTTTATAAAAAATTCGGTTGGAACTACACTTATTTCGATTTTTGCATTTATCAGATACCGAAGCAACTAAGGCTCAAGATTATTTTCTGAAAAATTGGTAATTCGAGCCGTATTTTTTGTTCCAATGGAATGAACGGAAATGTCTAACTTTGCATCCGGATTAAGACATGAATGATCAATAATTAAATAAGGTTATCCTTCACTGAAAATCAGAAAAGGGCTTCGACTGCCTGCAAAATCGGAAGAAATCAAATAATGGATAAAACAATGAATACAGTAAAATTAAACAACGGCGTTGAAATGCCTCTACAATGCGCTGCCGTTCTTCTTCCCGAACGGACAAGACGGAAATATGAATACTTACGGACATCTCTTGTATGACCTCGAAATGGGTCTCCAGATGGCAACAAAATAGTTCAAAGAGCGAATCCCCCCACTTTGGGGCTATATTTAGTCTACAGGAGGCATTTTCACGTTGCATAAACAACTCGTTCGCCAACTGGTTGCCAGAAATAGCGGTAGATGGAGAAGATTGTCAGAACTTGAATGTATGGACACCGGGAATCAATGACGGCAAGAAACGCCCGTCTGAAAGCCGACCAACACGGCGCACCTGTTTACAACTATATGTTTGCATGGGATACCCCGCTTGAAGGAGGATTCGCCATGTCCTACCATTGTTCCGAACTGCCGTTCGTTTTTAACAATGTCGTCATGTCCAAGGCTTCTGCCGTAGGTGGGAAACAAGCGGAAATCCTTGCAGATCGTATGAGTCGTGCATGGATAAACTTCGCCAGATACGGCAATCCGAACCATAGTGATATTCCTGATTGGCCGGCCTTCACACGGGAAAACGGTTATACTATGATTTTCGGGAACGAATGTCAGATAAAGAAGAACCATGATTATAAATTGATAAAACTTCTTGTACCTGATTATGTCTTTTAGAATATCATTTCCGGACAATAAGGAAGAATCGGTAAAAAGTGCAATTTTTACCGATTTTTTTATATCGTCGCTTTTCTGCAAAACCGTTACCTTTGCAGTAGTAATAATTATAAATCAAAGCGATATGAAATCAGTAGTCATTATGGCGTTTATGTTCCTGACTTTGGCGGTCGGAGCAAATGCGCAGGAGAATCAGAGAGTGTTTACTGCCGAAGAACAGGCAATAGTCGATTTGTCTAACAGCAAATGGGACTGGATGTCAGAGAAGAACGTGGAGAAGTTGGCGGAACTGTTCCATGAGAACTCGCAATTCGTCCACATGGGCGGCTATTGGGGCAAGCAGCAGGAGTTGGAAACCATCCGTACAGGAGGCATCTGGTACAAGAAAGCAGAAATACACGACGTACAGGTGAAATTTGCCGCAGGTACGGCAACAGTGTACAGCCGGATTCATCTGAACTCGGTAGTCGGTGGCAATGCAGTGCGTTTCCCCTTTATTGTGACGGAAATATATGTGATGGAAAACGGCAAATGGCAACTCTCCACGCTTGCCTTTACAAGAACATTAGGAGAATAATCAAATAGAGTATCAGATGCCGATGGCGATGTACTCGTTCTTCGACAAATATGATTTCAAGGGCAAAACCATCATTCCATTCTCGTCTCATGGCGGTAGCGGTTGGTCGGGTTCACTGAATGTCATATCACAGTTGGAACCAGAGGCAACGATGGCAACGGGCTTCAGCGTGTCGCGTGAACGTTCGGCAAGTTCGGCTGATAATGTGAAGGCATGGCTGCAACAGATAAATATGATTTCCAAGTAATAGTAATATATGTGCCGGAGTATGTAGAACAAGCCGTAAAGAAGCTGACTGCGTTCTTTGGAGACAAACTGAAATAATAAATTGAAAAGTTATATGAGAAAAATAATTTCAATAATATCAATTCTTGCCAACTGCGCTCTGAATGTAATCGCACAAAATTTAGTTATTGAGCGACAAGGTCATTTCTCTGTAGGCGGTTCTGTCATTCAGCATGAAGGCGTTTACGACAACAGTAAGTTTGTCGGATGGGCGACACAGGTAGAAGAAGGACAAAAAGCTAACGTAAACCACGCTTTCGTAGATTATCAAATTCCAGTCAATCCTCATCGTACACCTCTTGTATATGTGCATGGGTATGGAGGTTCTGGCGTATGTTGGGAGATGACTCCCGATGGTAGGGATGGGTTCTCAACTTTGATGCTACGTCATAGATGGAGCAGTTATGTGATGGACTTGCCTGGCAGAGGCAGGGCTGGTCGCACATCCGCAACATCTGCAGTCAAACCGTTGGCAGATGAGATGTTCTGGTTCGACATTTGGCGTATGGGGATTTATCCAAAGTGGAACGAGGGTGTGCAGTTTCCGAAAGACTCTGCGAGTGTGTCGCAGTTTTTCCGTGAGATGACTCCCGACCTCAGCGATCACCGTCAGGATGTGCCTGCCATCAAAGCTCTTGCCGACAAAGTTGGCAGGTGTGTACTCGTCACTCACTCGGCAGGAGGCTTTCCTGGTTGGATGACGGCTATACAAAATAAGAATGTGAAAGCCGTGGCAGCATACGAGCCTGGAGGATTTGTTTTCCCCGAAGGCGAGGTTCCACCGAGAATAGACGGCTTGACAGGCGGGTGTGCAGGCATTCCAGTATCAACGAGTGATTTCAGCAGGTTAACGCAAATTCCAATTGTTCTCTATTTTGGTGACTACATTCCGGAAAAGCCTAGCAAGAACCTTGGCGACGAGAACTGGCGTGTGCGTCTTCAGATGGCTCGCAAGTTTGTGGAAACCATTAATAGGCACGGAGGAAATGCCACCCTAATAGAGTTGCCCAAAATCGGCATCTACGGCAACACTCATTTCTTAATGCAGGATTTGAATAACAAGCGGCTTGCAGAACTTTTGAACGATTGGCTTGTTGAAAACAATTTATAGTTTCAGATTACTCTAAAGAAAGTTTCAAAAAAATGTGTATAAAGAATAAAATTTTAACAGCAGTTGTTGCCGTTACGTTTTCCGCATTTGCAACGGCACAGACTGCCGAATCATTCAAGCAACCATATCCGTTAGGCTCAAAACTCTCGCCCAATCCAAACTTCACGGGCGACGTGTGGTTGTCGGCTGTAACCAAGGAAAAAGAGCTCAATGTACCGATGGCAAACGTAACCTTTGCTCCAGGTTGCCGCAACAGCTGGCACTCGCATACGGGAGGACAAATTTTAATAGCCACAGCTGGCATCGGTTATTATCAGGAACGTGGCAAGGCTGCACGTCGCCTTTTCCCGGGCGACATAGTGGAGATTGCGCCTGGAGTGGAACATTGGCATGGTGCTGCGCCCGACAGTTGGTTTGCGCACATTGCCATCTCTTGCAACCCGAACATCAACAAGCCTACATGGTTGCAGCCCGTAACCGATGATGAATATACATCAGCCGTCTATGCCACGAAATCTGGTTATGACAACCATGCGTTGAGCGCACGCGAGCAAGCTATTGTAGCCATCGCTTCCTATACGGGCAAAGGTGATTTGGAGCATCTGCCAACAGCTTTGGCAAAGGGCTTGGAAGTTAGTATGACCATAAACGAGATAAAGGAGGTGTTGATTCAAGCCTATGCCTATTGTGGTTTTCCTCGAAGTCTGCGTGCCATACAGACTTTTATGAAAGTGCTTGATGACCGTAAGGCGCGAGGCATCAACGATACAATGGGCAAGGAAGCAACATCTGCAAAGCAAGAGGACAACAAGTACAACCGTGGTGCTGCCATTCTTCAGACACTCTCAGGAATCAATTCGGCACACCCCAAGAGCGGTTATGGTGCATTTGCTCCTGCCATCGACCAGTTCCTGAAAGAGCATCTCTTTGCCGACATCTTCGAGCGTGGCTTGCTATCATACCGTGAGCGTGAGTTGGCAACGGTTTCATTTCTTGCTGGTGTTGGAGGTGTGGAGCCGATGGCGGCAGGACACATAGGCATCTGTTTGCATCTTGGCATTACCAAGGAGCAACTCACGGCGTTACTCAATATTGTGGAAATAAATTTGGGTAAGATGTCTTCAGAACCTTTGAGAAAGGTGTTGGAAGAAGTAACAAAATAACAAGAAGAAAGAAAATAGAACAATGAACAGTTTCAATTATGAATACCCAGTCCGCCAACATTTTGGTAAGGGATGCGCAGAGAGCGCAATCAAGGAAGAAATGAAACGTGTAGAGGCCAAATGCGTAATGCTCGCATATGGTGGTGCTTCACTGAAGCGCACTGGACTCTATGACAAAGTAAAGGCATGGCTTGAGGAGTCGGGCAAAACGGTGATAGACTTCGGCGGCATCATGCCCAACCCTACCTACGCCAAGGTGCAGGAGGGCGCACGGATAGCACGCTCGGAGCAGGTTGGCTTTATTCTTGCTGTGGGCGGTGGTTCCGTCATCGACTGCTGCAAGATAGTGTCGGCTCAAGCCATGATGGATGAGGATGTATGGGATGCTTGGTACAATGACCATCGCATGCCAACCAAGTTCATACCAATGGGAGCCGTCGTAACGGCATCGGGCACAGGAGCCGAGCAGAATAATGGAGCCGTAATTACCCACGAGGAGAAGAAACTCAAGCAGCCGCTCTTCGGAGCATTCCACTCCTTTGCCGTACTCGACAGCGACCTGACCAAGACTCTGCCCATGAAACAGGTCGTCAGCGGTGCTTTCGACACGCTGTCGCATTGTATGGAGACATATATGGGGAAGCCGCAAACTACCAATCTCACCGACGAGATAAACGAGGCTGTCATGCGCAACGTTATCAAGAACCTACGCCGCCTGATAGCAAATCCAAACGACGATTTCGCGCGCGATGAACTGATGTGGGCTTCGGCGTTGGCTGAGAATAGCCTACTGAAGCTCGGCAAACAGACCGACTTCCAATGCCACATGATAGAACATGCCGTAGGAGCCTATACCGACTGCAACCACGGACAGGGTCTAGCGGTAATCCATCCAGCTGTCTATCGCCACTTGCTTGATGCCGGCAAGGAGAAACTTGCACACATGGCAGAAGAGGTATGGAACGTAAAGGGTATTACGCAAGCCGAGACAGCCGCTTTTGGCATTGAAGCCCTCGAAGCTTTCATCAAGGAGATAGGCTTGCCGACACGTTGGAGCGAAATGGGCATCACCGACGAACGGATGCTCCGTGCCGCTGCCGACACCTGCTTCATTACTCCCGGATGCTGCCGACAGATGTCACGCGACGAGATATTTGAGATACTGAAAGAAGTTATGTGATAAATCAATTGGTAATGAAAAGAATTTTGACACTTTGCGCTATGCTGCTCATGCTTGTGGCTGGCGCATCATGCAAGAAAAACAACAAAAGTATGAACAATCAGATTGACAAACAAGAGAAGATTCTCTTCATCAACGGAAGTCCCAACCGCGAAGGCAACACTGCTGCCCTCGCCAAGGTGCTGCTTGAAGGCAAGGAGTATGAGACGCTTAACCTCACCGACTACCGCATCAACGTATATGGTCAGACTCTGGACGGCGACCAGTTTGATGAGGTGTACAAGAAAATGAAGGATGCTGACATTTTGGTGATAGGTTCTCCAGTGTATTGGCACAACATCTGCGCATCGGTGCGCGTGCTGCTCGAACGCTTCTACGGACCAATAGAGCCAGGCTCGTTCAAGGGCAAGAAACTCTTCTTCCTCTATCAAGGTGCCGCACCTACAAAGATGATGATTGACGACGGCGAGTACACCATGAGCCGCTTTGCCGGAATGTACGGCTTCACCTATGAGGGTATGGCGAACGGTAAAAGTCAGGCAAGGAAACTGAAAGAGAAACTATAATTTTTTCATAATCATTTCCACTACTGTCCGGATAAAATCCATGACATGTAGCCTAAGT
>UMGV01066625.1_pt1 | contig 16478 bp, 17 predicted proteins | sample 1965361 | NCBI WGS metagenome assembly UMGV01 (sample SAMEA4836081, study PRJEB28245) | human gut metagenome | biome: gut microbiome; material: fecal sample | place: Denmark | collected 2008
GGCTTTCAGCCCGTTTGGAATTAAATCCGAAACTTTAGTATATAAATCTTTAAAAAACAGTAAGTTCTTATGGGGACAGCTTTGATCCTTTTACAATTCGCCATAGTGTTGGCCCTGATATTTAAGGGCGCAAGAGTTGGAGGAATCGGACTCGGCATCTATGGTATGGTGGGTGTTTTCATTCTGGTATTCGTATTCGGAATGAAGCCAGGAAACCTACCAATAGACGTGATGCTGATAATTGTTTCGGTTATCACAGCGGCAGCGGCTCTGCAGGCAGCTGGCGGTTTGGACTATCTGGTGGGATTGGCTGCGAAATTCTTGCGCAAACATCCTACTCACATCACTTATTTTGGCCCGTTGACAACATGGCTGTTTTGCTTGGTGGCAGGAACAGCCCACACTTGCTATTCGCTATTGCCTATTATCTCGGAGATAGCGACAAACTCGAAGATTAGACCTGAGCGACCATTGAGCGTGGCTACGATAGCGGCGTCGCTGGGCATCACGGGCAGTCCGGTATCGGCAGCTACGGCAGCCATTATCAGTACCGACTTGCTGGGTGGCGCAGGCATAGAGCTGAAGGATGTGATGATGATATGTATTCCAGCCTCGCTGATAGCGATATTGGTGGCTGCGTTTGTGCAGAATCATATTGGCAAGGAGCTGGTAGAGGACGAGGTGTATAAGGAGCGCGTGGCAAAGGGCATTATAGACCCTGAGCACGACAGCAAGCTGATAGACGAGATGATAAAGAATCCGAACCCTCGCGCCAAGTATGCTGTGGTGGCATTTTTGTTGGGTGTGCTGATGGTGGTGGTATTCGGAAGTGTGCCTTCGCTTCGCCCATCGTTTATGGTGGATGGCATGTTGCACAGAGTGACGATGCCTGAGACGATAGAGATTGTCATGATGTCGGTGGCAGCGACGGTGATATACAGTCGATAGCAGAGAGAGTTACCAACATCGAGAAGAAGAACGACGCTTTCAACGTTTACTTCAACTATGCTGCCTCGGCTCAGGCTGAGCACAACAGCCTTAGCGACGACTGGACAACAAAGATTGCAAACAAGCAATTCCGCTTGGAGATAAAGGGTAATCTGACAGATAAGCTCTATTATCGCTTGCGTCATCGTATGAACAAGGCTACCGACGCTAAGGGCGAAGACAACTTAATTTGCCTAAATTCCAATGGTATTTCGACTATATGGGCGCATTCGACGACTTGGACCGTCTGAAGATTGCTTCTTCGGAGTTGAGCGCAGCAGGCTTTGCTGATAATGCTGGCGACAACGCTTACTTGGGCAAGGTGCACTACAACAGCTTCATCACAAAGGCTAACTGGCAGTTTGCTCCTTCTTGGAACCTTATGGTGAAGGGAATGTATGAGACAGCAAGCGTGAGCAAGATTGAGAAACTGAAGGATTATCGCAAGAGCTACGGATATATGGGTAGCTTGGAGTATTATCCAGCTAAACAGCAGGATTTCAGAGTGTTCTTAGCTTACGTAGGTCGCAAGTTTGACTATTCTGACAAGTGCGGTTTGAAGGATTATAATACCGACCGCATAGAGCTCGGATTTATGTATAGAATTAAGGCGTATTAATAAAACAGCCTCACCCCCAAGAAGCCTCACCCCCAAGAAGCCTCACCCCCAGCCCCTCTCCAAAAGAGAGGGGAGTGATTAGACTTGAGGGGGAAAGAGGGGAATTGATGATTAAATTGTTGATGGAATATATAAAAAGGATAACTATCGCTATTCTTGATATAAATGTATAAGAGAAGCCTGCAAGCGCATCTGATTGAGGATGATGCCTGCAGGCTTTTTTTAGCCTCTATTATAGGGAGCTGGAGTTGGCATTGACCCTGTTTTACCAAGAGGAGCTTGGTAAAGAGAGTGCGCTCTTGCACCATGGCATAGAAGTCGGTATTGGTAGGGGCGGTGGCATCAATCTCGATGATGCTGCTGTAGGCTGCGCCAATGGAGAAATGGGCAGCATAGGCGCCAAAGATATCATTAAGATGATATTTTGTGGCAAATTCTTCCAGATTATAAACTACCTGTTGTTTCATCGTGAGGTTTTGATTTTTAGCTAAAGGATGCAGGGAGTACTGCTTTATTCTTTATGGGATAATCCCGACTATTTGCAGGGAGATTCCTGCATAATTGAAGGGACGGTGGCATAGATTATTGCAAAAATAGAAAATCTTTTGCAAACATGGGAATTCTTTTTTGTTTTTTTGTACTATCTTTGCAGAAGATAAGCTGCACTCGGCAATTTGTAAGCAAGCTTACATTGCGCTCGTTTGCATTATCTTTGCAAAAGGAAAAAAGGAAAAGATGATAAAAGATAATTATATACTACCCGCAGAATGGGAGGAACAGGAGTGTGTGCAGCTGACATGGCCGCACAAGGATACTGACTGGGCGCCATATCTCGACGATATCTACGAGATGTTTGTGAATATGGCGAAGGCTATAGCTGAGCGCGAAAAGCTGATTATCGCAACTCCACATCCTGAGGAGGTGGAGGCTATGCTCTACCCTTGCCTATCGGAAAAGGCGAAGGAGAATACAAAGATAGCATTGTGCCCAAGCAACGACACTTGGGCTCGCGACCATGCGCCTATAACGCTTCGCAATAGGGAGAATGGAGAGCTGAAGATGCTGGACTTCAAGTTTAATGGTTGGGGAGAGAAGTTTGCTGCCGACAAGGACAACGAGATAGGACGCAGACTGAAGGATGACAACATACTGACGGCGGAGATGGAAGACAACCTGGACTTTGTGTTGGAGGGTGGTGCCATAGAGAGCGACGGCAAGGGCACGATATTCACTACCTCGCAATGCCTGATGGCTCCACATCGCAATCAGCCTATGACACAACAGGAGATTGAGGAGGAGCTGAAGAAAAGGCTGAGGGCTGAGCGCATAGTATGGTTAGACCACGGCAACCTGGTGGGCGACGATACCGACGGCCATATAGACACCATAGTGCGCATAGCTCCCGACGACACCATATTATATATGGGATGCGACGACAAGGAGGATGAGCAGTATGAAGACCTGAAGGCGATGGAGAATCAGCTAAAGGCGCTACGCAAAGATGGCGGCGAGGAATATAGACTGCTGAAATTGCCTTCGCCAGAGGCTATCTACGACGATGGCGAACGACTGCCGGCTACATACGCTAACTTCTTGATAATAAATGGTGCGGTGGTGTATCCTACATACCGACAGCCAAAGAATGATGCCGAGGCTGAACGCATACTAAAAATGGCTTTCCCTGAGCACGAGATGATAGCGGTGGATGCTTGCGCTGCTATCAGACAGCATGGTTCTATACATTGCTTGACAATGCAATATCCGAAGGGAAAGGTAAAAAAGTAAAAAGGTAAAAGGGTAAAAAGGTAAAAAAAGCCTTTGGAAAGTAAAAAAGTAAAAAAGAGATAAAGATAAAAATGAAGAAGATAAAAATCGGATTCTTGCAGCAGCATAATGTTGCAGACCAACAGCTAAATATCACACGCCTTGCGTCGGGCATAGCAAATCTTGCAGAACATGGCGCACAGTTGATAGTATTGCAGGAGCTTCACAACTCGCTATACTTCTGCCAGACGGAGAATGTGAACCTCTTCGACCTCGCAGAGCCAATTCCTGGACCATCGACAAACTTCTATGGAGAGTTGGCACGCCAGTATGGTGTGGTGATAGTGACATCGCTATTTGAGCGTAGAGCCGCAGGATTGTATCATAATACAGCGGTGGTGATAGAGAAGGATGGCACTATAGCAGGAAAATATCGCAAGATGCATATTCCGGATGATCCTGCATATTATGAGAAATTCTATTTCACACCTGGCGACCTCGGTTTCCACCCTATCGAGACAAGTCTGGGCAAGTTAGGAGTGCTGGTGTGCTGGGATCAATGGTATCCGGAGGCAGCACGACTGATGGCGCTGCAGGGTGCTGAACTGCTGATATATCCTACGGCTATAGGATATGAGAGTAGCGACACAGAAGACGAGCAGCAACGACAAAGAGAGGCGTGGACAACGGTGCAGCGCGGACATGCGGTGGCTAACGGACTGCCTGTGGTGTCGGTGAACCGCGTGGGATATGAACCTGACCCAAGCGGACAGACTAAGGGCATACAATTCTGGGGAAGCAGCATGGTGGTAGGACCTCAGGGCGAAATGCTATATCGCGCCTCGGAGGTTGAGGAAGAATGCACCATAGTAAGCGTAGACCTAAACCATAGCGAGCATGTGCGCCGCTGGTGGCCATTCTTGAGAGATAGAAGAATTGATGCCTACGAGGATATCACTAAGAGATATATAGACGAAGGGTAAAAAAGTAAAAAGGTAAAAAAGTAAAAAGGTATAAATGAGAAATCCTCCAGTATATATGAGAAATATATGCTGGAGGATTTTTTTGATATATATTACTTAAGCCTATTGGTGATTATTTTAGCCAATAGGTGATGCGCTTTTTGACGAGGGAGGTTTCGCAGAGGATGCGGATGAACTCCTTGGATGCGGAATTCTTGTAAATGCCTTTGAGCATCTGCACGCAGCCCTCCATACGGCAACCCTCGTGGTTGATAGGGATGGCAACGAGGTCGTCGGCATCTTCGGTGGCTGAGGATGAGAGGATGGTATACATGCCGGTGCTGCGCACAAGGCGTAGAAGCGGCGTTACCTCGTCCATCTCGGCACGCACATTTAGCTCGGTGCCCGTCTCAGAAAGGATGTCGTCGAGGGTGTTGCGAGCCTGCAAGCCCTTGGCAGGGAGCACAGCAGGATAGTCGGTAAGGACAGAGAGCGAAATCTTGTCGTAGGCAGCCAACGGACTATCGCGGCGCACTATCACAGAGAGCACATCGTCGAAGAGCAGATGCGACTCGATGAGAGGATAGTTGCCCTGAGGACGGAACGAGAGCACGAAGTCGAGCTCATGGTTCAACAAGCGATTTACGAGCTCTGTCATTGGCTTGTAGACTATGTTGAGGAAGATATCTGGATAAAGCTTCATGAAATCCTTCAGCGTTTCGTGCATCACCATATTAAAAGAATGGGTGACGCCGATGTTGAGGGTGCCACACTTCAGCGCCTGCATATCGTTCATGCGGCGTAGGCAGTTGTCGGCAGAGTCGATGGCAGTAACGGCAAATGGCAATAGTTCTTCGCCAGCCTTGGTGAGCGACACCTTGTGGGAAGTGCGATAGAAGAGCACCGTGCCGAGTTCCTCTTCGAGCTGCTTGATAGTTTGCGAGAATGTGCTCTGAGTGACACACATTTCTCGTGCAGCCTCAGAGAAGTTGAGCAGTTTTGCTGCTACGACGAATGATTTCAGATATCTTAATTCCATACAATTTGCTGTTGCCATTGATATAATGTGTTTGCAAAGTTAATGTTTTAATTCTTTTCAACAAAAAAAGTAAGAGAAAAACTATGGTTGGCGACAAGGTGATACGTAATCGGGTGCTCAAAAAAAATGAGCACCCGAAATACTCGATTCAATACATATCACTAAACCAAATTTATTATCCTGATTAGCAAGCCGCTGCTTTTTCTTGTCTCTTTTTGAGCATCTCCATGAGACGCTGCTCGCGCTGTGGCGACATCATACGGCGCACAAAGATGTTTGGAATAGCCACGCCGATGGCTATGAAGAGGATGATGAGCGAGGCACGGATACCGTTGTTCATAGCTACGGTAACTTCGCCCACTACTCCGTGCATATCAATGATGGCGAAGAGCGCACGATACATGAGCACTCCAGGAATCATAGGGATGACGCTCGGTATGCTGAGGCAATGGTGAGGAGTGTGGAACCAATGCATAGCCTTGGTGCAGATGATACTGATGAGAGCACTACCCACAAAGGAGCCTATGATGAGACCACAGTCGAGACCGATATTGCCGTTGGAAGGTCCGAGGTTGACAAAATTGCGTGTGCACACAGCGATGATACCACCTATAGCCACAGCCCAAAGCAGGCGACGAGGAATGTTGAATATCATAGAGAATCCCATGGCTGAGATTGCTGCTGCGATAGAGAACTCCAAATATGTGTGGTGAGGAGTCATGGTGAGGTCGCGCACAAAGTTGTCGATGCCTCCCACCTCGATGGCAAAAGCTATACCAAACGCCATGGAGAGCACCATGAGCAGAGTGTTGATGGCTCGAGTAAGACCCACTTGATGGAATCCCGTGAGCATATCGCTGACGAAATTGATGAGCGGCACTCCAGGCACAATGAACAACGCACAAGCCAAGAGCGGATGCCAAGGTGTGGAGGTGTGGAGGAATGCTGGCAGAGTGAATGCAGCAGAGGTGTTGGCTAGCCCGAACGCCCATGCAATGATAGTGCTGACAAATGCTGCCAAGGCGATGTTGACATATGGATTGGAATCCTTGGCATTGAGAAACATTCGTAACCTAAACCCTAATATTGCAGCTATCGAAGCATAGAAGAATGCAGGCCAGTCGCACCCGAACTGTATGCAGAATCCACCGCAGGCAAAACCACCGCCAATGGCAACCTGCCATGGAGTGTAGTTGCGAGGTGTGGAACAAATATCATCGAAAGCTTTTTCGAATTCGTCGAGAGTGTAGTCGTCCTTGATGGCAGTCCACGAAAGACGGCTGATGCGGCTGATGGCAGTCATATCTATGCCATGCTTGGTGCATCGCTGGAACTTGGTGTAGGAATGCTCATCGTCGCTATAATTGACCATAAGCAGATTGTAGTTGACATACACCTGAAGGCATTCATCTTTGAGATTAAGGAAAGCCGCAGTACGCTTCATGTTGCGCATGATACGAGGAGTATCGGCAGCGCTCTCCATGAGTTTGCAACCAACTTTCAACAAGAGCTCAAGGCGGCGATTTACGTATGTGGCATCGCCCATGTGATGGAAGAGGATAGGTTTAGAAATCGTCATCTTCGTCCCAAGCATAAAGTGAATCTACTGAATTGTCGTTGAAGGCAATGAGGTGGTGCTTCTTGTTGTAACGCCATGCCTTGCCAAAAAACTTGCTGCAGAACAATACCACTAAAATCAAAACTGCTGAACCGGTGGCTATACAAAAAGCCATTTCACTTTCAAATAATGTATGCATAATCTTTTTACCTTAACTTTCGTTTTATCTATTGTTGTTTTGCGAGTGCAAAGGTACGAAGTTGACAATAGCCAAAGAAGTGGTGGCTAACGATTATATAAATAGTTGCTATCGGTTTTTTCGATAGCAAGCACTATATGAGCAGTTATTGAGCAAGGAGGGCAGGAAGTTGAGAAAAAAATCGTAACTTTGCACACCTTATTTATATATATAGGGATTTTAGGATAAGAAACAGGATATGACAAAGGAAAACAATATAAAAGAAATGCCAATATGGCTATCGTTGTTGCCACTTGTAGCATTAGTTTTTATGCTTATTTTTACGATAAAAACGTTCGGCAGCAACTCTTTGAATGGTGCAACCCAGGTAGTTTTGCTATCGGCATCAGCAATATGCTGCATCATTGGTATCGTATATTCGAAAGTGCCATGGCGAAATTTCGAAGAATCGATAACAAAGAATATCGCAAGTGTGGCTTCGGCATTGATAATATTGCTGCTGATAGGTGCGCTGGGCAGCTCGTGGATGGTGAGCGGAATAGTACCAACGATGATATATTATGGTATGGAGATTATTCATCCCGACGTTTTTCTTGCCACCACCTGCGTGATTAGCGCCATAGTGAGTGTGATGACGGGCAGTTCGTGGACCACAATCGCTACCATCGGCGTGGCGCTGATGGGAATAGGAAAGGCGCAAGGATTTGCCGAAGGCTGGGTGGCAGGAGCCATTATCAGCGGTGCATATTTTGGCGACAAGATATCGCCATTGTCGGAGACCACGGTGCTGGCATCGAGTATTTGCGGAGTGAAACTCTTCGACCACATACGCTATATGCTTATCACTACCGTGCCCTCGATATCGTTGGCAATAGCAATATTTATCATTGCAGGCTTAAACCATCAGGCTATGGCAACGGAGCATATGGAGATGTTTCGCCAGGCTATAGTGTCGAGATTTGATATTAACGGATGGCTGATGCTGGTGCCTGTGGCTACGGGAGTGATGATAGCGAAAAAGTTGCCAGCATTGGTGACGCTGTTTGCAGCCTCGGTAATGGGAGTGGTGGCAGCATTGGTGTTTCAGCCAGAAAACATAGCCGAGATAGCCAATGGCGACAAGTTTGCAGCCATGATGCAGATGGTGTATGGCCCTACGCAATTGGCTTCGGACAATGGGATGTTGGCAGAGCTTGTAGCCACTCGCGGCATGTCGGGAATGATGACAACGGTATGGCTGATATTATGCTCCATGGCTTTCGGAGCAGCGCTGACAGCCGGTGGCATGACCGATGGCATCACTCGACTATTCACAAAGATAGCGAGAGGCAGAATATCGACTGTTGCCTCGACGGTGCTTTCTGGAGTGACGCTGAATGTTACAACCTCCGACCAATATATCAGCATATTGCTTACGGGAAGCGTGTTTCGCGGCATATATAGCAAAAACAAACTTGAGCACAGGCTGTTGAGCCGCGCAACGGAAGACTCGGCTACGGTGACGTCGGTGCTCATACCTTGGAATTCGTGCGGTATGGTGCAGAGCACGGTGCTTGGAGTGGCAACACTCACCTACCTACCCTTCTGCTTCTTTAATATCCTCAGCCCGCTTATGAGCATCTTGGTGGCTACAACGGGATATAAGATAAAGAGTGAAGAACGAAGAGTGAAGAGTGAAGAGATTAAGTGAAGAGTGAAGAATGAAGAGTGAAGAATCAAATAGACTTTATGGCTATTGATTGTTCGCTCTTCACTCTTTTCGTAAGGGAAGATTAAGTGCGACAACCGAGTTGCCGCAAACCCAACCCCTGGGTATTTGATTCTTCACTCTTCGTTCTTCACTCTTCACTCTTCACTCTCCGTTCTTCACACTTCGTTCTTCACTCTTCACTTAATTTATCGAGCAAGCCTTGACAAGCATCTTCGAGAAGCTCGATGACGAGCTCGAAACCACGGTCGCCACCATAGTAAGGATCAGGAACTACGGTGTGGCCAGGATGATGAGTAGCAAAATCTGCCATCATGTGAACTTTTTGGCGATCTTGCTCGGTGCGAGCCATAGACATTAGCTCATGATAGTTTTCGCGATCCATAACTAAGATATAGTCGAAGCGCGAGAAATCATCGTAGCATATCTGACGAGCACGAGTAGAGAAATCGTAACCATGGTCGGCACCATGACTGCGCATGCGAGGGTCAGGGAGATTGCCCACATGCCATGGTCCGATGCCAGCAGAGTCTATGCGAAACTTATCACTAAGGTTTGCGGCATCTACGATATGTTGCATTATTCCCTCTGCAGCCGGAGAGCGACAGATATTGCCAAGACATACGAAGAGAAGGGATGTTGGTTGGGAAGTTTTCATGTTATCAAAAAGAGTTTTTAAAGATGATGGAAATGGTATTATAGGGGGTATTGTAGGGGTATTATAGGGGTATAAACGAAAAAAGTCCTGAAAGCATAAACTTTCAGGACTTTTGCAGGGTGCCCGGTGGGACTCGAACCCACGACATTCAGAACCACAATCTGACGCTCTAACCAACTGAACTACGGGCACCATGTTGGCTTATTGTTTTTAAGCGGTTGCAAAGGTACGAGAAATAATTGAAACCACCAAATATTTCTCGTACTTTTTTTCAAGCCCTTATTATTTTGCTGGTGTTGCAGGTGCCTCAGCAGCCTTTGGAGCAGCAGCTTTGGTATCTACAGCCTTAGCATCAGAAGCCTTAGGAGCAGCCTGCTGGCTAGCGCCGAAGCCCTGAGTGTTTGTAGCATTTGTAGCCTGATTCTGAGTAGCAGCCTGTTCCATTACGCTACTCTCAGTAGAAGCTGTAGGAGCAACATAAGCGCAAATAACGCTGAAAACAACCATAAGACCAGCGAGGGTCCATGTAGCTTTTTCTACGAAATCAGTAGTTTTGCGAACGCCCATGATGGCGTTAGACGAAGAGAAGTTAGAAGACAAACCGCCTCCCTTTGACTCTTGAATAAGTACGATGCCAATCATGAGCAACGATACTATTACAATGAGTACAACGAATAATGTGTAAACCATTTTTTTTACTTATTTATTTTGTTATTTATTATCAGTTTTTCAAGAAAACGTATTTGATCTGCAAAGTAAGCATTTTTTTTTGGATAATTCAAATTTAATTGACTAATAATTTCAAGTGCCTTTGAATAATTGCCTTGTTTGATATAAATTTTAGCCAAAGTTTCTGTAAAATATCCATTTTCGCCCTCTTTTGCGTCGTCGTCATTGCTATCATCGATATCTGGTAGATATTCAGGTTCTTCTTTAAGTTGGATTTTTCCGCCCTCATTGAATATGAAATTATCTATCAAATCATGTCCCTTAAGCTGTGGCGACTGTTGGCTATCGCCATCGCCCTCCGACTCTGTTTCAAGCAGATACGACACATAGTCGATGGTGGCATCGGCAGGAGTAGGTTTGCGCTTAGTAGCTTTGTCCTCTTCCTGGTCGGCAGGAATAGAATCGAGGAAGTTGTCGATGAGCGAGATTGTTCTATCGCCATCGGCATCAGACTTGGCAGTAGCTTTCTCGGTTTTGTTTACAGCTGCAAGTTTATAATGAGCAGCCTCAACAAGATTGAACAACACTTTACGGTCTGTGATATAGATAGCCGAGCGTCGCAATTTTTCGTCGAACGAAGGGTCGTGGAGCAAATATAAGTTTTGCAACAGCAACAATCTTGCCGTTTGGTAATAAGGATAGAGCGCAAGCAGGCTTCGGAGATCATAAAGGGTCTCCTTATCCAATAGTTCAGGATGTTTGATAAGCTCTGCTAAATCCATATGGGTATTGATGTTGTTGTTAAGCAATGTTTTTGTAATGTAGATTCTAATGATTAAGTATTTCGATTATTTGTCGCCAACGCTCATTACCAGTTAGCCACGGTGGCATTGAATATCTGGTCGGTGAGGTCTTTCACCATCTGAGTTACGAGTTCCTCTTGCACAGCATTGAGGCTCTTAGTAGTCTCGTAGGTAGATGTGGCAGTAAACTGCTTTTCAAAGTCCTCAGAGTGGTTGGTATTATTGACAAATCTCACATTAACAGTCATCGAGAGTTCGGTTTGAGCCGAATATCCTTCTGCCGACACCGACTTATTGCGCTGCGAATATTGTGTGATTTGTCCCTCTATCACGAGGTCGCCACCACGCTTCACCTGCTGCAGTTTGGTATGGTTGGCAAAAGCGTCTTTCAACTGATTGTTGAACATTGGCGCCATTGGTCCCCAGATATATGTGCTTCGGTTAGGGAAGTCGGCTATGCGTATGGTCTTGACCTTTGAATAGTCGATGCTTGCCATATTAAATTTATACGACACGCTACATGCTGCCACCACCATGAGTGCTGTTAAGGCTATGGCAGCAGAAGCCAAACGACGTATGCGAAACTTCAGAGAGTTATTCTTCATAATTGTCAAGTCCATATTCTTTAATTCTTCTGTATAGTGTGCGGTCGCTGATGCCAAGCTCAGCAGCAGCCAAACGGCGGTTGCCGTTGTTGCGTTCAAGGGCTTTCTCTATCATCTTTCGATTAAAGTCCTTGAGGTTCAAATTATCGTTTGAAGCCGGAGCCTCATCGTGATGCTTGTCGGTAGTAACCTCCTCGGCATCAATAAAATCGGCTGTAGGTTCTGGCTGATGATAGTCGTTGTCAACATATCCCAAGCGAGCAGGAGCAGGAGCCAAGCGAGCAGGAGCAGGAGTATTTAGCATGCTATGCTGGTCTTTCATCTGCTTTTTAAGATCGTTTAGCTCGCGTCTTAAGTCGCTGACATTGCCACGAAGCTCATACAATATTTTATATAGTATCTCGCGTTCGCTTTCGAAAGAGTGAGATCCTCCATCGCCAGCAATAGCGAGCTGCATGCTTTCAGGATCTTGCGGAATATACCTTTTCAGCGTTTCCACATCGATGATTCTTTCTTGGCTCAACACCGACATCTGCTCTGTGATATTCTTCAGCTGTCGCACATTACCAGGCCATTTGTAGCCGAGCATAATCTGCTTAGCATCCTCAGAGAGAGTAATCTTTGGCAGTCGGTATTTCTCTGCCATCTGCATAGCGAATAGACGGAAGAGAAGCAAAATATCGTTGCCACGATCGCGCAAAGGCGGCATCTGAATAGGAATGGTGTTAAGACGATAGTAGAGGTCTTCGCGGAAGCGTCCCTCAGTAATTGCCTTTTGCATATTCACGTTGGTGGCAGCAACAATTCTGACATCGGTCTTCATTATCTTTGTTCCGCCCACACGAATATATTCGCCAGTCTCGAGCACACGCAATAAGCGAGCCTGAGTGGCAAGAGGCAGTTCGCCCACCTCGTCGAGGAAGATGGTTCCCTTGTTTGCAATACCGAAATATCCTTCGCTCTCTCCTATAGCACCAGTAAACGAGCCTTTCTCATGACCGAAGAGTTCGCTATCGATAGTGCCTTCAGGGATAGAACCACAGTTGATAGCAAAATAGCGTTCGCGTCGGCGTGGACTATTGTCGTGGATGATGCGAGGAAGAATCTCCTTGCCCACTCCACTTTCGCCAACTACAAGCACACTAAGGTCTGTGGGCGCCACCTGCATGGCAACGTCCAATGCACGATTTAAAGCATCGCAGTTGCCCACGATGTTGTATCGTTGTTTTATCTTTTGCAGTTCTTCTGTGTTCATTTCTTGGCAAAATTACAAACTTTTATTGAGAAAAGCCTTATTTGTTATGAACTTTTATAAGTCACACTCCCCTTATATATATAATAAGGTGTAATCCTACTTTACCTGTTTAGCCGACTTGCCAAACTTTATTAGCAAAAGGCCGATGCCCGTCCACACGAGTTCGCGCAAGCGCACTATCAAGGCTACTAATATGCCACCGCTGGCAGTAGCGCCAAGGCGAGTTGCCGACATCAGGAAACCACCCTCGCGACCAACAAGCTGCAACGGCATAAAGAAAAGCATATTGGCAAACAGCGTGGTGAAAGCAATGATTAGAATACATTGCACATAGCTGATGCCAGGATTTACCACCAAGAGGATGAAATACACCTCGAGCGCCGACAATATTCTGCATGCCACTTCCAATACCACCGCCATAACGAAGGTCTTTGGACTCTGCTTATGCAGGGCTGCAATCTGCGTATCTATAGTGTCGAGCTGCTCACGATGTTTCTCCACAAATGGCTGTGCCCACTTCTTCACCAACGGCATGTGGCGCAGAAGATTCATCACACGGTTTGCCAATCCCTTACGATAGCCAATGATGAAAAACCACAGGCCGAGCATGCAGAATGCCGCTGCCGCAAGAAGGAATGACGCCATGAATACCGACATTGGCTGTGTAGCCACATATAGGAATATGGAGATAAACCAAAACCAGAAATGGCTAAAGATATGCGTCATTGCATATAGTATCACCGACGACGAAGCCCTCTCGGTGCCAATCTTCGGTGCGAGTTCCATAATGCGGTATGGTTCGCCGCCCATCAGTCCGCCTGGAGTGGCATAGTTGAGGGCAAAGCCTGAGATGGTTACTTTATACAGCCACCAGAAGTTCACCTTCGACTTTCCACCAGCATTGATGATAAGATACCATGCCGAGGTATTAAATATATACAGGAATATCCACAGCACCAATACTGCTACAAACCAATATCCTGCATGACGTAGTCCTTGCCAAACCTGCTGAAAGTCGAGCTGTGTGACCATCACCACCAGCACGGCAATACCAAATATAAAGAATATATTCTGATATTTCTTCTTCATTATATCTTTTATTGTTGTCTTTCCTTTATAGCATTCTCATGCTTCTTAGGTATTGCAAATCTCACCTTTTCGCTATCATCGCGTTTTTCGTGATACAGCTTAGGCAGAGGATTTGCCAATGGCTCATCATAGTCGATGGCATTGCGGAAAGCGTCGATAGCGCAATAAATAGCATGGCGGAAAGATGTTTCGTCAGCTCTACCCATGCCTGCGATGTCGAAACGAGGATTCAGATCGGCAGCTGTCACTACTACAGGCATTCCTGCAATGAAGTTTATCATATAGTCGGCAGACAAGGCTGCAAGAGGAGCCACGCCCTGATCGTGATACATTGCCAATATTCCGTCAAAAGCATAATAGTCGCCATTGCTAAAGAAATCATCTACAGCATAAGGTCCAAAGGCATTAATGCCCTCGGTAGCCAACTGGTCGATAGTTGGAGCAATAATCTCTTGCTCTTCCTTGCCTCCATTGCTTGTTTGCGGATTTAGAGCAAGCACCGCAACACGAGGAGACGAGATGCGGAAATGGCGCTTCAAAGCGGTATGGAAAGCCTTGATACTTGCCGAAAGTTGCTCGGTTGTAATTGCAGCAGCCACATTGCGCAGAGGCAAACCGTCGGTAGCCAAAGCCATGCGCACCTGCTCTGTAGCCATCACGCGAATGGCCTTATTGCCTTCGCCGAGACAAGCCTCGATGTATTCAAAGTTGCCTGGATAATTGAAACCTTCAGGCTTGATATTATTCTCGCTTGCAGGGCCGAGCACCAAGACATCAAACAAACCATCTTTGAAGTCGGCAATAGCGCGGTCTACAGCAGCAAGAGCAGCCTTGCCACCCTCTGCGCATTCCAATCCTAAGTCTATTTTCGCCTCTTCGTCGAAGGCTGTTATAATATTTAGCTTGTCTTCTTTAGCCTCATCAGCATTTGATATGATTGTGAAATTTGCCTGCATATTCAATGCGTTGCGATGATAAGCAGCCACCTTTGGCGAGCCATACACAATAGGAGTGCACAGCTCGAGCATCTCTGGCTCGGCAAATGTCTTAAAAATCAGCTCATATCCTATACCGTTGGTGTCGCCTTGAGTAATGGCTACACGTATCTTTCTATTTTCCATTTATCTTGATAGTTGTTTTATTTAGACTATTGTCAGTTTTGTCACTACTCTTTTTTATTGTTCGTTTTTCTTTGCCGTCGACAGCAGTCCGCAAGCGGCAAAAATATCTTGTCCACGGCTTGCTCTGATGGTAGTAAATATGCCATGATTGGTGAGATAATCGCGGAAAGCCTCCATCTTTTCCTCAGGCGCACCATCGAGAGGCACATCCGGAATCTTGTGGAATCTAATAAGGTTTATTCTGCAATCTAAGCCATGGAGCAACTTCACGAGCTCTCGAGCATGAGTCATAGAGTCGTTTAAGCCTCCAAACACAATATATTCGAACGACAAGCGACGCTGATGAGAGAAATCATAGTTGCGAAGCATCTCTACGATGTCTTGAATATGAAATCCTCTTTCGGCAGGCATCAGCATTGAGCGTTGCTCAGGCACAGGCGAATGCAAGCTTATTGCAAGATGGCAATCGCTCTCTTCGATAAATCTCTTTAGCTTATTCTTCACTCCCACGCTGCTCACGGTGATTCGCTTTGGACTCCACGCATAAGCATAGTCGGCAGTAAGGAGGTTTGTCACTCTCAGCACATTGTCGAGATTGTCCATAGGCTCGCCCTGTCCCATAAAGACGATATTTGTCAGGCGGTCAGCCTCTGGCAAAGAATATATCTGATTAATGATGTCGCATGCTGTGAGGTTGCCTTCAAACCCCTGCTTACCAGTTTGGCAAAACAGGCAGTTCATCTTGCATCCCACCTGCGACGACACACACAATGTTGCTCTGTCGTTTTCAGGAATAAACACCGTCTCAACAAACTTTCCGCTCTGAGTAGGGAACAAGTATTTTATGGTGCCGTCTTTAGAATACTGAGCATCGAGATGTGGCGTACAGCCAATAGTATATTGGGCAGAGAGCTTTTCCCTGCCTGCCTTCGAGATATTTGTCATCTCGTCGATGCTACGCACATGCTTTATATAAATCCATTGGGCTATCTGACCGCCAGCAAAAGCAGGCAAACCAACATTTTTTGCCACTTCTTTTAGCTCAGCCAAAGTCATTCCCAACAATGGTGTCTTATCGTTCATATCCGAATGAGAATAATTTTTGCAAAGTTAGTGCAAACGAGCGCAAATATATCAAGTTTACTTGGATATTTTGCCGAGTGCAGCCTAATTTCTGCAAAGTTAGTGCAAACGAGCGCAAATATATCAAGTTTATTTGGATATTTTGCCGAGTGCAGCCTAATTTCTGCAAAGTTAGCACAAAATCAAGACAATGCAAAACAAAAGTCTCGTTTTTTGCTTCTCAGCGCCTATATGTAAAGCTTTATCTTCATTATTGAAGTCGATAATATACAAAAGTCAGAAAAATAAGATGTTCTGTTTGCTATTTCCGAATAGTTTTAATCCTCAAATCCGCAACTACGCGCCTAATATGATACAGA
>UMGV01078086.1_pt1 | contig 16416 bp, 19 predicted proteins | sample 1965361 | NCBI WGS metagenome assembly UMGV01 (sample SAMEA4836081, study PRJEB28245) | human gut metagenome | biome: gut microbiome; material: fecal sample | place: Denmark | collected 2008
GCCGGCGGTGGAGATCCCTAAGGACACCGCCAACGGCGACTATACCACCACCTTCTGCCTGGCGGCGGCCAAGGCTATGAAGATGAACCCCCGTCAGGTAGCCCAGACGCTTATCGACCATATGACGCTGACGGAGAGCTACTTTACCTCCGTAGAGATCGCCGGCCCCGGCTTTATGAACTTCCGCCTGGGCGGCAAGTGGTTCGCCGACACCGTCTCCGGCATTGAGACGGCAGGGGAGAAGTACGGCGAGAACGACACGCTGGCTGGCAGGAAGTACATGGTGGAGTTTGTCTCCGCCAATCCCACCGGCCCCATGCACATGGGCAACGCCCGGGGCGGCGTGCTGGGAGACACTTTGGCCAGCGTGCTGCAAAAGTCCGGTGCGGACGTGTGGCGTGAGTTCTACGTCAACGACGCGGGCAACCAGATCGAAAAGTTCGCCAAGAGTCTGGAGGCCCGGTACTTCCAGATCATCAAGGGCGAGGACGCGGTGGAATTCCCCGAGGACGGCTACCACGGCGACGATATCCGGGAGTTGGCCCAGGCTTTCTACGAGAATGAGGGCGATAAGTATCTGGACTGCGACGAAAAGACCCGCCATGACGCCCTGGCCCAGTTCGGTCTTAGCGTCAATATCCCCAAGATGAAGGCCGATCTGGCCCGGTACGGCATTCAGTACGACCAGTGGTTCTTCGAGTCTTCCCTTCACGACAGCGGCTATGTGGCTGACACAGTGCAGGCGCTGACGGACAGGGGCTATACCTATGAGAAGGACGGCGCGCTGTGGCTGAAGACCTCCGATATCCTGGCCGCCCAGCTGCGGCAGGAGGGCAAGAGCGACGAGGCTATCGAAAAGCTTGGCCTGAAGGACGACGTGCTGCGCCGCGCCAACGGGTTCTATACCTACTTCGCTGCCGATATTGCCTATCACCGCAACAAATTCGCCGTCCGCGGCTTTGACAAGGTTATCAACATCTGGGGCGCCGACCACCACGGCCATGTGGCCCGGCTGAAGGGTGCTATGGACGTTCTGGGCCTGGATGGCCAGCACCGGTTGGACATCGTGCTGATGCAGCTGGTGAAGCTGGTCCGCGACGGCGAGACCGTCCGTATGTCCAAGCGCACCGGCAAGGCCATCAGTCTCACCGACCTGCTGGACGAGATCCCTGTGGATGCCTGCCGCTGGTTTTTCAACGCCAAGCCGGAGACGCAGATGGAGTTCGACCTGGGCCTGGCCGTCCGGGAGGACAGCGAGAACCCGGTCTACTATGTCCAGTATGCCTACGCCCGTATCTGCACGCTGGTGAAGGCGCTGGCGGCGGAGGGATATACCGTTCCCGCCGCGGCGGAGGCTGATCTGTCCGTCCTGACCGCCGACGAGGAGAAGGCCCTCATCAAGCAGCTGGCCCAGTACCCTGCCGTGGTGCAGTTGGCCGCCCGGGACTACGACCCCAGCTTCATCAACCGCTATCTGGTGGAGCTGGCTGCCGCGTTCCACAAATTCTACAACGCCTGCCGCATCAAGGGCGAAGCGGAGAACGTGCTGCTGGCACGGCTGAAGCTGGCGGACACCGCCCGCGCCGTGCTGAAAAACGGCATGACGCTCATTGGCTGCTCTGCACCGGAGAAGATGTAAACTATGAAAAAGCCACCCTGTGAGGGGTGGCTTTTTCACGTGCCGAAGAACAGCCGGACGGCCCAGGCCGCGGCCAGGTAGGCAGCCAGGTCCGCCGTCAGGGCGGCGGGAATGGTGTAGCGTGTCTGCTTGATCCCCGCCGCGCCGAAATAGACGGCGACGGTGTAGAACGTCGTCTCGGTGCAGCCCAGCATCACGGCGGCGCAGCGCCCGATGTAGCTGTCCGGCCCGTACTGGCGCATGATGTCGCCGCCGGCGGCCAACGCCCCGGAGCCGGACAGCGGGCGTATTACCAGCAGCGGCGCCGTCTCCGGCGGTACGCCCAGAACGGTGAGTACCGGGGCGAGCAGAGCCGTCAGGGCATCCAATGTGCCGGAGGCCCGCAGCATATACACCGCCGTCAGCAGGGCGGCCAACGCCGGCAGGATGGATACCGCCACCTGCAGGCCGCTTTTTCCTCCAGTGACAAGGGCGTCATAGACATCCACGCGCCGTCGGGCGCCCCACAGAGCGGCGCCGGACAGCAGCAGCGGCAGTATCCAGGCGGAAAAGGGCTCCATTTTACGCCCTCCATACCCGGCTCAGTACCCGGGCGCAGGCCAGGCCCGCTGTTACCGACAGCGCCGAGGACAGCCATACCGCCGGCAGGATATCCAGCGGCGCGGCGCTGCCCAGTCCGCCCCGCAGGGCGGCCACGGTGGATGGCAGCAGCTGCACCGAGGCGGTGTTCAGCACCACCAGACGGCACAACTCGTCGCTTGCGGTGCCGCTGCAGCCCACCGCCATACGCCTGGCGGCCTGTATACCTGCCGGCGTGGCGGCGTTGCCCAGCCCCAGCAAATTGGCGCTGACGTTAGCACTGAGGGCATCCAGCGTCTCCTCGTCCCGCCCTGCCTGGGGCAGCAGACGCCGCAGGACCGGGCGCAGCAGGCGGCTCAGTCCCGCCGCCATGCCGCTGCGCCGCATCAGCTCCAGTACACCGGACCACAGGCACAGTGCCCCAGCCATGACCAGTACCAGCTCCACCGCAGCAGCGGCACCCTCCAGTGCCGCCGCTGTCACCGCCGACAGACGGCCGCTGACTGCACCGTACACCAGGGACACCGTTACCATCAGCGTCCAGAATATCCCCATCACCACACCGCGCACCTCCTTACGGGAGAAGTCTACGCGGCTGTCTGTGCGGTTATTTGCAAAAATTCTCGACACGTTTCGAATTGTTGTTGACATGCTTCGTTGAATATGTTAAAGTACAGGTATAAAATTTGCGGGGATTTTGTTATTACTGCATAGAGGGGGGAGAGGACGTGAAATCTACCGGTATTGTCCGCCGCATCGACGAGCTTGGCCGGATCGTGGTCCCGATCGAAATGCGCCGCGCGCTGGATATCGGCGAGCGTGAGACAATGGAGATCAGCGTGGAGGGCGACGGCATCGTGCTGCGCCGTGCCCATGTGGGCTGTGTATTCTGCGACGGGAACAAGGACATATCCACGTTCCACGGTAAGAGCGTCTGCGCCAAGTGCAGGCGCGAGCTGCAAAAGACCTGAAAACAAGAAAAAACAGTGCCGCCCACTGGGGCGGCACTGTTTTTTTCGTCTTATGCTTTCAGCGCGGTATCGTACAGGGCGTTGCGGGGCAGGCCGGTGTCGTCCGCTACCCGACGCACGGCCTCTTTCAGCTTCATACCGCCGTCCCGCAGGGCCAGCACCCGTGCTGCGCCCTCTTCCAGCGTCAGGGCCGGCAGGTTCTGCTTCTCCCGGCCCGCTACCACCAGAACGTACTCCCCCCGTGGCTCGTTGTCCCGGTAGAAGGCCGCGGCCTGGGCCAGTGTGGTGCGGACAGTGTCTTCATGGAGCTTTGTCAGCTCACGGCACAGGGCGGCGGGCCTGTCTCCCAGCAGCTCCACCATGTCGGCGAGGGTTTGACGCAGGCGGTGGGGCGCCTCATGAAACACCATGGTGCGCGCCTCACCGGTCAGCTCCTCCAGGGCAGCGCGGCGCTCTTTTTTACCGGAGGGCAGAAAGCCCTCGAAGGTGAAGCGCCGGGTGTCCAGCCCGGACACGGCCAGGGCGGCGATGGCGGCGCAGCAGCCGGGAATGGCCTGTACCGTCACGCCGTTTTCGGCGCACAGGGCCACCAGCTCCTGCCCCGGATCGCTGATGGCCGGGGTGCCGGCATCGGTGACCAGCGCGCACGTTTCGCCGGAGAGCAGACGTTCCAAAATGGCCTGACCCGCCGCAGCGCGGTTGTGCTCGTGGTAGCTGACAAGCGGCTTTTTGATGTCAAAATGGTTCAGCAGCTTCACGCTGACGCGGGTGTCCTCCGCTGCGATGAAGTCTGCCTGGGCCAGCGTTTCTGCGGCGCGGGGCGAGAAGTCGCCCAGGTTGCCGATGGGCGTGGCCACCAGATACAGGATACCTGCCATTGGGAATTACCCCCTGTCCTTGAAATAGATGCGGCGCAGCTCGCCACTTTCGCCGCCGTCTGCTTGTAGCAGCAGCGGCGTGTGCACCGCCAGTCCGGCCCCGCCGTGACGGCGGCAGGACAGCAGCACCAGCCGCGGCGGCGTCTGTGCGTCCTTCTGCACGAAGCGCAGCACCTTCGGCTCCAGCCGGTGGCGGCGCAGGACGTCCATCAGCTCCGCCGTCCGTTCCGCCCGGTGGACCAGGCAGAACCGTCCACCGCTGCAGAGCAGATACGCTGCCGCAGCACACAACTGGTCAAAGGCGCAGGCGGTTTCGGACCGGGCCGTGCCCCGGCTTCCCTCCGCCACCCGTCCTGTGTGGGGCGGGAAATAGGGCGGATTGGCCACGCACAGGTCGAAACTCCCGGCTTTTGGCAGAGCTGTCCGATCCCGCAGGTCGGCCCGAAGCACGGCAACGCGGTCCTCCAGACCATTGACGGCGGCGTTTTCTTCCGCCAGCGCACAGGCAGCACTGTCGATATCAATGTTGGTGATGTGCAGTTCCTGCTGCCGCGCCAGCAGCAGGAGGCCCAGCAGGCCGATCCCGGCGCCCAGGTCACAGACGCGCTCACCACGCCGCACTTCGGCAAAGTCTCCCAGCAGGAACGTGTCGGTGGAGGGCTTGAACACGTTGTCGTCAAAGCGGAAGCGAAAACCGCCCGGCCACAGCTCATCCCAGTGCTCCATGCCGCTTCCTCCTCTGCACATAGCTGTACTATCAGTTGACAAAGGTGTGTCTGTCCTTATCAACTGATGGTATCACAATGATACCATTATGATACCATTGTAATACAAAAATCGGTAGGATACAACAAAAAAGTGACCGGCACCGCCGGTCACTTTTCCTCATCGTTGTGCTTGGTTCAATTACTCAGCGGGGCTGATAGCGCCGTTGGGACAGGTGTCAGCGCAGGAACCGCAGTCCAGGCAAGCGCCGGCGTCGATGACGTAACGATCATCACCCTGAGAGATAGCGCCCACGGGGCAAGCATCAGCGCAAGCGCCGCAGCTCACGCAAGCAGAACCGATCTGATAAGCCATAGTAAGTACCTCCATTAAGATTGTAAACACATTGTACCATGAAAAATGAAAAAATCAACCCCATTTTCCGTGGAAATTCAAGGTTTTCAGTTAGCATGCACTAACTTGCAGAATCCCGGGAAACGTCCGGTCAGCTGCCGGTGACCACCATGTACAGCAGTGCCGCCGTCTCCCGCGCCCAGTAGCCGGCGGTCAGGAACCAGGGGCTGGCGCAGCCGTCGGAATACGGTGTCAGTCCGCTGCGCTGCGCCCAGATGGCGGCGCGGAGCTGGTGGAAGTTGTCCGAGGCGATGGCTACATCCGTGGACAGGCCCTTCTCCCGCAGCAGCGCGGCGGAGAAGGCTAGGTTCTCTTCGGTGGAGGCGGACTGGTCTTCCAGCAGGATACGCTCTGGCGCGATACCCATGGACACCAGCGTGTCGCGGATACACTGTGCCTCGCTGATGGGCTCGCTGCCGTTCTGCCCGCCGGAGGCGACGCACAGGGCGTCCGGGTGTGCGGTCAGATAGTCATAGGCCGCGTTGATGCGGCCACGCAGCATCAGGCTGGGGTGGCCGTCCGGGAACACCTGGCAGCCCAGCACCACCACGGTGCAGTCCTGTCCGTCGGCGGGCCGGTCCGCGGCGGCCATGGCCATTTTACCCAGCGTTGCCAGAATGGCCGTCATACACACGGTGATCACGCAGCCCACCAGCGCGCGAAGCCATTTTGGCCGCAGCAAGCGGCGGAAGAAGTCCGGCCATGTGAGCCACGCGGCGCACAGCAATAGCAGCGCCGCCGGCCAGACCATGCCGAAGTGCAGGATACCTATGCCCAGCGGCAGCAGGAAGAACACCGCCGCCAGCAGGCAGAGGACAGCCAATATACGCCGCGGGGTCTTTGCCATGTCAGTTCTCCTTGATATGTCCGGCGATGCGCTGCATGATCATATCCAGCGCCACCAGGTTGTGTCCGCCCTCCAGCACGATGATGTCCGCAAACTTCCGCGTGGGCTCTACGAACTGCTCGTGCATGGGCTTCACGGTGGTCAGGTACTGATTTACCACGGACTCCAGCGACCGTCCGCGTTCCTCCACGTCCCGCAGGGCGCGGCGCAGGATACGCACGTCGGCGTCTGTCTCCACAAAGATCTTGATGTCCAACAGGTCACGCAGCGCCTTGTTCTGGAAGATCAGGATGCCCTCCACGATGACCACCTTGGTGGGCTTGATCTCCACCGTCTCGTCGGTACGGTTGTGGATGGCATAGTCGTACACGGGGCAGTGGATGGTCTCGCCCCGCTTCAGCGCCTTCAGGTCCTCGATCATCAGGTCGGTGTCGAAGGCATCGGGATGGTCGTAGTTTTGCAGGCAGCGCTCGGCGAAGGGTCTGTCCTGCCGCTTGTAGTAGTTGTCGTGGTGTACCACACTGATGTCGCTGCCGAAGCGTGCAGCCAGGTGCTCGGTGAGCGTGGTCTTGCCGCTGCCGGTGCCGCCGGCGATGCCGATGAAAATGGTGTTCATAGTTGCGCCTCCCCGCATTTCTCTGGCTCTATTATAAGAAGCACGGCCGGGAAAAGCAAGTGCCGGCGTGAAGTGTTGTAAAAAAAGGATGAATTTCCTCGAAATGCAGTTGACGGGCGGCACAAAAATGAGTATGATATGTATTATGTAAATCCAATGCCCGGTACGGAGGTTTTTCATAATGAGTCTGATCAAATGTCCCAAGTGCGGAGAGATGTTCTCCGATAGCTATAAGACCTGCCCCTTCTGCGAGGAAGACGAGGCCTATTACAGCGGTAAGCTGCGGAAGAGCCGTGGCCGCCGCGCCGCCGAGAGCCGCCGCCGCAAAACGCCCAGCGTCCTGGGCCCCGTGGCCGTCATTGTTCTGATCCTGCTGGCGGCGCTGGTGGTGTGGCTGATCTTCGGCGACCAGATCAAGGAGGCCATCACTGGCGAGAAGCCCCCCATTACCGATGTGGACAAGCCCGACGACACCATCGACAAGCCTGACAACACGCCCGTCACGCCGACTATCTCCCTGAACCGCACCGTTTTGGTGCTGAACGTGGGCGACAAGGACGAGCTGAAGGTCAACGGCACGGAGGACACCGTGGAGTGGAGCAGCAGCGCGCCCACCGTGGCCAGCGTCAACTCCGCCGGTGAGGTGACGGCGCTGACCAAGGGCAACGCGGTCATTACCGCCGAGGTGAACGGCGAGTCCGTCACCTGCACCGTCACCGTCAGGGATGAGAGCGACGCGCCGGATAACGGCACCAATACGCCTGACAACAACAGCACGACCACCAAGCCCAATAACAGCAACAAGCCCAGCACCGGCAGCGTGGATGTCAGCAAGCTGAAGCTGAAGAGCGTGTATGACACCTATATCGACCCGGTGGACGGCGCGTTCGATATCTCCATGAGCCTCAAGGAGCCGGCCAGCCAGTTCACTGTGGAGGGTACGACCATGACCGCCACCTGGTCCGGCGGCAGCAGCTCCATCGCCACCGTCACCTCTGACGGCACCATCAAGCCCATTGGCCGGGGTACCACGACGCTGACCATCAAGATCGGCAGCACCGAGATATCCTGCACCGTCCGTGTGACCAACTGACAAGTCATAAAAACCGCCGCCATACCCGTGTATGGCGGCGGTTTTTTCCATTTGTTTCCGGGATTTAGAATATCTGATAATTGACGGTTTCTCTGTGGAATGATACAATATAAAGAACGGAAACCGACGGCGGCTGTTCCGCCGCAAAATACAAAGTGAAGGAGCCGTGATGTATGTACCGTATCGTCAAGAAAGAAGCGCTCAAGCCCACTGTGATCCTCTATGAGATCGAGGCACCCATGGTGGCCAAAAAGGCAGAGCCGGGCCAGTTCATCATCCTGCGCGTGGATGAGAACGGCGAGCGTATCCCCATCACTATCCATGATTATGACCGCGAGAAGGGCACCGTGACCATCATCGTCCAGACCGTGGGCGCCACCACCGAGAAGCTGAGCCACAAGCAGCAGGGCGAGTGCCTGCATGATTTCGTGGGTCCCCTGGGCAAGCCCACTGAGACCGAGGGCAAGAAGAAGGTCTGCGTGGTCGGCGGCGGCGTGGGCTGCGCCATCGCGTATCCTGTGCTGAAGAAATTTCACGACTGCGGCGCCGAGGTCCACGCGGTGGTCGGCTTCAAGAGCAAGGACGTGGTCATTCTGGAGGATAAGTTCAAGGCGGTCTCCTCCGTGCTGAAGGTCTGCACCGACGATGGCTCCTACGGCCGCAAGGGTCTGGTCACCGAGGCGCTGAAGGAGCTGCTGGACGAGGGCAATGTGTACGACGAGATCTTCGCCATCGGCCCCATGGTGATGATGAAGTTCGTCTGTAAGACCACCGCGCCCTACAATATGCCCACCACCGTCTCCATGAGCCCCATCATGATCGACGGCACCGGTATGTGCGGCGGCTGCCGCCTGACCGTGGGCGGCGAGACGAAGTTCGCCTGCGTGGACGGCCCTGACTTCGACGGCCAGAAGGTGGACTGGGATCTGGCGGTGAAGCGCAACCAGATGTACCACGACTTCGAGGTGCATAAGCACGAGGAAGTCTGCAATCTGTTCAAGCAGGAGGTAAAGTAAGATGGCTGCTAAGATCAATATGCGTTTGGACAAGAACGAAATGCCCTCCCAGGACCCCAATGTCCGCAACAAAAACTTCCTGGAGGTGGCCCTGGGCTACACCGAGGAGCAGGCGCTGGACGAGGCGGCCCGTTGCCTGAACTGCAAGAACCACCCCTGCGTGGACGGCTGTCCCGTGAACGTGCGTATCCCCGAATTCATCCAGAAGATCGTGGAAAAGGATTATGAGGGCGCCTATCAGGTCATCCACCAGACCAGCTCTCTGCCCGCCGTGTGCGGCCGTGTGTGTCCCCAGGAGAGCCAGTGCGAGATGCACTGCGTCCGCGGCAAGAAGGGCGACCCCGTGGGCATCGGCCGGCTGGAGCGCTTTGTGGCTGACTGGCACAACGCCCACAGCACCGAGGCCGCGGCGGTCCCCGCCCCCAACGGCCATAAGGTGGCTGTGATCGGCTCCGGCCCCGCGGGTCTGACCTGCGCCGGCGACCTGGCCAAGAAGGGCTATGAGGTCACGGTGTTTGAGGCGCTGCATCTGGCCGGCGGCGTGCTGGTGTACGGCATTCCCGAGTTCCGTCTGCCCAAGGCCATTGTCCAGAAGGAAGTGGACGGGTTGAAGGCCATGGGCGTCAAGGTGGAGACCAACACCGTGGTTGGCCGCACCATCACCATCGACGAGCTGATGGAGGAGTACGGCTTTGAGGCCGTGTTCATCGGTTCCGGCGCGGGCCTGCCCATGTTCATGAACATCCCCGGCGAGAACCTGAAGGGCGTCTATTCCGCCAACGAGTTCCTGACCCGTATCAACCTGATGAAGGCCTACCGCGAGGACAGCGACACCCCCATCATGGACCTGAAGGGCAAGACCGTGGCCGTGGTCGGCGGCGGCAACGTGGCTATGGACGCCGCCCGCTGCTCCAAGCGCCTGGGCGCTGAGGTGTACGTGGTGTACCGCCGCGGCATGGAGGAGCTGCCCGCCCGTCACGAGGAGGTGGAGCACGCCATCGAGGAGGGCGTCATCTTCAAGACGCTGAACAACCCCGTCCAGATCAACGGCGACGAGCAGGACTGCGTTAAGTCCATGACCTGCATCGAAATGGAGCTGGGTGAGCCGGATGCCTCCGGCCGCCGCCGCCCCGTGGAGAAGAAGGGCAGCGAGTTCGACCTGAGCGTGGACGCGGTCATCATGTCCCTGGGCACCAGCCCCAATCCGCTGATCAAGTCCACCACCAAGGGACTTGAGGTCAACAAGAAGGGCGGGATCATCGTCAACGAGGAGGGCCTGACCTCCCGCCAGGCGGTGTATGCCGGCGGCGACGCTGTGACCGGCGCGGCCACCGTCATTCTGGCCATGGGTGCCGGCAAGCTGGGCGCAAAGTCCATCGACGAGTACCTGAGCAAGTAAGTACATCGAAAAGGCCCGCTGCAAAGCGGGCCTTTTTATGCCGGAAAGCGGTAAAATTTTACGTTCTCCTTATGGAAAGCGCCGCTGCGCTGTGGTATACTGGGAGCAGCAACAGACGGGAGGGGCCATTATGCCGAAAGACTTTATCGACTTCAACCAGAAAACAGGCTTTATCTGCGACATGGACGGCGTCATCTACCACGGGAACCGGATCCTGCCCGGCGTGGCGGATTTCATCCAGTGGCTGCATGAGGAGAGCAAGGAGTATCTGTTCCTGACCAACAACAGCGGCTACACGCCCCGTGAGCTGCAGCAGAAGCTGGCCCGGATGGGACTGGATGTGCCGGAGGAGCATTTCTATACCAGTGCCCTGGCCACGGCGGCCTTCCTGAAGGATCAGGCTCCCGGCTGCTCTGTATTCGCCATCGGTGAGGCGGGGCTGCTGAACGCCCTGTACGACGCGGGCCTCACCATGAACGACGTGAACCCGGACTACGTGGTGGTGGGCGAGGGCCGCACCTATTCCCTGGATACGCTGACCAAGGCGGTGAACCTGGTCATGGCCGGTGCCAAGCTCATCGGCGCCAACTCAGACGTGTCCGGACCCATCGAAAGCGGCATTGCTCCGGCCTGCCGCGCTCTGGTGGCCCCCATTGAAATGGCCACCGGCAAGCAGGCCTATTTCTGCGGCAAGCCCAACCCCCTGATGATGCGGACCGGCCTGCGGCTGCTGCACTGCCACTCCGCCGACGCGGTGATGGTGGGCGACCGCATGGACACCGACGTTATCTCCGGACTGGAAAGCGGTATGTCCACGGTGCTGGTGCTCTCCGGTGTGTCCACCCGTCAAACGGTGGAGACGTATGCCTATCAGCCCAACGTCATTCTGGACGGCGTGGGCGACATCGCCCGTCTGGCCCGTAAAAACAAAAAATAGGCGCTACGGCCCGAGGGCCGTGAATGAAAAGAAGTGACCGCGGAAGCGGTCACTTCTTTTCATTCGTTTTCCAGCAGCAGGGTGTATATCTCGCCCTCCACGGCGAACACGCGCTCCACATCGGTGTCCATCTGCTCCAGCAGCGGCTCCGCTGCCTCGTAGTCCACGCAGGTGCCGCAGGAGGCGCTGAGCTTGCGGGGCACCGGCATCATCCGGGCCCGGACCCCCGCCGCCGTCAGGCGCTGGCAGGTCAGCAGAGCGGACAGATGGGTGTGAAACGTAGCGATGTAGCGGCTCATTTGGACAGGGACAGACGGAAGTCCTGACCCTCCGGCGCCACGGCGACCTTGTAGCCGCTGTTTTCGGCGAAGCGGGTGACATTCTCCACGGAGCACTGGTTGTCCACCAGCACCTCCAGGGTGGCGGGGGCATCGGCCTTTACGGCCTTCTGCACCATCACCACGGGCATGGGACAGGAATAACCTCTTGCGTCAACAGTCATTGTGATGTTCCTCCTTTACTTGGCGGCCTCAACAGGCGCGCTGACAGCCTTGGGCATATTCCACAGGGACACACCCAGCATGATGAGGATACCCAGACACACGGCTGCTTTGCCGTTGTTGGACAGACCGCCCACCACGATCTCCTTGGCCTCGTTCATGGCGTCGGCGTTGCCGGCCAGACCGAAGTTGTGGGCAAAGGCCGCGCCCACGATCATGCCGAACACGGTCACGGCGCTGTCGCCGTTGCCCTCGCCGGCCAGGATCAGCTGACGCAGCGGGCAGCCGCCCAGCAGCACGCTGCCCCAGCCCACCAGGACCATGCCCAGCAGGTTCCACAGCTGGCTGCTGTGGGCGATGGGCTGCAGTTCAAAGCCCAGCTTGAAGCTGCCGGTGATGAGGTTGCCCGCCAGGACGACCACGAAGATGGCCACGAAGCCGTACAGCAGCTTGAAATCTCTGAACAGCATGGCGTCGCGGATGCCGCCCACCATGCACAGGCGGGCGCGCTGGGCCAGAGCGCCCACCACCACGGCGATCAGCAGTGCAGCCAGCATGGGCGCGTGCTTGGAGCCGGGGCCCTCCTCACTGAACTTGAACAGGCTGGGCACGGCGATGACCAGGATCAGCAGGCCGGTCATCACGATGGGCAGCACGCCGCCCTCGCCCTTCCCAACGGGATAGGCACGCTTCAGGGAGAAGCCGCGCTTGAGGAACTGGATGCCGATGAAGATGCCCAGGGTGAAGCCCACCAGGCCCACCACGGCGTTCAGGTCGCCGCCGCCGATACGCAGGACCATCCGCAGGGGGCAGCCCAGGAAGGCCAGTGCGCCGATCATGACGAAGGCGCCCAGCACGAAGCGTGTGGCGGGGGAGGAGCCGGCCTTGGCCCGGAACTCCTTGGTGGCCACGGACATGATGAACGCGCCCAGCACCAGACCGATGATCTCCGGCCGGACGTACTGCACCTTGGCTGCGCCGTGCATACCCACCGCGCCGGTGATGTCCCGCAGGAAGCAGGCGATGCAGAACCCCATGTTGGCCGGGTTGCCCAGATGGGTCAGCACCACGGCAGCCAGACCGGCCACCGCGCCGGCGATGACCACGATCCAACTTACTTTTTTCATGTGATGTGTCTCTCCTTTGCGTTATTTCTTTTAAAAAATAGCGATGCTATTATACGACACTGGACCGGAAAAGTCAAGACCGTGACAAACTTCACTTTCTGTGGTATGATGGGTCACGAGCTGTGAGGAGGTGCCTGCATGGAGGCCATTTATCTTGACAACGCCGCCACGTCGTTCCCCAAGCCGGCGGGGGTCAGCGACCGGATGAAATACTATCTGGACTGCGTGGGAGCCAACGTGAACCGTTCCGTGTATACCGCCGCCCAGGAGGCGGGGCTGGTGACGCTGACGCTGCGGCAGCGGCTGGCCCGGCTGTTCGATTTCCCGGAGCCGCCTACCCACGTTATTCTGACGCCGGGTGCTACGGCGGGGCTGAATATGATCATCTCCGGCCTTCTGCGTCCCGGCGACCACTGCATTGTCAGCAGCATGGAGCACAACGCAGTCATGCGGCCGCTGCTGCGCCTGCCGGGAGTGGCGGTCAGCCGCGTTCCCTGTGACGCCGAGGGTTTTGCAGATCTGGACGCCCTGCCGGGGCTGTTCCGGGAGAATACGAGACTGGTCATCATGGCCCACGGCTCCAACGTCTGCGGCGTGGTGCAGGACGCGGCGGCTATCGGCCGTATCTGCGCGGAAAAGGGCGTGCCCTTTGCGCTGGACGCCGCCCAGACGGCGGGACATTTTCCGGTGGATTTCCGGGCTTTCGGCCTCAGTGCCATGGCGGTACCGGGCCACAAGGGGCTGCTGGGCCCCGGCGGCGTGGGTGCGCTGCTGCTGCGGGACGATTTCGCCCAAAAGCTGACGCCTCTGATCGCCGGCGGCACCGGCAGTGCCTCGGACAGCGAGTACCTGCCGCCCTATCTGCCGGACCGGTTTGAGTCCGGTACGGCCAATCTCCCCGGCTGCTACGGCTGGGAGGCGGCCCTGCGCTTTATTGAGGAGACGGGCGTGGACGTTCTGCGGCAGCACGAGAGGGCGCTGTGCGCCCGGTTTCTGGACGGTCTTGCGGATATTCCCCAGGTCCGACTGGTGGGTCCCCGGAACATGAATCGTCGGGTGGGCGTCATCTCCGTGGACTTCCTGCGCCGCGACAACGCCGAGATGGCCTATGCGCTGGAAGCGCAGTACGGCATCCTGACCCGCTGCGGCCTGCACTGTGCGCCCTCCGCTCACAAAACGTTGGGGACTTTTCCCCAGGGCACTGTGCGGTTTTCGCTGGGCTGGGCCAGCGCGGAAGCGGACGTAGACGCGGCACTGGCGGCCATACGGGCCTTGGCATGAATTAAACCGGGCGGCACTGCCGCCCGGTTTTTGGTTATCGCAGAAGAATACGCTTGCCGCCGTGATATTCGCCCACGGTGCCGATGCGCTGGGCGCTGGGCACTACCGGTGTCAGCTCCGCCAGCAGCGCGTCCGCGTCCGCAGGGTCTACGGCCATCAGCAGGCCGCCGGAGGTCTGGGGGTCGAACAGCAGGTCCTGTACGGCCAGCTCGGTGGTGCCCACGTCCACACCGGCTTCAGCGAAGCTGCGGTTGCGGTACATACCGGCGGGCAGCACGCCCATCCGGGCGAATTCCAGTGCCTCCGGGATCAGGTCGATGGCGGACACGTCGATGTGCAGTGCCACATCGCTGCCCTGGGCTATCTCGAAGCCGTGGCCCATCAGACCGAAGCCGGTCACGTCGGTGCAGGCGTGGACCCGATAGCGGACCATCACGTCCCGGGCGGCCTTGTTCAGAGTGGTCATCATCCGGTTCATGAAGTCCACCGTCTCTTTCGTCAGCAGGTCGGCCTTCCCGGCGCTGGTCAGCACGCCGATGCCGATGGGCTTGGTCAGTACCAGCACGTCGCCGGGCCGCGCGGCGGAATTGGTGAGCATTTTGTCCGGGTGAACAAAGCCGGTCACGGCCAGGCCGTATTTCGGCTCATCGTCCAGGATGCTGTGACCGCCGGTGATCAGGGCCCCGGCCTCATAAACCTTGTCATAGCCGCCCCGAAGGATGTCATGCACGGCCTCCTTCGGCATATCCTCCGGCACGGCCATGATGTTCAGACACAGTTTCGGCTCGCCGCCCATGGCATACACGTCGCTGAGGGCGTTGGTGGCGGCGATCTGGCCGAACAGGTAGGGGTCGTCGGCGATGGGGGGGAAGAAGTCCACCGTCTGCACCAGCGCCAACTCGTCGCTGATCTTATACACGGAGGCGTCGTCGCTCTTGTCGAAGCCCACCAGCAAATTGGGGTCGTGGTGCACGCGGATGCCCTCCAGCAGCTGCGCCAGCACACCTGCGCCCACCTTGGCGCCGCAGCCGGCGCACTTGGTCAGCTTTGTCAGTTTGATGTTCTGTTCTTCCATGACTTGTCTCCTATCGCAGTGCACCAGTCAGGTGCAGTATGGCCTCCAGTGCGCCGCCGCCCACGGCCAGAGCCTTGTCCGAGGCGGTGGTGCAGTATTCCGGTTGGCACCGTGGGTCCACGTCGCCGGATTTCATCCCCCGGTGTACCGGTGTGCCGCTGGGCAGGATACCCCGCACCACGCCGCCGATGGTGCATTTCATGGGCTGGCCGTTCACGGTCCCGGCGATGTCACCGGGCTGGACCTCGTCGCCGATGTCCAGTATCCGGGTGAAGACACCGTCTGCCGGGGCGCGGAGCACGCGCTCGCCGGCGTAGCCGCCGATGAGGCCGGGGATGTTGGTGTTGGGCAGGGCGCTGCCTTTGTAGATAACGCGCCCCAGGGTGTGGCCGCGCATGGTCTCCACTACCGCGTGGCAGTCCTCTCCGGCGGTGAAGCCGGGCCCGATGCCTACCACCACGGGGGCGTCGGTGATGCGGGTGCCCAGATTGCGCTTGGCCAGTATGGCGTCCACCAGGGCATCCGGGTGCAGCTGCTCACGGCACAGGCACTCCGGGTCGGGGAGGACGGGTACCGCACCCTGCGCCAGCAGGGACAGCGCCTGCGCCGGACTGTCGGCGCGGACGGCCCGCACATCCTCTACCACCGTTTCGCCGTCGGTGATGGCGGGGGAGAAGCACACCGTCCGCCGTATGGCGGTGGGGCGGGGCAGGTCGGTCATGACCACCTGTATCCCGGCGCGGTACAGCCGCAAAGCGATGCCGGTGGCAATGTCGCCTGCGCCGCGTATCAAAACAAGCATAGTATCACCTCGTATTTTCGTTATCCGTACAATAACACAACGAGAGAGGGTTGTCAACAAAGCCCCGTTGACGGGGGGACGCAGGTCTGGTAAAATGGACCCACGAAAGGAAAGAAGGTGCTTCAGTGAACGACAACATCATCGTCCATATCACCGCCCGCCTGTTCGCGGAGGAAAAGTGCTACGGTCCCGGTGTTCACCGGCTGTTGGGCGCGGTGGCGCAGAACCATTCCCTGCGCGCGGCCGCGGCCTCCATGAACATGGCGTATTCCAAGGCGTGGAGCATCGTCCGGGCGGCGGAGCAGGGCTTCGGCTGCAAACTGCTCCGGTCCACCATCGGTGGCTCCGGCGGCGGCGGCGCGCAGCTTACCGACGAGGCCCGGCAGATCATGGAGGCCTATGACGCGTACTGCCGAAAGCTGGATACCTACGGACAGGAGCTGTTTCGGGAATTGTTCGGCTTCTGCACAGAGAAATAAAAAAGGCCGCCCATTGCGCGGTGCTCATAAAACAGTATGGCATGTGTTTCCCCAAAGT
>UMGV01068744.1_pt1 | contig 16369 bp, 14 predicted proteins | sample 1965361 | NCBI WGS metagenome assembly UMGV01 (sample SAMEA4836081, study PRJEB28245) | human gut metagenome | biome: gut microbiome; material: fecal sample | place: Denmark | collected 2008
TTCATGAGGTATTTTGTAAGTATACATTATATCAACATTTGATGATTTTACATCAACAACAACTTTTGCAAACATAACGTGACCTCCTATATAACTATAATACCATACTGATTGATTTTTTATTTTTTATATATTTATATTATCATAAAATAGTAAAAATGTAAAATAAAAAATCATTTGCTGTTAAAAAGGTAATCCATCTGCAGTGATAAGATTACCTAATTTTCTATTTATAAAAATACATATACGCTAATATTATTAAAGAAAATATTATAAACATAAACAAATTAAAAACTATACTTTTTCTAAAAAACTTTTTGCTAGCGCTATAATTTTCTTTTGTTTTTTTAGAAAAATCAGATATATATTGTTTATATTTACAACAAAGATCATCTAAATCTTGAATTTGCTTAGTTAGATCATTAGTTTTTGAATATTCAACAAGAATTTTTTCTAATTTTTGATATTCTTTTTCAATTTCATCTTCAATCTTCTTTGATTCCTTAATAAGATTTTCTTCAAAAATTAACTCTATTTTATTAGAAAGAGCTTTCGTTTCATTAAGATTTTTTTCATATAGAGTAACTATTTCATTTTTTTGTTCTTTTATACTACTAATATAATCCAATAATAATTTTTGTAATTTACTTAATTCTAAAAAATTACTACTGAATTCTTCAAGTTGCTTTTGTATATCATTAATATTATTGCTCATTTACCTTCTCCTTAATTTCATTTAATTTCTTATTTAAATACAATATTTCTAATAAATTCTTATTATGTTCATTCTTAATAAGCGAAAAAATATTATTTATTATATTAAAGCTTTTATCTGTGTTCATTATTTTTATGATTTCATTGGCAATATCCATCAAAAGAACATCAGAACTATTAGCATCATCAACTATAAATGGAATAACTTTAACCAAATTCTTTGTAAAAACAATTCTAATATTTTCATGAATTTGAGTAATTGTATCAATAAATCTTGAATAAAAAGTGCTTAAAGCGTCATTATCATACAGCTTCCTAATCAAATTTATATATATAAAATTAATGCTATTATTATCTATTCTTTCAATTGATTTTAAAACATTTGAATTATATTCTCCAGAAAAAATTTTATCATTAATCTCATCATAAGTAGATATTTCTATAACTTCTTCCAATGTGTGTGCTATTTTAAATGATAGAGAGAAAAACTTTTCTAAGTTTTTATTGATATCAGTAGATGAATTTATAATATCATAATTATTATTCAATAAATCCAACATAGAAATAAGTTGTCTCTGTTTTTTATTAATATAATCATTTATAAAACTATCAAAAAATATCCCTACAAGTTCAGCTATATCATTTGTTTTTGATATTAGCATATTAGTATTGATATCATTACTAGTTATTTTTCTTATTTTTTCTTTAATATCACCGATGCTTATTGGGCGTATAGACATTTTTATCTCATCGTTAGATATAGCAAAATATTTTATTAACCCTAATCTATATAGCACGTATAAAGGAAGTTGACTAAATTCATCTTTAATATTCAAACTATTTTTTTTATTTTGCAATTCTTCCAATATAGTTTCTATTAATTCTTTACATTTTATCTTATCATTTTCTAATAAATCAAGTTTTGGAAAGATAATATTATATGTATTTATATAATCACTATTAACAGGTATGTTACTTATCATTTTTTTTGCTTCAAAATAGTTAGAAAAGTGAAGTGTATTAATATTATCATAAGATGAATAAATTACATATGATTTTCCTACTCCACCTTCTCTAGCAGCTCTACCATTTTCTTGAACAAAATCCATGATAGATAATGGTATACCAAAATGTACAATATTATCCAATTTTTTAGTGTCTATCCCTATACCTAAATCCATTGTTGTTAGCAATATTTTATTTTCTAAATGGTTATTAAAGGTTTCATAGATTTTATCATCATCTTTTTTAAAGAAACATGAATTGTAGCCTTTTTTTGATAACCCATCAAAGATTTTTTCACCAATTTCTTCATTTTTCACAAAAATCATTGTTCTTTTATTCCTATTTTCTTGTAATATTTCCAGCAAAGCATCAATCATTTTATCATCATTACATTTTTTAATATCATATTTATATCTAAAGAAGTCTATTTTATTAGGAACTAAAACATTTTCTTCATCCACATCTAGTTGTTCCATTAATTCTTTTGTAACTGAATAGTTTGAAGTCGCAGTAAAACCATAAAAATAAGATGCAGTAAAAAACTCTCTTAACTTTGATGACAACATCAAATATTCTATTCTAAAATCATGACTTTCATATGATAAACAATGAGCTTCATCCAAAACAAAGCTATATATTTTTTTTCTTCCATTGTCAATCATATATCTTATAAAAATATCATTACTTAATAGTTTTGGCGAACAATACACGATCTGACCACAAGAGAAAATATCATAACTATTATCTATATCTTTAATCCAACCAACGTTAGTAATTTTGTGAGTTTTATTTAGATTATCAATCTGGTTTTTTATCAGATATTCAGTTGGAGAAATAATAAAGGTAATACTTGGTTGAAAAAATGAAACTAAATAATATATTAATGATTTCCCACTTCCTGTCTCCATAATAATAATTTTGTTATTAGGAAAATTCAAAATATTGGTCACCACTTCTATTTGACCATCCAAAAAATTAGTAAATCTACTTAATTCTCTACACAACTCAATAAAAGTATCATATTCTTTACTCTCAACGTTTGGAATACTATAATTAATATTGTTAGAAATCCAAAGTCTATTAAACTCGCTTTCTTTTTCGCAATTTTCTATATATATATTACAGTTGTTTTCATCATCACCTATTATGATACTTGAATCCTTTTCATAAACAATCTCATAACTTTTTATCTTAGTATCAATTAATGACAAAAATTTATTAAACATATCATTAATATATTCAATTGCTATATTAATTACCTTATCACTTTCTTCAGAAGTTTCTGTAATTTTTTTAAATTTAATATCAAATTGCAAATAAATATTATTGTCCTTTTCACCATATAAATTATTTTTTATCATCAATAAGATAATAACAATAAGTTTATATATAATTGGTAAATATTCTTTATAATCAATTTTGTTTTCATTAATATATTTTTTAATTAAACTAGGGACATTTTCATTAATATCTAAATTATTATTTCTAATCAACCAATTATATATAACAGCATATATGCTAGAATACTTATGTTTGCAGTGTGAATCAAAACTAACTACACCATTCACCTTAAAAGCACATCCATTTATAATTGTATTAATAAATATATTTTCATTAAATAAATGTGCTTTTTTTATTGGTTGTAAAGCGTTTTTCATAATATAAAATTCATTTTGTCTAACTTTTTCTTTTTGAATCATAATATTATTATTAATAAAATAATATAATTCTTTATTATGTTGCTTAATAGAAATATAACCATCTTCAGAAATTGAAGCAATAAGGCTCGCTATTAAAGATGCTTTAATTCTTATCTTATCATTTAAATGCTTTTCAATTTTTTCAGAAATCTTCATATTCATATCATCAAGATTAATCACATATTCTTTATATTTGCCTTTAGCATTTATTTTTCCAGTTTTACATGACACAATTATACTTTCTATTGGAAAATTATCTATTCCAAATTTAGAAAGATATTTTTGAATATCACTAACATGATGATTATTTTGAGTTACGGGATTAATTGAATTACAAGAATTATCCCTCTTTACCAATCCATTATCATCTATTTCAACATTTCCAGACCAATTTTTAACTTCAATTACAATAATAACATTTTCTGCCACAATAATAAAATCACTTTGATAGATAGGCTCATGATCTCCTTTATCTATACCAAATTTCACATCATATATTCCATATAATTTAGATTCATGTCTTGTTGAATATGTACATAACTCTTTATATACTTGTTCTTCTCCACGCAATCCTCTACGATGTTTATCATCGACAGCTTCTAATAATCTTATATTAAAATTTGGATCCCTTAAAAATTCTAAATTGGGGTTTTTTTGATTTATTTTCTCGACGTTTATATAGTCTTTAATGTTATTTTGAAATACTAATATAATTTCACTAGATATTATCTCATCCCAGATTGTAAAAGGGTTATAATAATCTTTTGGTATATAATATTGTTCTTCTATACTTTTTATTTTATCGTATGTTTTGTCACTTTCTTCTAACAAACAATTAACATATCCATTTTCGCAAACCAACATCAAATAATAAAAAAGAGCAATGTCAAAACCATTACTCTTTACTACTTTGTATATAAGTGATTCGGTTTGATCAAAGTGATATAGTATATTAATGTTTTCTTTTAATTCATTATATATATCTAAAATCAATTGTTCTCTATTTTGATTATCACTATTAACCATGTTCCCACCTACTATTATTATAATATTATTTTTTCTGCAATATCTCTCATTTTTATCAATTTAGTCTACTAATGTTTCAGTTATAACTGCATCCTTTAATTGATTAATATTTTTCATTTCAATTGTAACCTCGGGATTTTCTTTTTTAAATTTCGAAACTAGTTCAGAAGATTTATTCTTTTTTGCTTCTTCATATCTGATATTAAATTTATTTATAACATCTTCTGTTAAATTTTGTTTTTTTTCAGTTTCGTTTTTTCCTGGATATTTATCATAATATTTATTATATAGAGTAGTATCTTCCCAAATTTCATTAGCTGCTTTTTTTCTTTTTGCATCAGAATTCAATTCCTCTAGAGTATTGAACTTATGAATAAATATATTGTATATATCATCATCTGGTAGTTTTTCAAATTCTCTTTTTACATCTTTGAAAAGTTCTTTTTCTTCTTCATCGTATTTATCAATAATTTGATTTGCAGAATAATATATTTCTTTTATTCTTGTTTCACTTAAGGATTTATCAACGATTTTAATTTTACCTTCAATAATCTCTTCAAGAGCAATACCTAAGCTTTTCTTACTACGAGCATCAGTTATAAGTGGTTTTTCTCCTGCTTCTAATTCTTTAGCTCTTTTAGCAGCACCAACTACTAACTTATACTTTGAATGTGTTTTTAAAGTTAATTGGTCAATTGAAGGATATCTTATTCCATCTTTATTTTCAGCCATTATTTTACCTCCAGCATTTTTTGATATTTATCAATAGTTCTTTTTGTTCTCGCATGTTCTGCACGAATTATAGCGATAATTTTATCAGCCGCATTACTGACTTCATCATTTACAACTATATAATCATACATATTAGCTAAGCCAACTTCACGTTTTGCTTTTTCGCAACGTTCTTTTATAATTTTTTCAGTCTCTGTACCACGATTAGTTAATCTGCTATACAAGGCATTCATTGATGGGGGGGCAATAAAAATAAACACTGCATCCTTAACTTTTTTCTTTACTTGCATAGCGCCTTGAACTTCTATCTCCAAAACAACTTCTTTTCCCGATTCTAATTGTTCATTAATTTTATCTAATGGTGTACCATAATAATTATTAACAAACTCTGCGTATTCTAACATTTTTCCTTCGGAAATATTTTTTTCAAATTCTTCTTTAGTTACAAAGTAATATTCTTTCCCGTTCGTTTCACCCTGTCTTGGTTTCCTAGTAGTCATAGAAATAGAGTACACTAAATCGTGTCCTTCGCGCTCAAACAAAGCCTTGCGAACTGTACCTTTTCCAACACCAGACGGACCTGATATTACAATAAGTAAACCCTTGTCATCTAATTTCATAAAATTTTCCTCATATTATTATAATTATACTACAATTATAATGAAAATGGAAGAATAATTTTTCACTTTTTATTTTTTTTCATTTACTTTTGTGATAAAATATTATTGAGGTAATTATTATGAATATAGATGGAGTATTTTTACATCATTTAATAGAGGAATTAAAACCACAATTAGAACAATTAAGGATTAATAAATTAATAATCATTAATAATAATGAATTTGCTTTTTTATTGCAAAATAAAAAATACTTATATATTTGTCTAAATAGCAATTCTCCACATATTAGATTTTCAATAGATAATGAAGAATTTGTTAAGAGTTCAAAGATTAATCCATTTTTAACAGTATTAAAAAAATATTGTGAATCAAGCATAATTGAGGCTATCGATCAAATAGAAAATGATAGAGTCCTAATCATGAGACTCATATCGTTTGATGAACTTGGTTATGCAAAGAAAATAAATTTAATTATCGAACTTTTCGGAAGAAATTCTAACGCAATTTTGACTGATGAAAATGACATTATTATTGATTGTTATAAAAGATTACTTCCTAATGATGAAGATCTAAGAATTTTAACACCAAAAATCAAATACGTTCCCGAACAAACTACTAAAATTAATCCATTTACTCGTAATGGTGATTTATTAATAAATAATTTTCAAGGTGTGAGTCAATTATGCTTTAATGAAATGGTATATAATAATTCCCAACAAATTATTAATCAGGACACACAACCTTCACTAATTAAATTAGAAACTAAATTTTTCTTTTATTGTTTTCCACTTAAGCATTTAGGAGGTAATGTTACTAATTTTAATAGTTTATCAGAACTATTATATAACTATTACTTTAAAATTAAACAAGAAAGTCATTTAAACAATGAACAAACTAACATTCATAATTTCTTGAGCAAATCTCTAAAAAGAGCAGAAAACAAGCTTGAAAAACAAAAAACTGAAGAAAGTGATGCTCAAGCAAATTTAAAATATGAAGAAATAGGCAATTTATTATCATCTAATTTACACTTAATAAAAAAAGGTGATAAAGCTATTACTGTCTATGATTATTATAATAATTGTGAAACTACTATTCAATTAGATCCATTAATTTCACCAAGTTCTAATATGAATCATTATTATAACAAATACAAAAAAGCAAAAAGAACATTAGATATTTCTAAAGAGCAAATAGAAAAAACTAAAAATGAAATAGATTATTATAAATGCCTATTAGAGCAACTTTCTGTAGCAAAATCCCCTGAATTAATTGAAATATCTGAAGAATTAAATTTAAGAAATACTAAAACACCTGCCAAGAAAAAATCATCCCCTAATATTACTATTTATGAAGATGAATATAATAATTATATTTATGTTGGCAAAAATAATTTACAAAACAATTATCTTACTAACACCTTTGCTAAAAGCAATGACTACTTCTTCCATGTTCAAGGATATTCAGGCAGTCACACAATACTAAGGACTAATAATCCAACTGATAGTATAATTAATCTTGCGGCAATGGTCGCTGGATACTATTCAAAAGGGAGATTATCTAGTAATATTGCAGTTGACTACACATTAATAAAATATGTCAAAAAAATTCCTGGAACTCTTGGCTCTTTTGTAACATATACTAATCAAAAAACAGTTTTTGTTACTCCATCAAATGAAGAAATTGAGAAGAAATTAAAAAAAATTAAATAACTATAACATAAAAGGTCTACGATTAACCAAAATCTTTGGTATCATAGACCTATTTTTAATTATTTATAAATAATCATTGCACTATAGCAAAAAATTTGTTCTTTGTTATCATACATTATAGCTACTTGATATTTAATATCAATTATTTCATAATCACCAGATAAAAATTTGTTAATTTTTTCTTCTAAATCTTTTTCGTGATTTTCATCAAAAACTTTCACCTTCATATTAACACCTCTTCTATAAATATATTATAGAATAAGTAAAACAAATTTATTGTCACTTTTTGGTGCAAATATCTTTAAGTGGGCAATCTAAACAATTAGGATTTTTGGCTTTGCAAAAATATCTACCAAAAAACAATAAAATATGGTGCAAGTGATGCCAATTTTCTTTTGGATAAAGTTTCATCAAATCTTCCTCAGCCTCTAACACATCACTACTATCAGTTAAGCCTAATCTATTACTAACTCTTAAAACATGAGTATCAACAGCAATTCTTGGAATTTTAAACCATTCACTTAAAATAACATTAGCTGTTTTTCTACCAACACCTGGTAAAGTAATTAAATAATAATAATCACATGGGATAATTCCATTTTTTTCAACGACTAATTTTTTACACAAATTAATAATGTTCTTACTTTTATTGTTAGCTAATCCTATTGGCTTAATTATTTCTTTGACATCATCAGAATTAGCATTAGCAAGACTTTCAGGATTTGGATATTTTTTAAAAAGTTCAGTTGTAACTTTATTAACCGAAACATCAGTAGTTTGTGCTGAAAGCAATACTGCTATAAGCAGTTCAAAAGCATTTGTATAATTCAACTCACATTTGGCATTAGGGAACATCTCATCTAATGTATTATATATTCTATTTTCTTTTTTTAACATACACTTGATTAAATAAATCCTCAATTTCACTATTAGCACTAAGTTTTTCTTGTTTGTGATTCTTTTTATATAAAGTCCTATCTATAAATTGTATGCCACAATTCTTTCTTTTCAAAGCTTCCATTATAGCATCATCAATATCATTTTGACTATATTGGTAATCATAATACCATTTAGTAATTATTTCTTTTTCTATTGAATTTAGTATTTTATTCATTTCTTTTTCTAAAAGTAATGTAGTATTCTTAACTAATTCCTTTTTCTCATCACTTTCTTTTGCTTTATCTTCATCTAATAATAATAGACTCAATCGACGATATGTTTGATCTAAACTAAAAGTTTCTTTAGATTTAACGTTTAAAAGCTCAAGAGTAATGAAACCTTCTTCAACAAGTTTAACTATTCTTTTGCTGCATTCATCCTCACTTATACTCATAAATGGAACTATTTCATTTAAAGACAGTGATCTATCTCCATATTTTAATAAGTTATTTAATTTTATTAAAATAATAGTATCAATTTCATTTAAACCTAATAAATAATATTTATCCAATATTAATTTATCAAATTCTATGACATTGTCTTTTAATAAATAATAGTAGCTATTCATAATTAACTCTCCCTATTTTGTAACTTTTTTTGCCAAAGCCTGTTTTGCTGCTTCTTGTTCGGCTTCCTTCTTCGTTTTTCCAATTCCTGTTCCAAGTCTTACACCATCATGAAAAACACTAACAGTAAATGTTTTGTTATGTGATGGACCAATTTCATTATCAACTTGATACACTAAGCCTTTTCTACTTTCAGCCTGAATATCTTCTTGAAGTTTACTTTTATAATCAACAAAGTAACCCTTATCAATATACTCTATTTTTGAAAAAATTACAAGATTCAAAATTTTCCTGACAGAGTCAAGTCCACTATCTAAGTACATTGCTCCAAGAAATGCCTCAAATAAATCTGCTAATACTGCGTGTTTTTCATCGCCACCATGTTCTTTTTCGCCTTTTCCTAAACGTAAATTTTTATTAAGCTTTAAAGAAACAGCATATTCGGCATTAGCATTAGCACAAACATATTTTGATCTGATTTTAGACATATCACCTTCAGGCATATCTGGGTAAGTGCGATATAAATATTCTCCAACTAAAAAGTCAAGAATTGCATCACCTAAAAATTCCAATCTTTCATTATTTTCCGCCTTATGCTCATTGGCATAAGATGTATGTGTAAAAGCAGTTAAATACAAATTAGTGTCATTTACACTAATGCCTAATTTTTTTAAAGTGGCACTTAATTCACTATTAAAAAAATTATTCTCCATCATTAGTTTCCTCTATAATATTCTTCATTTTTTGAACTACTTGTCCTTCAACAGTACGTTTAGCTTGATTAATAGCTCTAGAAAAAGCATATGCATTACTAGCACCATGAGCTTTAACAACTACTCCATCAACACCAAATAAAACAGCTCCACCTACTTCATCAGGATTCATAACTTTTTTAAATTTTTTAAATACTTTGTTCATAAAAATATATCCGATTTTAGCAGAAAATGAAGATTTTATTTCATCTTTCAAAAATGAACCTATTGTCTTAGCAACACCTTCGCATGTTTTCATAACCATATTTCCAGTAAAACCATCAGTAATTAAAATATCACAAGGAGTAGTAAATAGTTCTTTTGGTTCTACGTTACCAAAGAAATTTATTTTTTCATTTTCTTTAAGCAAGTTAAAAGTCTCTTTATCAACTTCACGTCCCTTACCTGGTTCAGCACCAATATTTACTAAACCTACCAAAGGTCTTTCGATGTTGTGTGTTTCTTGTAAATAGATTGTAGCAAATTGAGCTATTTGCAATAAGTGTTCACTTCTTAATTCAACATTTGCACCTACATCTAATAGTAATCTTGATTTACCACCTAAATTAGGTAAAGTTGGACATAGTGCTACTCTTTTCATTCCCTTTATTCTTCTAATGATTAAGTGAGCTGCAGCAATTGTACCTTGAGTTGGACCAGCTGTTACAGCACCATCAACTTCTTTATCTTTAACAGCTTGAAAAGCTTTTACTAAAGAAGTTTCACGATTTCTTCTAACTTCACCAATAGGGTCTTTTTCTCCCATATCGATTTTATCTGGTGCATTAACAATTTTTACTCTATCTAAATGTTTAACATTATTTTTTATGATATTTTCATCACCAAATAAAACAAGTTCTAAATCTTTATTTTCATCTAATGCTATATTAACACCTTTAATTATTTCATCTGGAGCAAAATCTCCACCCATAATATCAATAGCTAGTTTAACCATAATTTTCTCCTTAATCTAACATTTCTTTATTATTGTTATAATTATCTTTAACAATTTTTAATATCTTTTTGTATTCATTATCTTCATATAATTTCTTAGAGTTTATAACTTCATTTGCTAATTCATTTGCATCCTCTAATATTTCTTTATCACTAATCAAGTTTGCCATTTTAAATGGAACCATACCTGATTGTTTTTCTCCAAAGAAATCTCCCGGACCTCTTATTATCAAATCTTCTTCAGCAAGTTTGAATCCATCACTATTTTCTTCAACAAGTTTTAATCTATCAACTGAAGTAGAATTTGTAGCGTCACTTATCAAAAAGCAATATGCTTGATTATCACTTCTTCTAACTCGCCCACGCATTTGATGAAGTTGAGCTATTCCAAAACGATCAGCATCTAAAATAACCATAGTTGTAGCATTAATAACATTAACACCAACTTCAATTACACTAGTAGAGACTAATATTTGTATTTTATTGGAATTAAAATCATTCATAACTTGTTCTTTTTCTTCACGGCGAAGACGACTATGAATTAAGCCAACATTACAAATTCCTTTATAATATTTAACCATACTTTCATATATCTGTGTGGCATTTGATAAATCTATTGCTTCACTTTCTTCAATCATTGGAACAACGACATAGACTTGATGCCCAGCTTCAATTTCTTCTTTAATATGATCAACAGCAATTTTTCTTTCACTATATCGCAGATATTTAGTTATAACTTCACGTTTTTTTCCTGGCAAAGTTTTAATAAAAGAAATATCTGATTCTCCTAAAACACTAATTGCTAATGTTCTAGGAATTGGCGTAGCACTCATTTTTAAATGGTCAATTAAATATCCTTTGCCAACAATTGATACTCTTTGCTTAACACCAAAACGATGCTCTTCATCAGTAATTACCAATCCCAAAGAATTAAATTCTACATCACGTTGGAACAATGAATGAGTTCCAATTATTATATCTATTTTTTTTGTAGCTAAATCAGCTAAAATAACCTTTCTATCCTTTTGAGAAACCGATGAAGAAAGCATCATAATATTGACATCAACATTTTTAAAAAGTTCAGAAAATGTCTTGTAATGTTGATTAGCCAAAACTTCAGTAGGCACCATAATAGCACCTTGGTAACCAGCTGTAATAGCTGCATATAATGCTATCGCTGCCACAACAGTTTTTCCACTTCCAACTTCTCCTTGTAAAAGTCTATTCATTTTGTAAGGAGATCTCATATCATATAATATTTCTTCAACAGATCTTTTTTGATCAACAGTTAACTCAAATGGTAATCTTTTAATAAAATCAGCAACTTTTTCTTCATCATAATGTATTTCGACACCCTGAGGAAAATTCTTTCGCATATATAGCATATACTTTATTTTCAATTGATAAAGAAACAATTCTTCATATTTAATTCTTTTAATAGCTTTTTGTATTTCTTCATCAGTTTCAGGAATATTAATATATTTTACTGCTCTTCTTAAAGGAATCAATTCTTTTTCTTTTAATATTTCATTTGGCAATATTTCTTCAATATCATCACAAAAATCATCATAAACTTTTTCCTTTAGATCCAATATTTTTTCATCAGTTAATCCTTTAATATTGAAAACAGGATTTATATTATTGCTGAATTCATTGAAACTAATTTCTGAAACAGTGATACTTTTAAGATTTTCACTAAATTTTCCAGTTAAGCGGACATATACACCATAGTTAATCTTTGATTTTAAGAAATGTCTATTAAATATTGTTGCTCTAACTTTATGCCCTTCAATATCAACATAAAAATTCATAACAGATAATTTAGTTTTAACATTTGCAACAGTTGCCTTTGTTTGCACAACTCCAGAAACAGTCACATTAGTATCTGGAATAATATTATCAAATGATACTATTGTATAATCATCAAATTTATTTGGGAAATTTAATAATAAATCAGATACGGTTATAATATTATTTTTCTTTAATATTTGGATAGTCTTTGGAGTAACATACTCCAATTCAGACAATAATGTTTCTTTCATTTTTTACTCCATAAATAAATAAAAAGGCTTTTTATAAAAGCCCTTATTCTACTCTATCGCTAGAATATAACTATAGACTTCTTGATTTCCTTCAATAACATCAACCTCAAGATTACTATAATTTTTCTCAATATATTTCACGAATTCATTAACTTCTTTTAAAGTTGTATCATTACCATAAATGATAGTAATTAATTCTTTTTCATCAGTAACAGCTTCTTTTAATAGTGCTTTAACAGTATCAATTTTTCGTTTAAATGATGCTACTATCTTGTTATTACAAATTCCTATATAATCATCTTTACGAATTTTTAATCCTTCAACAACAGTATCACGAATAGAATATGTTACTAATCCAGTTGTAACATTACTAATAACACTATTCATTTCTTCAATAATGTCATCTACCTCACCGCTAATATCAAGCATTGTTAGAGCAGAAAAACCTTGAGCAATAGTTTTACTTTCAATAACATGCACTTGACTTTCTGTATATATCTTAGCAGATTGGTTAGCAGCTAAAATAATATTTTTATTGTTAGGGAAAACTAAAATGTGTTCAGCATTTAAAGTATCATATCCACGAATGAAATCCTCTGTTGAAGGATTCATACTTTGACCACCACTAACAACATAATCAGCACCTAAATCTTTAAATGTCTTAATTAGGCCGGCACCACTAGCAACAGTTACAACAGCATATTTCTTTCTAACTTCTGGTTTTTGCACTGGCGGTAAATGTTCAGAACCACATTCACAAACGCCTACTTCAACATGTTTAATCTCTTGATTTTCATGATGTTGAATAGTCATATTTTCTATTTTCAATTTTATAAATTCACCATATTTTTGTCCAATGTTTAAAACATTTCCAGGAACTAATGTATGAATATGAACTTTTATTAAATTATCATCTTTAACAAGAGCAATTGAATCACCTATTGGCATTAATTCATCTAAAACTACTCTTTCATCAAAATCAGCAGGGTTAAGTTCATTTTTTATTTCTAAAATGAATTCTGTACAATATCCGAATTCATTGCTTTCTTCTTCTTTAGCTAAAGTAGTCTCAACACCAAAACGACTATGTTCCATTCCACAATCACAAACTTCAACTTCTTCGCCTTCTAAAACTTTTATCATACCTTCAACAATGCAAAGATATCCTGCTCCACCACTATCAACAACACCTGATTCTTTTAAAACAGGTAGTAAGTCAGGAGTTCTATTAAGTGAAGCTTTTACTTCATCAACGTATTCACTAAAGAATTCATTTATTGACATTCTAGATGAAGAAATAGCTGTCATCTTTTCACTTGCTTCTCTTGCTACAGTAAGAATTGTACCTTCAACAGGTTTCATAACAGCTTTGTATGCTTGTTCAACGCCACTTGCGAAAGCATTTGCAAGTCTAATAGCATCAACTTGTTCAAACCCATCAAATCCCTTTGCAACACCTCTGAATAATTGAGATAATATTACACCAGAATTACCTCTAGCCCCCATTAGCATTCCTCTAGAAAGTTTTTTTGCAACTTCTTGAATACTATTTTCGTGCAAATTATATATTTCGTTTATTCCACCATCAATTGTCATTTTCATATTAGTACCAGTATCACCATCAGGAACTGGGAAAACATTTAAAGAATCTATTTCTGCGTAATTATTTTTCAAATTTTGAGCGCCACCGATAACTAATGCTTTAAAAAGCACACCATCCATTTTTTTTATTTGCATTAACAATGCCTCCAAATCTATATTTATATGTATAATCTTTCAAATATTGTAAAACGATAACTATATAGATTATATCATAAAAACACCTTTTAATCAAGAAAAAAACCTGTCTTAAACCTTTGAATTATTATTATTTTGATGTAAAATCTTACACTAAATGTAAGATTTCTTTTTTCAGTATACAATAAAAAAACTTTTTTTACTAAAAATTTTTTTTACTTGCATTTTAACTTTGTTTGTGTTATAATAGTCAAGGTAAAAGTTTAGAATATTAAATGGAGGTATACAACTATGGCTCGTAAATGCTATGTAACTGGTTTAGGAACTGTAACTGGTAATAACCGTCCTCACTCACTACGTGCTTCTAAAAGAACATGGAAAGCTAACCTTCAAAAAGTTAGAATTAAAGATGAAGATGGAAAAGTTAAACGCGTATATGTATCTACACGTGCATTAAGAAGTGGACTTGTTGAACGCGCTTAATTAATAAAAAAAGGCGTATAAGCCTTTTTTTATTTTAACCATTCTTTTTAAATACTTTAACTATTTTAGAAATTATAAAAGATAAGAATTTTGGTAACTTTATTACATAAAACTTCATAGAATCCCTCACTACACTTTAATTATATGCAGGGGTTCTTTTTTTATGTTAATTAGAACGTATTACTAAAACTTTTTTGTTGTTAATCTTAATAGTGGCAATACTATTTTTTAGTATTTCATTACTTAAACATAATGGGTCATTAATATTAAGATTATAATCAGACAAATCGTAAGAAAAACCATTTAATGATATTATAGTATCACTTTCTAACGCAAAAAATGATATATACTTATATTCATTTTTAAAAAAGTTTTCATTTTTGTTAATTATAAAAATGCAATTATTTTTATCTATTATTTTTGCTTTTAAATTACTATATTTTTCTAACAACAAAATATTAGCATAAAAATGATCCAGTCTAATACCAGTAGCATTATATATTAGAATTTCATCTACATCATCATGACTATTTTTTTCACACTCTTGTAATGCTAATTCTAAATCACTATAATCTTTTCTCGCATTAAAAGTCATCTTTTTTAAATAGTTATTTCTGTATTCTTCTTCACTCAAACTGCAAGAATCAAAGTCTCCAATTAACAGATCAGCAATAAGTTTTTTTTCTTTTACTGCTTTTATTCCTCCGTCAACTGCAATAATAAACTCATTATCATCTTTTTTATATAGACTAGAAAAATCATTTTGACCAGCACACACAATCTTAATTATCATAATTCCAATAAACCTTTAACAACTTTATTTCTATCGCTTGCTTTAAAAATTGATGTCCCCGCAACAGCAATATCGCAGCCATTATCTTTGCAAAGCTTAGCAGTTTCAAGATTAATTCCTCCATCGACTTCAATAAGATAATTCAAACCAAGTTTGCATCTTTCTTCTGCTAAAAATTTTATTTTTGGCAAACTATTTTCCATAAACTTTTGTCCACCAAAACCTGGTTCTACTGACATAATTAAAATCAAATCTAAATCGTTCAAATATGGAAGTAAAACTTTAACATCTGTTTTAGGTTTTATGCTTATTCCTACTTTTACACCTAGTTCTTTTATTTTTTTTATAGCAAACTTTACATCAGATACTACTTCATAATGAAATGTAATTATATCAGCACCAGCTTTTTTAAAACTTTCAGCATATTTTAATGGTTCATCAATCATTAAATGAACATCTTTGATAACACTACACTTTCCTTTAAGCGATTCAAGAACAACAGGTCCTAAAGAAATGTTAGGAACAAAATGACCATCCATTACATCGATGTGAATATATTGAGCTCCCATTTCTTGAACATCTAAAACATCGTCA
>UMGV01087539.1_pt1 | contig 16368 bp, 12 predicted proteins | sample 1965361 | NCBI WGS metagenome assembly UMGV01 (sample SAMEA4836081, study PRJEB28245) | human gut metagenome | biome: gut microbiome; material: fecal sample | place: Denmark | collected 2008
CTGTCAACACCACTTTTAGCTTGTTGATGCCCATTTTGTTTCAATTATGGTACAAAGATAACGCTTTGTTTCCAAACAGCGATACAAAATTCGGTTTTTCATCAAATCAGACCTCATTTTTAACACTCTCACGACTTGATAGTATCAGATACGCAATTGTTCATAAACTTGTCTTTATACCAATCATGTATTGATTATCAAGTACCCAAAACCAGTCTTGTGTTATTCAGAGGAAATTAATGCGTTTATGCATCCTTGATTAACAATCATAAGAACTTGCTTTGTCAAATTTCAAACAAAGCAAGTTCTTATACTCATCTACCCCAACCCCATGAAACCCTTGCTATGATGCAAGTCGATTCTCGCAGCGGCGTATATATTTTTTCTCACGGAGCCGCAGAGATAATCGAGCCACGGAGTTATTGCTTCTGAGAATTAGAGCTTCTCGTACGCTCCACATAGACCAAAGGTCTCTCTGCGCTCTCCTCATAAGGCCGAAGGCCTCTCAGCGATCTCAGCCTCTCACGCGTATCATCTATGCGGCTCAATAAGCTCTGCGGCTCTGCGTGAAAAAACTGATAATCAAGGGCAGTATTTGGTCTCAATAAAAAAAGTGACGAAGTCAGGAAAAACAGAGGCATACTCCATTTGCTCCTACATATCTTCCAACGAGAGGCAACCAAGCGTGATCTTCATTCCTTGCAACGGCTTGCAGGTCTTCAGCATTTCGGCGACTTTGTCTTGCAACAACTTTTCGTCGTAGCGACTCCTATGGCGCTTTACCTCGAAGATGTCAGCAACGCCGTCGATCTCATTGACAGCGACAATGTCGATCTCGTTCTCACCACTTCGGTTCCAGTAGCCGCCAATGCGCGTATAGCGCCCGGACTCACGCAGCTTCTGACGGAAATAACGTTCAAGGCACAGCCCTGAGAACTGGTCAAAGTCACGAACGACGATACGAGCCAGTTGGCCGAGCGCATCGTTCTCCACCATCGCCTGGTATTTATAGAAGAAGCGAAACCATAGGATCAGGAAGTTGTCGTTCAGCTCATAGCGCGTCTTCTTGGAGCTGGCGCTCTCGAAGACAGGCACGTGACGCTTGATCAGCAGGAAGTCGTTCTCCAACCGCTTCAGATAGCTGCCAAGATTTGTCATGTTCAACCGATTCTCTATCTCCCCCCGACTATAAAGCCCATCGGCAATGCAACTCAGAATCGAGAAATAGGTGGTATATTCCTTACCGAACTCTTCGACCAACATATTCTGCCCCTCATTGATGAACAGCGAGTCGCGCGCTGTGAGTGCGGCGAGCATCGATTCACGGTCGCAATAGCCGTCGTCCATGAGCAGCGTGACATACCATGCCACACCGCCGGTGATGGCATAGAGCGTCAGGAGATCGTCGGGCGTGTAGTGAGGATTGTAATCTTTGAGAATCGTCTTAAGGACCACGGTCTTGAAAGGCAGAACGGTGATCTTCTTCTGAGCACGCGAGAAAAGCGGTTCCTTGGAATCCTCAAAGATATGCTTCATCATCGTGAAGATGCTGCCGCTGATGATGAGATTGAGATGACCTTGGTCTTTATACCTGTCCCATTGGTTCTGAATTTCACTGAACACAGCCGGATTGACACGATAGAAATCCTGGAACTCGTCCATGATGAGCGTAAAAGGGCGCTGCGCCGACAGCTGCAGCAAATAGCCGAAAAGCGTTGCCACCGAGGTGAAATGACCGATGGGAATGCCGAGTTTCGCCTCTGCTTCCCGCACAAAGTCGTCGCACAACAGGCTCTCAGCCTTCCTGGCAACAAAGAAATAAAGGACGAGCGAGTCGCCGCAGCGCTTGGCCAGTTCGGTCTTGCCAATACGCCGGCGCCCTACAAGCACCGTCATGCGCGACTGCTCACGACTTTGCTTCACGATGCGCTCCAACAACGCTATCTCTTCTTTACGATCGTAGAACTTCATGGTCTGCCTCTGTTTCTTGCTTAAACGGTAACCGCCATTACGGTAATGGCCATTACCATTTGCAAATATAGCACTATTCCGCGACTTCACCAAAGCTTTGCAAGGATTTTATCACCACATTCTTTACTCCATTTGTGCCTTTGCGAGAGCTTATCACCACCTTCTTTGCGCCCATTGCGGCTTTACGGTAGTTTATCGTCCCTTGCAGCATATCTCTCCCCTTGGAGAGGGGTTTGGGGGTGAGGCCGGAGAGTGTTGAGGAAAGTATGGGTGAGGCTCCCCAATATCTCATTTTGATGTCAAGCCTTAAAAAACGTTGCGCTTCTACAATGTTTAAACACTTTTTTGTATCTTTGCCCAACAAAAATCAGTTTGTAGTATATTCAGCACTATCAAAGACAATGGACAAAGAAATAAAGACAACACCCGTTCTGCTGCTTACGGGCTACTTAGGAAGCGGCAAGACCACTCTTCTGAACCGTATTCTGAAAAACGAGAAAGGCATCCGCTTCGCCGTCATCGTCAACGACATCGGCGAGGTGAACATCGACGCCAGCCTCATCCAGCAGGGCGGCGTGGTAGGCCAGGGCGACGACAGCCTCGTGGCACTGCAAAACGGCTGCATCTGCTGCACGCTGAAGATGGACCTCGTCAAACAGCTCAACGACATCATCAACACCAAGCGCTTCGACTATATCGTCATTGAGGCGAGTGGCATCTGCGAGCCTGCGCCGATCGCACAGACCATCAGCACCTATCCTCAGCTCGTGGCTCCCTCAGCGATGAAAAACGGTGCCGCACGCCTCGACGCCATCGTCACCGTCGTCGACGCACTGCGCATGAGAGATGAGTTCGGACTCGGCGACCACCTCCAGCAGGAGCATGGTGAGGAAGATCTCGCCAGCCTCGTGATCCAGCAAATCGAGTTCTGCAACATCATCCTGCTCAACAAAGCATCGGAGATCTCGCCCGACGACCTCGCCCATCTCACGGCAGTCATCAAGGAGATACAGCCGCAGGCTCTCATCATGCCCTGCGACTACGGTGACATCGACCTCGACAAGATCCTCAACACCCATCTCTTCGACTTCGACAAGGTAGCCACGTCGGCACGGTGGATTGAGGCCATGGAGGACGACGATGACGAGAGTCTGGAAAACGAGGAGAGCGGCGAGGCACTGGAGTATGGCATCCAGACCTTTGTCTACCGCCGCCGTCTGCCCTTCAACCTCGGCAGCTTCGACGAGTTTGTCTCTACGAAGTGGCCCAAGGGCGTGGTCAGAGCCAAAGGCATCTGCTGGTTCCGCGACGAACCGGAGACCTGCTACCTCTTCGAGCAAAGCGGCAAGCAATTCAACATCACCAATGCGGGACAGTGGTACGCCACGATGCCCGAAGACCAGCTCAAGGAGTTCATGGAGCAGAACCCCGGCGTGAAGAAAGACTGGGACGAGAAGTTCGGGGACCGCATGGAGAAGATCGTCTTCATCGGCCAGAACCTCGACCGCAAGGCCATCGAGGCCGAGCTCGACAAGTGTCTGGAGGAAGCCTGACTATAGTTCTCTTTTCTGTCCTCTTCTACAAAGAAGAAACGAAAAGCTGACATCATGAACAGAAACAAGCAATATATCGCTACCCTCGCCGTGGCGCTGACGCTGCTCTCCTGCGGTCTCTCGCCACGACAGCGGAGTGCGCTTGCAGCCGCCAGCAGTCCAACCGAATCCGCTGAGGAAAGCACCAGCAACGCAACGGACAACAGCGGCGATGACGACAACGCCGGCAGCAATCTCGCTGACGAGGGCACGGCAGCAGGCGACGTTTCCTACACCGTACCCGACTCACTCCTGTCTCTCACCAAGAAAGGAGTGCCGGAGCAACTGCTCAGGCGGAAGGCTTACGTCAGCTCGTTCAACCGCACCACGCTCATGCCCAACTGGGTAGCATGGAAGCTCACCGCGGCACATACCGACGGCGACATCCAGCGCAAGGGCGTGAAATTCCATCCCGACGACGACGTGCCGGAGCCTTACCGCGTGACGACCTACGACTACGTACAGTCGGGCTACGACCGTGGCCACATGTGCCCCGCCGCTGATAACCGTTGGGACCGCCGGGCCATGGACGAGTGCTTCCTGATGACCAATATGTGTCCACAGAACCACGGCCTCAACGCCGGCGACTGGAACGAGATGGAGATGCAGTGCCGCCGTTGGGCCAAGGAATACGGCGAGGTGTATATCGTCGCCGGCCCCATTCTCTACCGCGGCAAGCATGCCACCATCGGGCAGGAGCACCGCGTCACCGTGCCGGAAGCCTTCTTCAAGGTGGTGCTCTGCCTGAAAGGAACGCCCAAGGCCATCGGCTTCATCTATCGCAACACCGACGGCAACCGACCCAAAGGCGACTATGTCAACAGCATCGACGAGGTGGAGCGCATCACCGGCTATGACTTCTTCCACGGACTGAACAAAAAGGTGCAGGACAAGGTAGAGAAAGAGACCGACCTGGGACTGTGGTAGACGGCACCTATAGCTTCTCTATAGAGGCTATAGAGACTATAGATCCTATAAAGGCTATAGATCCATAAAGGCTATAGATCCTATAGATCCTATAGAGGCTATAGATCCCATGATTTCCATAAAACTCTATACGTAAAAGATGAAAAAGATTTTCACGCTCTTGGCTGCCATCCTGTTGGCAGCACCCATGCTGGCAGGCAGCAACGTCCAGCGACCAAAACTCGTTGTCGGTCTGATGGTAGATCAGATGCGTTGGGACTACCTCTATTATTATTACCCACAGTTCGGCACTGACGGTCTGCGCCGCCTGGTCGACGAGGGCTACAGCTACGAGAACACGCTGATCAACTATGTACCGACCGTCACCGCCATAGGCCACTCCAGCGTCTACACCGGTTCGGTGCCCGCGCTGACCGGCATTGCCGGCAACAACTTTGTCAAAGACGGCAAGCAAGTCTATTGCTGCGACGACGACAACGTCCGTTCCGTGGGCTCCAACTCCAAAGAGGGCAAGATGTCGCCACGCAACCTGCTGGCCTCAGGCATCGGCGACCAGCTGCGCATCGCCACTGACTTCAAAGGCAAGGTCATCGGCATCGCCCTGAAAGACCGTGCCGCCATCCTGCCCGCCGGACATGCTGCCAACGCTGCCTACTGGTGGGATCAGAGTGCTGGGCACTTCATCACGTCTACCTACTACATGAAGGAGTTGCCGAAATGGGTGAAGGATATCAACAAGAAGATACAGACCAAACCCGGCACCAACGTCAAGACGTCTGTGCCCGGTGTGACCAAGACCTTCCAGATGGCAGAAGCCGCCATCGACGGGGAACAGCTCGGACAGGACAGCATCACCGATCTGCTGGCCATGAGCGTGTCCTCGACAGACGCCATCGGGCACCAATACGGCACACGCGGACAGGAGAACCACGACGTGTATATGGAACTCGACCGACAGGTAGGACTGTTTCTGAAGTTCCTCGACGAGAAAGTGGGACGCGGCAACTACCTGCTCTTCCTCACCGCCGACCACGGTGCTGCCCACAACCCCAACTTCCTCAAGGCTCATAACCTGCCGTCGGGCGGCCTCAATACCTGGGGCAAGGACTCTTGGCTCAACAGCCGGCTGCCGCAACTCGAGAAGGAGACCGGCATCAGCCCATTGGTGACCGGTGTCGATGCCGGACGTATCTACCTCAACCGCGCAGCCATCGCCAAGAGCGGAAAGAAACTCGCCGACGTGAAGCAGCAGATGATCGAGACACTGGAGCAGGACTCCAACATTTTCTATGTCGTGGACTACGACAAGGTGCTCACCACGTCGCTGCCATCCCGCCTGCGCGAGATGATCGTCAACGGATATAACAAAAAACGCAGCGGCGACCTCTTCTATGTGCCACGCCCCGACTGGGAGGATGTCAGCAACGCCGCCGACTACCGCGGCACGAGCCACGGACTGTGGAACCCTACCGACGCACATATCCCCTTCGTGCTCTTTGGCTGGCAGATCCCACACGGACAGACTGCTGAGCCGACCCATATCGTCGACATCGCACCGACGATCTGTGAGCTGCTCCACATACAGATGCCCAATGAGTGCATCGGCGACGCCAAGTTGCCGAAATAAGGTGGAAGACATAAAAACAGTGGAAGATGAGACTACGGAAGACTATCAAATATGTGATTAAACAGACCAACTGTCGGTCGGAATGGCTGATCTACAGCATGGTCTGGACCACTTTCCTGCTCGCGCCTTTCCTTGCTTTCTATATACGCAGCCAAGTAGAGAGCGACCTGACCTTCCACTGGTGGCCAGTTTTCCATGTGTGGATGTTGTTTTGTGTCTATTTGATATTATTCATCATCCACAACTTTGCGTTGGCACCCATGCTGATCTACAGGAAGAGAGTACATCTGTATGTCTTTGCCTCGCTGGTGCTGATCTGTGTTTTCTCCATACTGCAAGCCAAATTCAAGCAGTATGAGTGGAAACACTTTGAGCTCGGCGGGCAACAGGCCATACAGAGGGAGGATCGAAGCGACGTCCAGCACGCCACGGCCGAATTTAAGACACCGGAGCATCCCTCCATCGACACCACCGAGAGCGACATCCTCAGCGTGGCCATGATGCTACTCATCATGGGAGCCAACACCGGCGTGAAGTTCTATTTCCAAAGTGAGCGGCGCGACAAGCAATTGGCGCAACTCACCCAGGAGAAGCTCAACGACCAACTGCAACATCTGCGCCACCAGATCAATCCTCATTTCCTGATGAACACACTCAACAACATCCACGCGCTCATCGGGCTGGACGCTGCCAAGGCACAGACGAGCATCATGGAGCTGAGCCGTTTGCTGCGATTCTTACTCTACGACGGAGGCCACACCACCATACCGCTGACCAAGGAGGCTGAGTTTATCCGCAGCTACATCCATCTGCTGCGACTGCGCTATGCCGACCGGGTGGACATCCGCTTTGAGGTGGGCGACCTGCCCGACAGCTATCAGATGCCACCGCTCATCCTGTCCGTCTTTGTGGAGAACGCCTTCAAGCATGGTGTGAGCTACGACGCGCCAAGTTTCATCCATATCAGCTTGCAGGTCATTGACAAACGTATTGTTTTCAAATGTGCCAACTCCAAACACGAGAAGCGCATGCCAATTCCGGGTGGCATCGGATTGGAGAACGTCAAGAAACGACTGCAACTCATCTATGGCGACGACTACCATTTGGAGATAAACGACGGAATAGAAAGTTACAGCGTTGTGCTAACGATACCTCATAACAAGAATTTTCTCTAATGACAAAGATTGAAGTACTTACAGTAGACGATGAGCCTCTGGCTCTCCAGCAGCTCGAATCGTATATTCAAAAAATTCCTTTCTTCCATCTTGTGGCCAGCTGCCTGAGTACGAAAGAAGCCTGGAAGGTGATGAAGCAACACGCTGTCGACGTGATCTTCTGCGACATCAACATGCCGGATGTCAATGGGATGGATTTTGTCAAAAGTCTGGCAGCCCCTCCTCTCATCGTCTTCACAACGGCCTACAGCGAATACGCCGTTGAGGGCTATCAGGTCAACGCAATTGACTATCTGCTGAAGCCTTTCTCCTTGGAAGAGTTCCAAAGAGTAGCGATAAAAGTGAAAAAAATCTTTGAAATCAAACTAAAAGCCGCTGACAGACAACTGCAGGAAAACAGTAGCACGGCAAACGCCAATGCCTCGGCGACAAAACTCGAGGAAAACGGCGACCTCTTCGTGCACACAGAACACAAAATGATCAGGATTCCCATCAAAGACATCGTCTATGTCGAGGGAATGAGCGAATACCTGAAAATACACACACAAGGCGAACAGAAACCCGTGATCATCCTCCAAAGCATGAAGACGATGGAGGACCGACTGCCCAAAAACTTTATGCGCATCCACCGATCCTTCCTCATCAACCTGCACTGCATCACGGAGCTGAACAAGACACGCGTCTTCCTCAGCGACAACATCCCACTGCCCATCGGTGATATGTACCGCGACAAACTCTTCACCTACGTCAACAACCGCATACTCGGCAAGAAGTAGACCGCTTAGAATTTTCTAACACCCGATAAATCTCTTTTAAGACAAGAACCACGTCGTTTGGGATTATTATCTTTAACTTTGCATAAAGAAAAGAAAATGCCGCAAAAAGTACATCGCTGATTGTACATGGTTGCGACAAACAAACGGCAATGAGGAATAGCCACAAGAGACAGACGGCGGCATGGATACTCATGGCGGTATTCATCCCTATGCTTTTCCTGGCTTCGCTCCACCGCCACGTACCTGTGGAGCAAAGTCAGGCAGAGGTATGCTATGCCTGTCTCCACCACATCCACCACGATGCGCATCTCAACACGATGGCACATCATACCGGTGACTGTGTGCTCTGCCATTTTCTCTCACTGCCTTTCCTGGCGACTGCCGCGTTAGCCATCGCCACACCTTATTATATTATACTCACCGCCACGACGGCCACAGTCTCGCGCCCATCATCGTACTGTCATGGCGTTCCGACACTAAGAGGGCCTCCAATATACTAAACCTCACACTTAACAACCCCTACAGCCTCACCCCCAACCCCTCTCCAAAGGAGAGGGGAGTAAAATGAGTGATAAACAATATCCTTCTCATAAATAGACAGGGATAGTGTTAGCTCTGGTGGTTGAGGCTGGAAGTACTGATGGTGAGGCCAGAAGTGCTAAAGGCTGGGGTTTGAAGTTAGGTCGGCCACAGAGGGCCGCCCCTACACCAAAACCATAAAACAACAAAACAACAACAAAGCTCTCATAACCATTCTCTTGTGTGTACTGCCTTTCCCTTCCACTTGGTGAGGAAATTGCAATACTACCCCAACACCCTTGAATGTAATCACTCCCCTCTCCCTTTGGAGAGGGGTTGGGGGTGAGGCTGTAGGGGGTGAGGCTGGGCTTGGTTAGGTTAGGGCTTCATATTCATTATGAAATCATTATATCTTTTGCTGTTAGGACTCATACTGAGCCTGACAGCAACAGCAGACCCTGCGCTGATCACCACCACGCTCAAGGGTCATATCACTGATGCCTCAGACGGCGAACCGCTCGTAGGTGTCATCGTTTCTATACCTGAACTTCAGGAGAGTACCACAACAGACGCCGACGGCAACTATGTCTTTGACGCTCTGCCCCAGCGCACGGTCAGCGTGCAGGCCAGCTATCTGGGACACCAGACTCAGGTGAAGAAGATCGACCTGAAGAAAACCACACAACTCGACTTCGTCATGAAGGAACAAAATGCCATGCTCGGCGAGGTCGTCGTCACGGGACTGACAGGCAAGTCGCTCATGAAGGACTCCCCAACACCCATCTCTCTCGTCAATGCCGACATGCTGCGCACGACGCCTTCCACCAACATCATCGACGCACTGAGCCATCAGCCCGGCGTGTCGCAGGTGACCACGGGCGGCGGCATCTCCAAACCCGTGATCCGCGGCCTTGGCTTCAACCGCCTCGTCGTCGTCAACGACGGCATACGCCAGGAGGGTAACCAGTGGGGCGCCGAGCACGGCGTGGAGGTCGACGCACAAGGCATCTCCTCTGCAGAGATCATCAAAGGTCCCGCCTCGCTCATGTACGGCTCGGACGCGCTCGCCGGCGTCATCATCTTCCACGGCGATCCCGTCATGGCACACAACACCATCGGCGGGGAGGCCTCCACGGAATACCAAAGCAACACAGGACTCTTTAACTACTCGCTCAACTTCCGCGGAAACCAAAACGGATGGGTATGGAACGGACGCTGGACCGACAAGCGGGCACACGACTACCACAACCGCGCTGACAACTATGTCGTTGGCTCACGCTTCCGAGAGCAGGACGCGGAAGCAATGACGGGATACAACGGCGCATGGGGCTACAGCCATCTCACGGCAAGCATCTATCACCTCACCCCGGGCATCGCCGAAGGAGAGCGCGACGACGACAGCAAGAGCTACAGCAAGACGCTGCCCTTCCAGCAGATCCATCACTACAAGGTGGTGAGCGACAACGCTTACTATATCGGCAACAGCACGCTGCACGCCATCGTCGGATATCAGCAAAACCGCAGACAGGAATACGAGGAGAGTGCCGAACAGCCGGGGCTGGACATGATGCTCCACACGCTGAACTACGACATCCGCTACATCCTGCCGGAGAAAAGCGGATGGAAGGCTACCATCGGTGCCAACGGCATGTGGCAGCGCAACACTAACATGGGCTCGGAATATCTCATTCCCGGTTATCAGCTCTTCGATCTGGGCACCTTCGCCACTGCTTCCTTCAAAAGAGATGCCTGGACGTGGTCGGGCGGGCTGCGCCTCGACCACCGACATGTACATGCCTTCGCCTTGGACGATTATTTCGATCCTCTGTCACGTGACTTCACCAGCCTGTCGGGGTCCGTCGGTGCCGTGTATCATGTCTCGGACAACATGACGCTAAGACTCAACGCAGCGAAAGGATTCCGCGCACCGGGCATCAGCGAACTATCGGCCAACGGCGTGCATGAGGGTACGCAACAGTATGTCATCGGCAACGGACAGCTTAAGGCTGAACAAAGTTGGCAGGTGGATGCTGGGTGGGACTTCACCTCGCGATGGGTGACGGCGCAGCTATCGCTCTTCGCCAACTACATCGACAACTACATCTTCACCGCCCGACTGGGTGACCAGCAGCGCGAGGGCGTGCCGCTCTACCAGTATACCCAGGGCAACGCACGCCTGCTCGGCGGCGAGGCGATGATCGACTTCCATCCCGTGGAGCGTCTGCACTGGCAAAACAGCTTCTCCTATGTCAACAGCGTGCTGCGCCATCAGCCGCGCGCGTCGCGCTACCTGCCCTTCACCCCTGCTCCACGCTGGAACGGCGAACTGCGCTACACACTCATCCGCGACGGCAAGACGCTCGACCACACCTTCGTGGCTGCCAACATGGAGTGCAACCTGCGACAAAACCACTACTACATGCTCGGTGGCACGGAGACGGCAACGCCCAGCTACACGCTCTTCGGTCTGGCGGCCGGCACGGACTTCAAGCACGGCGGCAAACGTCTGGCAGCACTGTCTCTCACGGCCACAAACCTCTTCGACCGAATCTATCAAAACCATCTCAGCCGATTGAAATATATCGGTGGTGTGAATCCTGACAACGGACGAACCGGACTCTTCGACATGGGACGCAATATCACGGCGAAGCTCACGTTATACCTATAATCAATATAAGGTAGATCATCATGGAAGAAAAAGACATGAAATGCACCACACGGTCGAGCGAATACATCATTCGCCGGCCGTGGCTCACAGCACGGAAAGACGTCGTCGTGCATCCCGACGGTCGCGTGCAGCCGGAATACTATGTACTGGAATATCCCGACTTCATCAACGTCATCGCCATCACCACCGACGGACGCGTCATCATGGAACAGCAATGGCGGCAGGCCGTCGGCGAGGTGTCGTTGGAGATTCCCGCCGGCGTCGTGGAGAAAGGCGAGTCGCCCCTGCAGGCTGCCAAACGTGAGCTCGCCGAAGAGACGGGATTCACCGGCGACACATGGGAGCAACTGCTCGTCACCACACCCAACAGCAGTACGGCGACGAACCACTGCTATACCTTCGTGGCACGCGGCGTGGAGCAGACGACTACGCAGCACCTCGACGCCACAGAGGATCTCCACTATTTCTTTGTCACGGAAGACGAGCTCTTCTCCATGCTCAAGGACGGTAGGATCCATCAGGCCATGATGGTCGCACCGCTGTGGAAGTACTTCCACAACCATGACAAGGATTAATGCCTGCCATCGGACAACACGGACATACACAATATCGAAACATAGCCATTGGACGTCACGGACGTACACGAACCGCACTCCCTCTATGCTTTGTACGCGTTGTCCGATGGTTATATTTTTACTTCAAACACTCGCTGAGAATCGATTCTTTTCTGTTTTCGTCACTTTTTCGAGGTCAAAAATTAATTGCTTAGAAATCAACAAGTAACTATTCTCCGAATGCAGGCCGAAAGGCAGAAAAAATAAAAAAGTTAACGCAGCAAAAGCCTGCTTCTAACAAATCACTACTTACTAACCTCTCCAGCAGTAGTGACATCATCCAACATAGGGCGGGGTTTATCCCCGCCCTAACCTACTTGACGGTAATCATTCCACCCCCATGCCACATGTTTTTTGTATCATTTGCGTGGTTAGGGCGGGGATGAACCCCGCCCCTACGAACCCACCCTGGTATTGCTGTCATCCACCGTAGGGGCGGGGTTTATCCCCGCCCTAACCTCCTTGATGGTAATATTCCACCCCCGCTATATCTTTTGCGGGATTATGGCGGTAATCATTCCACCCCCGCCCTAACCTCCTTGGCGGTAATCATTCCACCCACGTTATATCTTTGCGGGATTAGGGCGGGGATAAACCCCGCCCCTACTCACCGCCTGCCGCACTGTTAACGGGGTAATGTTACATTCAATCTGTAACTTGTGAGAGACTTTTTCAGCAGCTTTGATTGATCCCCATCCTAACCTTGCAAACTATATGATTGGGTCGATTGAGTCACCTATCTTGGAATTTGTATGTCCCAATGACGAAAACAAGAAAAGTATTTTTGCTGTCACCGATTTGTCATAACCATCTCATAAACAACACTTTGTAAAAAGTTGCATTTGAGAGAATCGCACAAAACATCAAATGCAACTTTTTTTATTCCGCCTTTCATCATAACTTTGCAGCACAATCGCAAAAACCGGAAATCAACATTTTCAAAACTTAAACATATTACAGATCATGAACAACGTCAAGTCACTTGTTGTCAGCTTCATGCTGACGCTCATCGCTGTTTCCTCTTTCGGTCAGTCCAAGATCAAGGATGTCCGCACCAATCCCGACCTCTATTTCCTGCGTGCCGACGAAGTTGCCAACAGTCTCTCGCTGTTGCCTCCTCCTCCCCAGCAGGGTTCCATCCTGTGGCTCAACGATGAAGCACAGTATCAGTGGGGCAAGCTCCAGCGCGACACGCCACGCGGTGACCAGGCTGCCGCCGACGCACGTGTCAACGGCGACGGTGTCCCCAACGCCTTCTCCGACGCTTTCGGTGTGCGCATCAGCAAGGAAGAGACACCGGAAATCTATAAGCTCGTCATCAACATGCGCGAGGATGCCGGTGACCTGGCCACACGTGCTGCCAAGAACCACTATATGCGTGTGCGTCCTTTCGCTTATTATCACGAGATGACCTGCAATCCCGAGCAGCAGCAAGAGCTCTCCACCAACGGCAGCTACCCCTCTGGTCACACCTCCATTGGCTGGGCCACTGCCCTCGTTCTCGCAGAGGTGAACCCCGACCGCCAGGACTCTATTCTCAAGCGTGGCTATGAGATGGGACAGAGCCGCGTGATTTGTGGCTATCACTTCCAAAGCGACGTAGACGCCGCACGCCTCGTAGCAAGCGCCGTCGTGGCACGTCTTCACGCCAACGACAACTTCATGAAGCAACTCGGCAAGGCTAAGAAGGAATTCGCAAAACTCGTCAAGGAGGGAAAAGTAGCCAAAGTAGAGCGCAAGGCAGAAGAGACTGCAAAATAAACAACATTTCGGACAACTGCAAATTATCCTATATACAGTAAACACCATGAAAAAGACAATACTCTTCGGACTTGCACTACTCGCCGCCACGACGCTGCAAGCCCAGGAAAAGACAGAAAGCAAACTTGTCGTCAAGCCTTCGGGCCGTGTTCTCTTGGATGCCGGAGTCTTTGACGCCAGCGACGAAATCAACAACCAACTCAACGACGGTATGGGCATCCCCGACATGCGTGTGGGATTCAAGGCTACCTATGAGGACTGGACCGCTAAGGTCGACATCGGCTACGCCTACGGCAAGGTAGGCATGAAGGACGTCTTCATCGAGCACTCCTTAGGCAAGAAGAGCCTCATCCGCGCCGGATACTTCGTTCATCAGTACGGTTTGCAGAGCGCAACAAGCTCTTCTTTCAAGATTTCCATGGAGGAACCTCGCAGCAACCAAGCACTCAACAACTCTCGTCTGCTCGGCTTGATGTTTGAGCACTCTGATCTCCGCTATCTCGTCACCACCAGTTTCTTCTCCGAGACTGACGCCATGAAGATGACGAGCGACAAGACCGGCAACCAGGGCATCGGCGTCATGGCACGCGCCCTCTACCGTCCGCTCACCGAGCCGGGCCGCATCTTCCACGTGGGTGTCTCGGGTGCCTACGAGAGTCCGCGCTACAACAGCAACAGCGAACTCAACCACAAGTCGTTTGTCCTCTCCACTACCTGGCCCACACGTATCGCCCAGGTCACCTCGATGCAGGCTACCGTCGACCACGCCAAAGCCATGTATAAGTTCACGCCCGAAGTCTGCGCTGCCTACAACCGACTGGGCTTGGAAGCACAGTACTTCTACAACTCGGTCACCCGCGACAACGGTTATCACAGCTTCCAGGCTACCGGCGGCTACGCAGCCCTGCGCGGTCTTATCCTTGGCAAGCAATACAAATATAACTATTGGGACGGTGGCATCGACACGCCGGCACGCGGCAGCCTCGAGCTGGTGCTGGCCTATGACTATCTCGACATGTCGGATCCCGAAGCAAACATCCGCGGCGGACGCAGCAACGACTTCTCCGCTACGATGAACTACTATATCAACAAATACATGATCTGGCGTGTCAGAGGATCCTATACCAAGGTCAGCAACCGCGCCGGATACGACGATGATCACTTCACGGCACTGGAGACCCGTCTGCAGATCAAGTTCTAATCAACCCTAAAGATTCATTTGATGATGAGAAAAATATTTTCTGCCTTTCTGCTGCTGATGATGCTCTGCCCGTCATGGGCATGGGCTCAGCTGCAGCGCAGCGAGGCTTTTCGACAGCAATACCGGCTCACCGAGGTCGTCGTGCTGAGCCGCCACAGCATCCGCTCACCGCTCTCGACCAACGGAAGTGCCTTGGGCCGACTCACGCCTCATCAGTGGACACAGTGGTCCTCGGCAGCCAGCGAACTGACACTGCGCGGCGGTGTGCTGGAGACGATGATGGGACAGTATTTCCGCAAGTGGCTCGTCAGTGAGGGGCTCTTCAAGGAGAACGCCACACCGTCGGCCGACGACGTGAACTTCTATGCCAACAGCATGCAGCGCACCATCGCCACAGCACAATATTTCTCCTCCGGCTTCATGCCTCTGGCCAATATCCATGTCAACCACCGCTTCTCGGCGAGCACGATGGACCCGGTCTTCTGTCCCAAGCTTACCAAGGTCAGTGATGCTTTCCAGGCAGAAGCCATGAAGCAGATCGCCGCCATGGGCGGCAAGAAAGGACTGAAAGGTATCGGCGAGAAGCTGAAGGCCAACTATGCCGTCACCGCCAAGGTCCTCGACCTCAAGGACTCGCCAGCCTGCAAGAGCGGTGAGACCTGTGGCTTCAAGGACGATGACACGCAGATCATCTTCCGCTTAGGCGACGAGCCGCAGATGAAGGGCTCGCTCAAACTCGCCAACTCTGCCTCCGACGCGTTTATCCTGCAATACTACGAGGAGCCGGACGCCCGCAAGGCAGCCTTCGGACACGACATCACTGCCCAAGACTGGGAGAAGATCGCACAGATCAAGGATGTCTACGGCGACGTGCTCTTCACCGCTCCCATCGTGGCGGTCAATGTCGCTCATCCCCTGCTGATGTATATCAGCGACGAGCTTCACGCCAAAAACCGCAAGTTCACCTTCCTCTGCGGTCACGACAGCAACATTGCTAGCGTCGACGCCGCATTGGGCGTGGAAGACTATTCGCTGCCCAACTCCATTGAGAAGAAGACACCGATCGGCTCGAAAGTGGTCTTTGAGAAATGGACCGACAAGAGCGGCAAGCAGTTCGTGGCCGTCAACCTCGTATACCAGTCTACCGCACAGCTGCGCGGACTGACGATGCTCGACTTGAACAATCCGCCGATGGTCTATCCGCTCAAGCTGCGCGGTCTCACCGCCAACGCCGACGGCCTCTATTCGTTTGACGATGTGGCCCAGCGCTTCACTGAGGCCATCAACGCTTACGACAATATCAAGTAAGGACCTACCCCATCGGGAGAAACCTTTTGTCTGTCAGGCAACCACAGCTGTCTGGCAGACACAAAATAAAGCCCTTTCGCCATGTAGAAGCAATATGGCGGAAGGGCTTTTGCCGGATATATACGACAAAGACAAAGGAATATCTTGACTTCATTACATCTTTGGTTGGATGAAGTGTCATCATTGACTATCAGTTAGTTATAAGCTTATTTCAGCAATTGATGGTGAC
>UMGV01031208.1_pt1 | contig 16357 bp, 17 predicted proteins | sample 1965361 | NCBI WGS metagenome assembly UMGV01 (sample SAMEA4836081, study PRJEB28245) | human gut metagenome | biome: gut microbiome; material: fecal sample | place: Denmark | collected 2008
CTATATCTTTCCGCATTTCACTTTTTTGTAGTAACTTTGCAGCGATAACATACAAATGCTGGTAACATAATAGTTGGTGATAACTAACAAAAACTTGGATTATATTTTATGATGAACGATACTGAACTAATGCGCAGAGCAATAGCCCTGTCAATAGAGAGTGTGAAAAATGGTGGTGGCCCCTTTGGTGCCGTTATTGCTCGCAATGGCGAGATTGTGGCCGAGGCCTCAAACAGCGTAACCCTTGATAACGACCCCACAGCCCATGCCGAGGTAAACTGCATACGCCAAGCCACACGCAAGTTGGGCACTTTCAGTCTTGAAGGCTGCGTGATATACACCTCGTGCGAGCCCTGCCCCATGTGTTTGGGTGCCATTTATTGGGCACACCTCGACGCCATTTATTATGCCAACAACCGTAACGATGCTGCCGCCATCGACTTCGACGACGACTTCATCTACCGCGAGATAGCTCTCGCCCCCGACCATCGCCACAAACCCATGCACCCGCTGCTGCGCGACGAGGCCCTCTTAGCCTTCGACATGTGGCAGAAGAGCGATGCTAAAACCGAATATTAAGTAGGTGTTCAGAATTAAGAACATTTACTTAATGTGGGCTCCTTTCCTTTTTAGGTGATGCTATTAGTCCCTCACTTTCGCCACAGAAAAAGGGCGTGGGTGAGGGGCTTTGGCTTTTAGTCGTTCACTGTTAGGCGTTAATTTCTTATAAATGCAACGGTATTGCGAAATAAAAAACGTATCTTTGCACCTTATTATAGGACTTTTGCAAGTTTAGAAGTTAGCTGAATTGAAGAAGGCTTTCGCTGAGCGCAAGGAAACTTCACTCTCAAAGCGCAAGGAATGTTCACTCGCCGAGTGGGCTAACATTCTCTCAACTCCTCATAACTTCTATCCGAGCAAAACTTAAAGTAATTATAAGTAAAACACTATGTCGTGTATATTGAATATTGAAACAAGCACCAATGTTTGCTCGGTAGCAGTGAGCCAAGATGGCGCTTGCATTTATTATGACGAAGATAAAACTGGCCCCAACCATGCCGAAAAGTTGGGCGTGTTTGTTGACCAGGCCATGTCGTTTGCCGATAGCCATGCCATACCCTTTGATGCCGTAGCCGTTAGCTGTGGCCCAGGCTCGTATACAGGCTTGCGTATAGGCGTGTCGATGGCCAAAGGCATTTGCGTGGGTCGCGACCTGAAACTGCTGTCGGTGCCCACCCTTGAGCTGATGTGTGTGCCCATCTTGCTGCACCACGAAGCTATTGAAGACAACGCCTTGCTGTGCCCCATGATCGACGCTCGACGCATGGAGGTGTATGCCGCCGTTTACGACCGCTCGTTGCGCGAGGTGCGCGAGACAGGTGCCGATGTGGTAACCGCCGATACCTATCGCGAGTTTCTTGACCGTGGCCCCGTTTACTTTTTTGGCAATGGCGCTGCCAAGTGTATGGACGTTATCAACCATCCTAACGCTCACCTCATTCCCGACGTGCTGCCCGAAGCCAAATGGATGTTCCCCCTGGCCGAGCGCCGCATAGCACAAGAGAAGTTTGAAGATGTGGCCTATTTTGTGCCTTACTATTTGAAAGACTTTGTTAGCAAAAAGCCCAAGAGCCTGCTTTAACATCTCACACCCCCGCCACACAAAATGCCTACCCCATTGGTAAGCGCAAACGCAAAGGGTAGGAGGGGGCGAAACACATCAACCGCCCCTTGCCGTAAGAAAAAATATAATAGCAAATAGCTTGAACAGAAAAGTATGAACATTGAAGGATTAGACTATAATACCCAACGAGAGAAACTGGTGCTGCCCGAATATGGCCGCGAGGTGCAAAGCATGGTCGACTATGCTGTGGCGCTGCCCACAAAAGCCGAGCGACAGAGCTGTGCCAACGCCATCATAGCCATTATGCGCCGTATGTTTTCACAGTCGGCCGATGCCGAAGGCTTCGAGCGCAAACTGTGGGACCACCTGGCCATGATGAGCAACTTTAAGCTCGATATCGACTATCCCTTCGATGTAACCGAGGCGCAAACCATCTTATCAAAGCCCGAACCCATGACTTACCCCATGAACAACATTCCTGTGCGCCATTATGGTAAGATGATGTTTGAGCTGTTTGACAAGCTGAAAACCATGCCCGAAGGCCCCGACCGCGATGCGCTGGTGCGTATGGCCGCTAACCAGATGAAACGCGACCTGATGGTATGGGGACACGGTTCGAGCGATGATGAGAAGGTGGCTTCTGACCTGGCCTACTTTACGGATGGCAAGGTGCAACTTGACCTTGACAAGTTTAAGTTTGCCAAGATTGAAGTGAAAGAAAACGAAAGAAAACGTGGCAAGAAGAAGTAAATGAATTTTGACGAAGTTTACAAAATAGGAAAGATAGGCAAGCCGCACGGCGTGAAGGGGGAGGTGAGCTTCCTCTTCGACGACGACGTATTCGACCGCACTGAGGCCGACTATCTCGTGCTGTGCATTGATGGCATACTGGTGCCCTTCTTTATCGACGAATATCGTTTTCACGGTAACGCATCGGCGCTGGTAAAGTTTGCCGACATCGACACGCAAGAGGCAGCACGCGAACTGACAGGCTGCGAGGTTTATTTCCCCCGACACCTGGCCGATGAGGCTGGCGATGCCCTTTCGTGGGCGCAAATAGTGGGCTTCAGCCTTACCGACACCGCTACGCAAACGAAGGTGGGCACCATACAGGCCGTTGACGACCAAACCGTGAACGTGCTGTTTGAGGTGGTGGCCGACGATGGCCGCCAACTGCTCATTCCCTTGCACGAAGAGCTGATAGCCTATGTTGATGCCGACCGTCACGACATAGGCATGAACCTGCCTGAAGGGCTGCTCGACCTGTAATGTTATATCTTCAGCAAATATTGCACACACACTCACAATATAGCACAAAACATCATGAAGCAACAAATATGTATCTTGGGCTCAACAGGCTCTATCGGCACACAGGCGCTCGACGTTATCGCTCAGCACCCCGACCGCTTTGAGGTTTACTGCCTTACGGCCAACAATAGGGTAGAGCAGCTGGCTGAACAGGCCCGACAGTTTAACCCTGCCGCCGTGGTCATTGCCAACGATGCCCACTATGACCGCTTGAAAAAGCTGCTCGCTGATCGCCCCGACATCAAGGTGTATGCTGGTGCCGAGGCCCTGTGTCAGATTGTAGAGGCCGACCCCATCGATATGGTGCTCACCGCTATGGTGGGCTTCTCAGGCCTGAACCCTACTATACACGCCATCAAGGCGCGCAAAAAAATTTGTTTGGCCAACAAGGAGACGCTGGTGGTGGCTGGCGAACTGATATGCCAGCTGGCGGCCGAATACCAGGTGCCCATCCTGCCCGTTGATAGCGAGCACTCGGCCATCTTTCAAAGCATTGTGGGCGAGGGCGATAACGCCATTGAGAAGATATTGCTCACCGCATCGGGTGGCCCCTTCCGCAAGTTTACGCTCGACCAGATGCGCACCGTAACGGCTGCCGATGCCCTGAAGCATCCCACCTGGGAGATGGGCGCAAAGATTACCATCGACTCGGCTTCGATGATGAACAAAGGCTTCGAGGTGATTGAGGCCAAATGGCTCTTTAACGTGCCTGCCGACAAGATACAGGTGCTGGTGCATCCGCAAAGCATTGTGCATAGCGCTGTACAGTTTGCCGATGGTGGCGTGAAAGCACAGCTGGGCGTGCCCGATATGCGCCTGCCCATACAGTATGCCTTCTCGTTTCCCGAGCGTCTGCCCCTCAATGGCGAGCGCCTCGACCTGTTCCGTCAGCCGCTCGAGTTCTTTGAGCCCGACCTTGAGAAGTTCCGCTGTCTAGCCCTCGCCTTCGAGTCGATAAAGCGTGGTGGCAATATGCCGTGCATCATTAACGCTGCCAACGAGGTGGTGAACGAGGGTTTCCGTAAAGGCCAGTGCTCGTTCTTGGGCATGGGCGAAATTATTGAGCAAACCATGCAGCGTGCCACCTTCTCGGCCACACCCACCTACGACACTTACATCGCCACCGATGCCGAGGCACGCCGCATAGCTGCCGAGCTCATGGCACAGTATAAATAATTATTTATTTTTTTTGAAACTATAGCGTTTAAGAAACACTACAACAAATGGAAATATTTTTAATCAGACTGCTGCAGTTTATGCTGGCAATCTCTCTCTTGGTGCTGCTTCATGAGGGCGGACACTTTGGTTTTGCAAAACTCTTTGGCGTGCGCGTTGAAAAGTTTTATCTCTTCTTTGATCCCTGGTTCCACCTCTTCCAGTTTAAACCGAAGAAGAGCGACACTACTTATGGCATAGGATGGCTGCCGCTGGGTGGCTATTGCAAAATATCGGGCATGATTGACGAGTCGTTCGACACAGAACAGATGGCAAAGCCCGCCGAGCCCTGGGAGTTTCGTGCTAAGCCCGCTTGGCAACGACTGTTTATCATGATAGGTGGCGTGCTGGTCAACTTCTTGCTGGCGCTCTTCATCTATTCAATGTGTCTGTTCTATTGGGGCGACGACTATATTCGCACGCAAGACATGACCATGGGTATGAAGTTTAACACCGAGGCTAAACAGTTGGGCTTTCAGGATGGCGACATCTTGGTGGGCACCGAGAACGGCGAGTTTAAAGAGTATGGCGCCGATATGTTCCGCGACTTGGCCACAGCCAGGCAAGCCAACATCATACGTCAAGGCAAGGCTATGACGGTGCAGATGCCTGGCGACCTCGACCTGCTGCAAATGATAAAGAGCACACCGCAGTTTGCACGTCCGCTCACACCCGCCGTTGTCGATAGTGTGGTGCCAGGCAGCATTGCACAGCAAATGGGCTTGCTGAAGAACGACAAGATTGTGGCCGTGAATGGTAAGGCCGTCGACTCATACAACGAGTTTACCAACGAGGTGGGCCGAAACAAAGATATGCTCGAAGCAGCACAAACGCCTGCCGACAGCCTCTTGGCGCGCACCCTCACCATCAGTTATGCTCGTGGCATCGACACCATCACCGTGAAGCGCACGCTTACTGATAAGATGGAGTTTGGCTTTACCGTGAAGCCTCTGCTCGATTATTATAAGCCCACCCACGTAAGCTATGGCTTCTTTGCCTCGTTCCCCGCAGGTGTGCGCTACGGCTGCGACGTGCTGTCGGGCTATGTGGGCGACCTTAAGTATCTGTTCTCGGCCGAAGGCGCTAAGTCGCTCGGTGGCTTCGGAGCCATTGGTAGCATGTTCCCACCCGTATGGGACTGGCACATGTTCTGGCTTATGACTGCTTTCCTCAGCATCATCCTCGCCTTCATGAACATCTTACCCATTCCAGCCCTCGATGGCGGCCACGTGCTGTTCTTGCTGTACGAGATGATAACGCGCCGCAAGCCCAGCGAGAACTTTATGATCTGGGCCGAATACATAGGCATTGGCATCTTGTTCCTGCTTATGATTGTGGCAAACCTCAACGATATATTGAGGTGGATAGGAATTATGTAGGTTTTGTGTAAGTTGACAAGTTCTTGTTTCAGCAAGAACTTGCCAACTTACACAAGCGTATACCTTGAATAGAAAAAAAACTTTGCCAATACCATAAACAATATTATTTATTACCACTATTATAACTAAGCTAACACATTTTTTTGAATATGAAACATCTATTATCTACACTTCTTGTTGCCGTGCTCGCGCTGCTGCCCTCAATGCTGATGGCTGCCGATAAAAAACAGTAACATCTATCAACATTACCTTGCCAGTGCCACAAGATGGCATGACCGTGCAAGAAGCCGAACAGCTACAGCTTACTGCTGCCAAGACCGTGTATGGCGACTTGGTAGAGAAAGGTATCGCCTCTATCCAGAGCATTATTTGGGAAGGCGAGTTTAACACCAAAGACCCCTCAAACCCAAAGTTTAAGGCAGGCTATACGTATAGGGCATCGATAAAGTTGATGCTCGACGCCCAGGGGCCCTACATCTTAAAATATGAGATGCGCAACGGCGACTATTATGTTGACGACACCATGGTTAAGATTTCTGTGAACGGTGCACCCGCCCGCGTGATGATCAGCGGCCCTTACTTCCCCAGCTTCAGCTGTGTGCTCACCGTGCCTGGTGGCAAAGGCGGCAATCTGAAGAAGGAAAGCCTGTATGGAGACTATAACGCCAACAAGAAAAAATATCGTGCAAGCCATAACATTTATTCTAAGGAAACAGCCGATGCCTGCTGCGCTAACCTGCATCCGCACGATGTGGTCACCATTACAACCCCTTGTCACAGTTTGAAGGCCCCAACCGCGTGTTCCTTACCAAGGTTATTGTCGATACCAGCAACGAAGATATTTATAAAGACTTTGCCGATGCCTTGAGCCAATATCAGTCGGGTTATTACAATCTCAAAGAGGTGTGGCTCAGCGACAAGGTGAACGCCGTGACCTTTATGCGCGCTGAACGAAGGCATGAAGAATCCCCTTTGGCCCGACAGCTATTATTTTTATTATCATAGCACCATGTTCCTTGCGGGCGATGCCACGCTGTGTGTGCCCGCCAGCCAGGGCGAAGCCGTAAAAGCTCTCATGGCGAAGCATGCCAAGTTTCCGCCCTACACCGTAAGAACCTATACGGGCAATGTGGCCGATGCACAGAAGGCGGGCCTGAAGGCCACCAAGAACCCATGCACCAAGCACAACTTTGTGGCTAAGATAATGACTGCCGACCGACAAGTGCAGTATTACACCTGTAAGCAAGACCCTAAGTTGTATTATTCGTGCAGCATCTGCGGACTGTGTGAGCGTAACCCCAAACACACCTACCAGTTATCAGAGAAGGATAAGGAGTTCTTGTCAGGTGTTCACTACTTTGAAGCCAACCTTGCCACCGACCAAGCCTATGTGGGCACCAATGCTGCTGGCGAGCATATCTACTGGCAGAGCTGTATATGGTGCGGCATGTCGTCCAACTATGAGCAGCGACATCTGGCAAGCCCGATATGACGGCCACGGTAACACGCCAAGAAATGGCTACGCTGATCTATCGCGCCATGCGCTATATTGAGCAGCACTCGAAGTATACTTATACCGACTACAACTCGAACCTCGCCGCCTATACCGACAGTCCGCAGCTCAAGGAGTGGGCAAAAGAACCAATGGCATTTATGGAGGCGCTGGAGCTTATCGACCCCGTGACCAAGACCACCATGGCACCCGACGCTCCTTGCTCTATCGAGCTGGCCCTGGCTACGGCCGAGCGTGCCACCATGGCACAGCACACAGGATGGGCGCAGACGGTGTCAGACGACGACAAAGTGGCATTTATTACCAACCACACGCGCCACGACGCCCTCTCTACCTTACCCCAAAACGTTGGCCCCATCGGCTCTACACTTGGCTTCAACGAGCGCGTGTGGGTATATCGCATGAAAGGCAACAACGGCTCTACCGAGGTGAAAGACAAATATACAGGTCAGCACCTCTATTTCGACGACCGATATCTGCACCCCGTGCGTTGGCGCGCCTCCAGCTTCGCAAACACTAAACAAAAGGTGAACAACGTGCGCAACAAAAATAAAAAGAAAAGCAACACACTGAAGAAAGGATTGGGCTTACTGAAAGATTTTGGTGTTATAAAAAGATAAAAAGAGTTTTTGCTGGTAAAAAACACCCCCCCCCTCAGTGAAACAAAAAGAAGAAAAGGGAGTTCTTGCGAATTGACAAGAGCTCCTTTTCTATATTAAAAAACTCTAATACAAGATGAACACCTTCTAATGGGTTCTTTTTCACATAAAAGCTTGCTCAGATGAAGAAACTGCCATAGGCAAGGTGGAAGAATGGCTGGCTATGCTTCGCTCTTCAATGCTCTCTTCAAATGACGCTCGCTCGGCCTATGCCATGGCGAGAAAATGTGCCATGTGAAAATGGAATGTTTTTTTAGTTTAAAAATTAATAAAACCAGTGCAAAAACCTTCTTCGCTCCAAAACGTTTTAGTATCTTTGTCAGCATGTTTTTAGCAATTATTGTGTGTGAACTTTTGATATATATATAAGCATATTGAAGCAACAGCATTTTTGTTAATAACTAAAACCTTTTGTACAGATCATCTTACTTACATTAATACACATACTATCTATTATGAAGAAATTATCTATTCTGGCAGCAGCGCTGCTTTTGCATCTGGGCTGTTTCGCTCAGCAAGCATTGTTTGAACGTGTGTCGGTAATCTCGCCACAGATTAATGACAACAACTCTGTAACCATTCGGCTTAGCGCCCCCGAGGCGCATAAGGTGCAGCTTACGGGCGACTTTCTGCCTCCGCGCATTGTTGAAAACGCTTATGGCAAGAGCGAACAGGCGGGCATTGTTGATATGACGAAAGATGAGAAGGGCGTGTGGAGCTTTACCAGCGATAGGCTGCCAGCCGAACTCTATTCGTATAACCTTATTCTGGATGGCGTGAAGATTGTAGACCCCTCAAGCGTTTATATTCAGCGCGACATCACCTCTGAAACATCTATTTTTATTGTTAGCGAGAAGAAGGGCGACTGTGGCGACCTGTATCGTGTGAACGAGGTGCCTCACGGAAACCTTGCAAAGGTATGGTATCCATCGCCCACACTGAAGATGCAACGACGCATGACAGTGTATACCCCAGCTGGCTATGATAAGGGTAAAGACTATCCTGTAATGTATCTGTTGCACGGCGCTGGAGGCGACGAGAACGCTTGGAGCGAGCTGGGCCGCGCAGCACAAATTATGGATAACCTTATTGCCACAGGTAAGGCAAAGCCTATGATTGTGGTTATGACCAATGGCAACCCCACGTGTCAGGCTGCGCCTGGCGAGTGGTCGGCAGGCATGTATGTGCCCTCGGCAATGGGTATAAAGGGCGTGAAGCCCGCTGCCTCAATGGCCGAAAGTTTTCCTGACGTGATAAGCTATGTTGAGAGCCACTATAAGGTGAGCAAAAACAAAGCGCACCGCGCCATCTGCGGCCTCTCGATGGGTGGTGGTCATTCGTTCGAAATATCGCGCCTCTACCCCGATAAGTTCGATTATATAGGCTTGTTCTCGGCTGGCCTTAACGTGGGCGGCGGCCGTGATCGTTCAAACCTGTACGACCGTATGACGAGCAATGAGCTGTTTGGCAAACAAATGGCTAAACTGTTTGCTGGCAAGCCTAAACTCTACTGGATAGCCATTGGCAAGACCGACTTCTTGTATGACAGCAATGCCCACTTGCGCCGCTATCTTACCGAGCACAAGTATCCCTACACTTATGTAGAGACCGAGGGCGGACACATCTGGCGCAACTGGCGCCTGTACCTCACCGATTTTGCACAAAAATTGTTTAAGTAGTGTTACCTCAATAAGCCGAAAAAACGCTGCTGTGCACCATACTATCGCGGTGCGCAGCAGCGTTTTCAGTTTCTTGTTATTTATACCATTTCATGTGAACATGGTGTTTGGGTAGATTATTTGTTTACCACCTTTGCTGAATGTCCACCACATATCACGAAACATACACCATGGTATGACAGGCGCAATGTTTCGTTGTCTGACGTAACAACTTGCTTCAGCAGAATACGTCCATCGGGCGATACTACATGCAGGGTTTGTCCTGCCATGCCACTTACTGTTATCTGTCCATTGGCTACACGTATGTTGCCCTTGGCAGCAATTGCTTGATTAATGCCTGTTGTGGTGTTGATAAGACTGACGTTGTCAATAGCAACAAATTCGTCCTTGGCTACGTTACTGTGGAAACCAAGTTGCACGCGACGTTTGCCAGCAAGTGATGTCAGAGGCACCTCGCAGCGATACCAGCCTATTTCGCCATCGGTACTGATGGCGGCACTTATGGGTTCAAAGTTTCTACCATCGGTAGTGGCATCAATCGTAAGGGTTGATGTGTTGCCTGGCTTGCGGTATACATAAAATTCGATTGACTGAGGTGTGGCGTCATCTATTGTGAGGATAGGCGTTTCAAGACGCGACTCGCCAGCACCGTCGGCACCGTTGCTGAAGGCGTATCCGTCGTCGTTGTCGTACGACTGTATGGTGCCGTCTTTTGCCATCGCCCATGTAACAATGTCGCTAAGATGTCCTACCGACCAGAACGAGGTGGTGGTAGCACCATTAGCAAAACTTTCAGAAAGGCTCTTGAGCGGGGTGCCTAATGTGATGCCGAAAGGCACATATACCGAGCTTCTGCCTGCTGCCGACACGGCACGAATGGCTCCATAGAAATAAGTCTGGCCTGATGTCAGTGTAGAGGTAGCCGTATAGTGACGGTCTTTAATGCCCATCTTCGAGTCGTAGTAGCCCATGAACGAAGAATATACAAGATAGTTGTAGGTAAGGGCTTCGGCATCGATGTAACCGTTGTTCAAACCTTCTGTTGGTGCATCCCATGATACATCGGTAGCCTTGTCGTTTTCTTCGTTCCATACGGCCTTGATGTTGCGCACATAGCCAGGCACGTCAACGCCGCCCCAAACATTCTTCTCGTATTCGCGTCCGTGGGTGGCATCGTCATAAGCTACCACCTTCACTACATTATTGCCGTTGCTGAGCTTGACGCCCATTTGCAGCTGCTCGCCAGGTGCAGGATTGTCAAACTGTTTGGCTTCAACATCGTTTACATATACAATCACTTTGTTAACCTTGGTCAGTGCCAAACCGTTAATGCAACGTGTGGGAACTTTAAATGAAACGCTGCCATCAAGAGAGCCTACCTCGCCTGAGGTGGCACGCAGGTCAGTTACGCTGTCAGGAGCGGTAATGGGTATATACTTTTCTACTTTTATCGAACCGATATAGAGCGTTTGGAAGGTGCCGCTCCTCTCGCTGGCATGATGGAAACCTATGTTGTAGCGACCGTTGTTTTTTATCTCAATCAGTGACGAGTGTTCTACATACTCGTCGCCATGTACGGTGTAGGTGCTCAGAGGTTCGGTCATGGCTTCTACCGTGTTGCCACTGCCGTAGGCTGTTTTCAGCGTCTCGGTGTAATAGTTGCCGTATGCTTTTGTTGTAAAGGTGAGACGGTAAATCCAGTCGTTAGTGAGCTGAAGGTCGGGGGTGATGAGCCAGTTGTCGGCTGAACTGTTGCCGAAACGGTCTTCGCTCATGGCTGCATTTTCTGCCCATTTCCAGTTCTTGCCGTCATTATTTGCATCAATAGCAGTGAAGAGGTCGAGCGATGAGGCATCGGTGAAGGTTGCCTCATAAGGAATGGTCATAACGTCGCCATGCTGTATAACGTTTGATGTGGCTTCGCCACCTTCGCCTTCAGTGGTGCAAGCCACTACGCGATAGTAATATTTGGCCATACCTTCGGGCAGATCTTCTTCAAACGATGTCGCTTTGAGGTTGTCAGCCACGAGCACGTTGCCCGGGTTACGATAAACCTTATAATATAGCTCTTCGGTAGGGAAGTAGCCACTGTTAATACCCGTTGTAGGTGCGTTCCAGTTTACCTTTGCCTTCATGTTGTCGATGCTGAACGTGAGGTCGGTGGCAGCACCAGGCAGGTCGTGGCCTGTAAAGGTTGTGGTGTGTGCACGTAGGCCTTTGCCAGCCTCGTTTAGCAACCATACGTCTACCTTGTGGTGTCCTGTTTCCAGGTTGTCGGTAAACGTATATTTTTCTCCAGGTTTCACAGCATTAAATTTTGTCACGCTCTGAACATAGTCGTAAGCCACGCTTAAGGTTAGGTTGCCTGTGAGCGGTGTGCCGTCGATGGCTGTTGAGGGTGCTGTGAACGAGATAGTGGCTTGGTTGCTACCTGGTGTTGCATAGGTTACAGCCACGTCGGTGGCGGCGGCAGGTGCCGTTTGTTCGCAATAGGGCGAGGCGGTGTGCAATCCTACAAACTCGAGTGTTGAGCCATAGTCGGCTACGAGCGTAGCTTGGCCTGTGGTGAGGTTTACCTCATAAAGAGCCGACTTGCGGTTGCTGTCCATTGACGACCAAAACATACGTCTTGTAGCGGGGTCGATGGTTGCACTTTGGCCGTATTGCAGGTTGCTTACGCCAGTGTTGCCCACGATGGTGCTTTCGCCAGTTTTGATGTTTACGGTGTACAGGTTTCCGTCGTCGGCAATGGCATAAAGTGTTCCGTTCTTGTCGAAGCTGAAGGTGAGGAACATATGGTTGCCCTGTATCTCAGCAATTTGTGTGGGCACGCCTGTCGTTATATCAATTGATGATATGCACAGTCCTTGTCCATCGGCAGTCATAAACTGTCCGTACAGCGTGTCGTCTTTTGGATTGTAGGCTATGGCACTGGTGGCAAAGTTGCTGAAAGCACGGTCAAGGGCTTTCTTGGCTACCACTGTCCATGTGTCAGCATCAAAAAGATAATAAGTAGATGAAAGTAGGGTGCTGCCAAATGTCAGTACTTTGTAGCCACAGAACATGCCGTTGAAGCAAGCACCACCCACAAGGTTATAGTCTTTCGACACTGATACGGGTGTGAAAGTAGGGCTTGATGTTGCTGGGAACGAGTAAATGCCGAATTCGCCATCAGAGTTGGAATCCCATAGCGACGAGTAAATCATTCATCCGTAGAGCGTAGGTTTTTGTGCTTTTGCTGCAGCAGCAAAGGCAGGCAATGATGTTGCTCCTATCCGCATACAAATGGCAGATAGCATGAGCGTGAGAAGAAATAGTGCTTTTTGTTTCTTCATAAGTTTTTAAGTAGCAACACTGTTGTTAATATCTCTCAAAAGTAACTCAAGTAATTAGTGTGTGTTTGCTATTATCTCTAAAGGGATGATTACTTGAATTGCTTATCTATCAAAGCTATTGTTCGTCTTAGTGTTGCTTGTTTTAAAACAGACAATTCTTCAATAGACGCGGCAAAAATACAAAAAAAATCTCAATTTATACTATCGTATGATAACCGAAAATAAATAGTCGTTACATTTTTAGGGCATTGTGTCAATGCCGCTTCCTGCTAACCCCACGATGAAAAACCTTATAGCGGTATCTGTCTAACTATCTTGACATAAGCATACAAGAGAACAATGTTGTTATAGTTGTCGGGTTGTCAGGATTGTTGTTGAGTTGTCAAGGTTGTCGAGTTGTAAAACCGTTCAGTGGATAGCTGTTCTCCGAAAACCTCATACAGTTTTCCCTCCCCCAAAACTGCATAAATATACAGTTTTGAGATCGCGTTCTAAAACCCATCAAATTACAATCTGAAAGCCTTGTTTTCACGTCGTGAAACCAAGGGTTTCAGAGGCTGAACTCAAGGGTTTCACAGCCTGAAACCAAGGGTTTCTCATCTCAGGGGTATCACTTTTGAAAAGTGAAAGCAAACACTATAAAAATACTTACAAACCGTAACTTATTTCACAAATGTTTTATTAAAATATGTGAATACGCACCACTGTATATTTATACAATATCTTCTTGAAAATGAATAAATATACAAAAACGTGTATAAATATGCAATTGTGCCTTCGCACTAACTTCTTGCTTTAGTAAGTCAAGAAGTGAGACGTGACAATATCGATTGATCTTTTACGTTCAAATATCATATCATAGTGCGTTTTTTGATATTAGTATCACATTTTACACTGCAAAAACAATATCGTAAAAGTGTAGTTGGATGCTAAAAAGTGGCTCATAAAAGTGTGGTAGTATGCTAAAAAGTGGCTCATAAAAGTGTAGTGATATGCCAAAAAGTGGCTCATAAAAGTGTGGTGGTATGCTAAAAAGTGGCTCATAAAAGTGTGGTGATATGCCCAAAAGTGGCTCATAAAAGTGTGGTGATATGCCCAAAAGTGCCTCATAAAAGTGTATTTTATTTTGATAAATAGGTTGCTTAAAATGTTGTTTGGTTTGTTCTTTGGTTGTACAAAGATGTTTGTTATCAAATATTAAGCCTATATACTTAATGCATATATTATATTAATTCTCCTAACAAAATGTAGCGCAACGTGGTGTTTATTTAGAAAAATATTACTAACTTTGGCTCATAAATAACAAACTATTCGTTATGGAAGACCAAATAAAACAAATAGGACAGCGCCTGAAAGGGCTGCGCGAGGTGCTTGACATTCCCGCCGAAGAGGTGGCCCAGCTGTGTGGTGTGTCGGTAGAACACTATATGAAAATGGAGGAGGGCGAGGCCGACCCATCAGTCTATCGCCTCTCAAAAATATCAAAACGTTATGGCATAGCCCTCGATGTGTTGCTCTTCGGCGAAGAGCCGCGCATGAAAGGCTATTTTCTTACGCGCCGCGATCAAGGGCTGAGCGTTGAACGTCGTAAAGACTATAAATATCAAAGCTTGGCCAGCGGCTTTCAGGGCCGAGAGGTCGACCCCTTCTTGGTGACCGTCGACCCGCTGCCTGGCGATGCTAATCACAATAAAAACTCGCATGCCGGACAAGAGTTCGACTTTGTGCTTGAGGGCGAGCTTGAGATAACCATTGGCACAAAGGTTATGACACTGCGTCAGGGCGACAGCATCTACTTTGATGCCTCGCAGCAACACTGCATGCGTGCTGTGGGTAGTGTGCCCGCAAAATTTGTGTGCATCGTGATTTGAGATAAATAGTGACGACGATTAGAAAATAGCAAGAGAGAGATGATAGAACGGTTTCTTACGCAGACGCAGTTTGCCTCAGAGCAAGACCTCAGAGAGCATCTGCATTTCAATATTCCCGAGAACTTTAACTTTGCTTACGACGTGATGGACGTATGGGCCGAAGAGCAACCTAACAAGGTGGCGCTTATATGGACCAACGATGAGGGCGAAGAAAAGATTTTTACTTTTGCCGATCTGAAACGCGAGAGCGACCAAACGGCTGCCTACTTTGCCTCGCTGGGCATAGGGCATGGCGACATGGTGATGATTATCCTTAAGCGCCGCTACGAATGGTGGCTCACCATGCTGGCACTGCATAAGCTTGGCGCCATAGCCATTCCTGCCACACACATGCTTACCAAGCACGACATTATATACCGCAACAACCGCGCCAGCGTGCGCGCCATTGTGTGTGTGGGCGAGACGTATGTGCTCACTCAGGTGAAAGAGGCTATGAGCGAGAGCCCCACGGTGCACACACTAATCTCGGTGGGCCCCGAGGTGCCCGAAGGTTTCCACTCGTGGCATGACGAATGGATGAAGGCGCCCGCCTTTAAGCGCCCCAATCACGTAAACACTAACGACGACACCATGCTGATGTATTTTACCAGTGGCACCAGTGGCGAGCCCAAAATGGTGGCTCACGACTTTCTGTATGCCTTGGGACATCTGGTAACGGGCGCCTTCTGGCACAACCTGAGCGAAGACAGCATACACCTTACCGTGGCCGACACGGGATGGGGAAAAGCCGTATGGGGCAAGTTCTACGGCCAGTGGTTTGCGGGTGCCACCGTATTTGTGTTTGACCACGAGAAGTTTACGGCCGAGAAGATACTGCGCAAGATAGAGCAATACCACATCACCTCGTTCTGTGCACCACCCACAGTGTATCGCTTCATGATACGTGAAGACTTTTCTCAATACGACCTCTCGTCGTTGCGCTACTGCTGCACGGCGGGCGAGGCGCTGAACGCTGCCGTATATGATAAGTTTTATGAGCTTACGGGCATACGACTGATGGAGGGCTTCGGACAAACCGAAACCTGCATGACGCTGGGCACCATGCCTTGGATGACGCCTAAGCCAGGGTCGATGGGCAAGCCTAATCCGCAATATAACATCGACCTGTTGCGCCCTGATGGCACTTCGTGCGAGGATGGCGAGAAAGGACAAATTGTGGTGCGTGTGGGCGATGTGAAGCCCCTCGGTCTGTTTAAAGGCTACTATCGCGACGACCAACTCACACGCAAAGCTTGGCACGATGGCATCTACTATACGGGCGACATGGCTTGGCGCGATGAAGATGGCTACTACTGGTTTGTAGGACGCATTGACGATGTGATAAAGAGTAGCGGCTACCGCATAGGCCCGTTTGAGGTAGAGAGCGCCCTGATGACGCACCCCGCCGTGGTAGAATGTGCCATCACGGGTGTGCCCGACGAAATTCGTGGCATGGTGGTGAAAGCCACTGTGGTGCTGGGCAAAGAGTGGAAAGACAAGGCGGGCGACGCGCTGGTAAAGGAACTGCAAAACCACGTGAAGCATGAAACGGCTCCGTATAAGTATCCGCGCATCATCGAGTTTGTGGATGAACTGCCAAAAACTATCAGCGGAAAGATTAGACGCGTAGAGATTAGAGAAAAAGATAAAAGAAGTTGACAAGTTCTTGCTAAGGCAAGCGGCAAAGCCGAGCGGACGAGTTGACGAGTTGACAAGTTGACGAGTTGACAAGTTG
>UMGV01041365.1_pt1 | contig 16266 bp, 9 predicted proteins | sample 1965361 | NCBI WGS metagenome assembly UMGV01 (sample SAMEA4836081, study PRJEB28245) | human gut metagenome | biome: gut microbiome; material: fecal sample | place: Denmark | collected 2008
TTTGTGACCTCCAACCGGGAATCCGGCGACGGGCGCTATGATATTCAGTTGAAGCCCACGCAAAAGGGCCTTCCGGGCATCCTGATCGAACTGAAAGCGGAGAAAAATTGCAGCGACGAAAAGCTGAAAAAGCTGTCCGAGACGGCCTTGCAGCAGATCAACGATAAGAAATACGAAACCGAGCTGACGACAGCCGGGGTCAGGACGATTTATAAATACGGCGTGGCCTTCAGCGGTAAAAAGGTCGAAGTGGCAGTAGGGTGAGGCTTACCTATTATCCGAATTATCTGCATATACTTTTCTGAAATATATGCAGATAGCGTTTTGGAATAGGCAGTGATACGAAAGACGGCACGGAGTTTTCTGTGCCGTCTTTGTCAGATCACTTTTGACTTATTTGAAGTAGGCCGCGGCATCGGTAATCCGAGGAAACAAAGGTATCTTCGACCATGTAAGTGCAATATCCAGCAAGAGGGCGTTGCTATAAGCGACGCCCTCTTGTCGGCAAATACCTCCGTCAATCCGCAATCATCAGCTGCTCACACGCCGTTTCATCTGTCAGCGACAGCAACTCCCCGGCAATATCCGCGTTCTCGAAGCGGAGCACATCCGTATCCCTTCGACCGAAGGCCAGAAGATCTACATTGCCATAACATACTACGAACGCCGCAGCATACCTCTCATACAGCTCATGTTAGATCGCATGGGCGATCCGCTTGCGCTGCAGGAGGCACAGCAGGAATATCTGGCACTGGCACGCAGCAGGACCGATCGCGGAGAGGCGAACGCCATCGAAACCGCCAATGCACACATCAACGCGGCGAACCTGCTGTATGAAGCATCCCGTCATCTCTTGCCGCAGTACGATCTGCCGCCTATTGAGATCCCCCTATTTATAGCAGGGGGCGTTGTGCCTCCCGAACAAGCCAAAGCCCTGCCGCGCGATGATTTGGTACGCCTGGCGGAGTTGATCCGCTTGGACGCCGCCGAAACACCGTTGGCCGCCAGCGCGGCGCTGATGATGGCAAGTATGCTGCGTCCGGCTGAGGCGTGTCCAAAATACGGCGAAATTATTGATTGTGGGGATTATGGTGTGTATGCGGCGCTGCACAACGTCGCCGGTGGCGAGCGCATCGCATCGATGAAAACCCGCAACGCCTACCGCCAGGTGATACTTCCGAAATATGCCATGGACATTGTACGTGAATGCCGTGAGGCACTCCAAAAACAGGGATACGGCGACAGTGAGATCAATGACGCATATGTGGCCCATCATCCCCAGAATATTCACCGCCCCGCTGACCCTCGGGATATCAGCAGGTATGTCAAAAACAAGTTGGAACTGCTGGGATACAACAGCACATATTGGTGTGGTATGGAGCTTGTAGCACAGACCGAGCCGGACGCAGACGAGCGCGGCAACGCGCTGACCGATGTGACCGCCTATCTGCTGCGCCGCAGCGGATGCACCTACCTGTGCAACTGCACATCTGTGCCGCTGCCCGACGGTCGAAGCGTCATGCCGCATGGTTTGGTGGATGCGCTGATGGGACATCGTCTCCGTGGTGAGGACGCGTGGTGGGCAGAGTGGATCAGGCGTGAGGATAACTGGCCGATTATCGCACAGGTATTGGAGGGCATTATCCTTGATCCGGACCACAGCGCCCATCCGGCATACGCGCTTGCCGCATCCAACAGCTCTCCTCAAGTATGTCCAACCGACAAACATACGGTTTCCGTAACGCGCATACGATGGACCATCCCCAAATAGGAGGTCTGTTTATGCCGAACATCGAACAAGCACCTACCCCGACGATCACCGTTACCCGCAACTTCCTTGGCCAGCAGACGGCAGAAACACTGCTTCTGGAACTGATCCGCGCCCACACACAGGCGGCGTAACACCGTTCGACCACAGATAAAAGGGGGAGTAGCATGGAACAGAAGACACCCACCGCGCTTTACTGCCGCCTGTCCCGGGAGGACGGAGACCGGATGGAGAGCGACTCCATCGGAAACCAGCGGAAGCTGCTGGAGGAGTACATCGAAAACCACCCGGATCTGACCGCGACGGAATGCTACGCCGACGACGGCTACACCGGCACGAATTTCCAGCGTCCTGCCTTTCAGCGGATGCTGCGGGACATGGAAAGTGGGCGCATCCGCTGCGTGCTGGTAAAGGATCTGTCCCGCTTTGGCCGCGACTACATCGAAACAGGCCGCTACTTGGAGCGCTGGCTGCCGGAGCACGGCGTGCGCTTCATCGCCGTCACAGACAACATTGATAGCACCCGTGGCGCGTACGACATGATGATGCCGCTGAAGAACTTGTTCAACACGCAGTACGCACGGGACATCTCCCAAAAGGTTAAAAGCTCCCTCCACGCCAAGCAGCAGCGGGGCGAGTTCATCGGAGCATTCGCCAGCTACGGCTACTGCAAAGACCCGCAGAACCACAATCGCCTGGTCATTGACCCACCTGCGGCGGAGGTGGTGCGGCGCATCTTTACCCTGTTTGAAAACGGGATGGGCAAGATCCGCATCGCCAAGCAGCTGAACGAGGAGGGTATTCCCTGCCCCAGTGAGTACAAGCGGCTCACCGGTGAAAAATACCGCAACAACCACCGGCTGGAGTCCACCACCTATTGGACATACGCCACTATCCACCGTATTTTGCAAAACGAGATGTATATTGGGAATATGGAACAGGGCCGGGATGACCGCCTGCAGATGCACGGCAAGGCGAAGCGAAAGGAGCGGTGGCAGTGGATGGTGGTGTCCGACACCCACGAGCCGATCATCGAAAAGGGGCAATGGCAGCGGGTGCAGGCTCTGCTGAACGTCAACGCCCGCACGCCGGATTTTCAGCAGAGTATCAGCCCCTTCGCGGGATTTCTTAAGTGCGGCGACTGCGGCCGGGCCATGGTCAAGACCGTCTGGAGCGGTAAGACCTTCTACACCTGCGGCTCGTATAAGCGCTACGGTGCATCTGTGTGCAGCAAGCACTATATTGCCCACGATGTGCTGGCGCAGGTGGTGCTGAACGACCTGAACCGGCTCGTTGCCGGCGTAGAAAACCTCCGCCAATTGGCCCAGCAGGGAACGGCGAAACGTCCGCATTCCGGCGCTGACCAGCCGCAAAAGCTGGAGGCCGCGCTGCAGCGTATCCAGCGCCGCCGGCAAAGCGCCTACGAGGACTATCAGGACGCGCTTATCTCCAAAGAGGAGTTCCTCCGCTACCGCGCCGACTATGATGCGCAGGAACAGGCGCTGCAGGCCCAGCTGGACAAGCTGCGCAGTTCGGCGCAGGACGATCCGCTGGCCCTGCCGTGGGTAAAGGAGCTGTTGACGCTGGGACACCTGACGGAGCTGGACCGCCCCACAGTGGCCGCCGCCATCCGGGAAATTCGCGTCTACGAGGGCAACCGGGTTGAGATCGACTACCTGTTCCCTGAGGACTACCGCGCGCTGCTGGAAGGGTGAGCAGGCATACATACACCGCGTACGCACGAGGCATACGTATGCAGCACACATACACATCACACCTGTACCGCCGATGAGGTGATCCGGCGGGGCTGTTCTTGATTTTTGAGTGAATGCGGGATATACTGAAAACAAAAAAGTCGAGGTATGTATATGAACCTGTTGATGACACTGGATCGGAACTATGTTCCGCAGCTGAATGTGATGCTGTTCTCCGCACTGCACAGTGACAGTGCCGCGTATTTTGACGTGTACCTGCTGCACGATAAGGGCCTGTCGGAGGCGGACGTGGCAGAAACACGAGCGCTGCTGGGCCAGCGGGGCGCACTGCACCTGATACAGGTGGACGAGAGCGGGCTGGCGGATGCGCCAACCTCTGACCGTTACCCAAAAGCCATTTACTACCGTATTTTTGCGGCAAAATATCTGCCGGACACACTGGATCGGGTGCTGTATCTCGACCCGGACATCGTGGTGCGGCAGAGCCTGCGGGAGCTGTATGAGATGCCCATGGGCACGGCGTTCTTCGCAGCGGCCAGCCACATCCGCGGCTTTCTGCACCGGTTCAATGAGCTGCGCCTGGATATGGACGAGGACAGCCCCTATATCAATTCCGGCGTGATGCTGATGAACCTGCCGGCCCTGCGGGCGGAGCAGAATATGCAGGCGGTGTTCGACTATATGGACACCCATAAGGGGAGGCTCATGCTGCCGGATCAGGACATCATCAGCGCCCTGTATGGCCAGCGTATTTTGCCGCTGGACCCCATCCGCTACAATATGACGGAGAAGCTGTTTGCCCTCCACCGGCACAACGGGGACGGCATGACGCTGGAGGACGTGCGGCGAGAGGCGGCGGTCATCCACTACTGTGGGCGGAACAAGCCGTGGAAGCCGGGGTACATGGGGGAGCTGGATGTGTTCTACAAGGAGGCGGTTTCTCAGCTGGCGGAGAGCGGCCGCGATGGAATTGCGTCTGTGAAGCGCTAAAATCCGGAATAGAAGAGTGCGGTAGGCGCGGTATGCCTGGACAACAGGAGCGGAGCAGCGGGAAAGAGAGGCTGCGGGTATGACATCATCGCCGATCTGAACCAGGCACTGGAGCACGTGTAAGCACGATCCCCTCTGCGCCGTATGCAGCGGATAAAAGGGGAGAGCCGATCCTCCTCACAATAGCAGCAGGCCCTCCGGTATTTGCCGGAGGGCCTGCTGCTGTTATTTGACGATCGGGAAGGCATCGGCCTTATATTTGAATATCTCCGTCTGTGGTCTGCGCCTGATGCAGCAGCGGCGCGCAGGCAGCCAAAAACTGCCGCACCTGCTGCGGACAACGCCCGATGTACCGCTGCGGCATCATCAGCTGCTCCAGCTCCGTCTGGGTCAGCCCGAAAACCGGATCGTCTGCCAGACGGTCCAGCAGATCGCAGGGCAGCCCCTCCTTCATGCGGGCCGTTGCCGCCATGGAATGTCTGCGGATGATCTCATGCAGCGCCTGCCGGTCGCCGCCCCGCTTCACCGCCTCCATCATGATGTCCTCTGTGGCCAAAAACGGCAGGTACTCCCGCAGCGTGCGCTCCACAACGGCTTCGTTGACCCGCAGGCCCGCCGTCACGTTCTGACACAGACGCAGCACAGCGTCGGCGCACAGGAAGCCCTCCGGCAGCGCGATGCGGCGGTTGGCGGAGTCGTCCAGCGTCCGCTCCAGCCACTGCACACTGGCGGTCATGGGCGCGTTCATGGCATCGGCCATCAGATAGCGGCTCAGGGAGCAGATACGCTCACAGCGTATGGGGTTGCGCTTGTAGGCCATGGCGGACGAGCCGATCTGCTCCTCCTCAAAGGGCTCTTCCAGCTGGCGGTCGTGCTGCAGCAGACGGATGTCATTGGCCATGCGATAGGCGCTCTGGGCGATGCCACTGAGGCAGCTGAGGATGCGGCTGTCCACCTTCCGGGGATAGGTCTGCCCGCACACCGGGAAGCAGTCGGAAAACCCGAACTCCGCCGCAATACGGCGATTCATCTCGTCGATCTTGTCCTCGTCGCCGTCAAACAGCTCCATGAAGCTGGCCTCGGTGCCGGTAGTGCCCCGGCAGCCCAAAAAGTGCAGCGTGGACAGAACGTGATTCAGCTCCTCCGCGTCTGCCAGAAAGTCCTGCATCCACAGCGCGGCGCGCTTGCCCACGGTCACGGGCTGTGCCGGCTGATAGTGGGTATAGCCCAGCGTGGGCGTGGCGGCGTATTTTTCCGCGAAGGCCGCCAAATTCCCCAGCACCGCCAGCAGCTGTGTCCGCAGGTAGACAAGGCCGTCCCGGTACAGGATAAGATCGGCGTTGTCGGTCACATAGCAGCTGGTAGCCCCCAGGTGGAGGATACCCGCCGCGGACGGCGCGGCCTTGCCATAGGCGTATATATGCGCCATCACATCGTGGCGTACTTCACGCTCCCGCTGGGCCACCGTGTCGTAGTCGATGTCGGTGATGTGGGCCTCCAGCTCGGCCACCTGCGCTTCGGTGATGGGCAGCCCCAGCTGATGCTGGGCACGGGCCAGCGCCGTCCACAGCCGCCGCCACGTCTGATAGCGGCTGTCGTCCGAGAACAGGTGCAGCATATAGCCCGAGGCGTAGCGGGACGCCAGAGGGGAGCTGTAAATATCGTGAGACATATCGGTTCTCCTTGCTTATCGGATGATCAGGCTCTCCCGCTCAGCGCCTACGGAGACATAGCCGATATGGCAGCCGATGGCCTGCTCCACATACTCCACATAGTCCCGCGCCGCCTGCGGCATGTCCGCCCACGTCCGCACCGCGGATATATCGCAGCACCAGCCCGGCAGGTATTCCATGACGGGCTTGGCCCGCTCCAGCACTGCGGGGAAGGGGAACTCGTGGGTGATCTGGCCGTCGATCTCATAGGCGGCACAGACGGGGATCTCCTTCATATAGCTGAGAATGTCCAGCTTGGTCAGGGCGATGTTGGTCGCGCCCTGTACCTCCACGCCGTAGCGCGTGGCCACCAGGTCGATAGGTCCTACGCGGCGGGGACGGCCCGTTTTTGCACCGTATTCCGCGCCGGCCTCCCGGAGCTTCTCCGCGTCAGCACCAAACCATTCACAGGTGAACGGTCCTTCTCCCACGCAGGAGGAATACGCCTTTACAACGCCCACCACCTGATCGATCTTTGCCGTGGGAAGTCCCGCACCGATAGGCGCATAGGCGGCAATGGTGTTGGAGGACGTGGTATAGGGATAGATGCCGTAATCCAGGTCGCGCAGCGCACCCAGCTGTCCCTCAAACAGAATGGACTTGCCCTCCGTCTGCGCCTTATGCAGATAGCGCCCCGTATCCGCCACATAGGGCTGCACCTGCGCGGCATACGTCTCCAGCCACGCGGTCATCTCGTCCATCGTATAACCCTTAGCCCCGTAGACCTTCTGCAGGATCAGGTTCTTCCACTCCAGCAGATCCTGCAGATGTACCTTCAGGTGCTCCGGATGCAGCAGCTCGCCGGCCTGAATGGTCTTTTTCTGATATTTGTCGGAGTAGAACGGCGCGATGCCCTGCTTGGTGGAGCCGTACTGCTTATCCTTGAGCCGCGCCTCCTCCAGCGCGTCCAGCTCCCGATGCCACGGCAGCAGCAGGGAGGCCCGGCTGCTGACCATCAGGTTCTCCGGAGAGATGCTGACGCCCGCCGCGCGGAGCGCCTCCATCTCCGCCACCAGGTTTTCGCAGTCCAGCGCCACACCGTTGCCCAAAATGTTCATCACGCCGCTGCGAAAGACGCCGGAGGGCAGCAGGTGCAGGGCAAATTTACCCATATCATTGATAACAGTATGTCCGGCATTGCCGCCGCCCTGATACCGCACTACCACATCGTACTGCCTTGTCAGGTAGTCCACCATGCGGCCTTTTCCTTCGTCACCCCAGTTGATCCCCACGATCGCGCAATTCGCCATATATACAGCCTCCTATCCTAATGCGCTTTTCAAACAACAGCGTATTATACGCGCAGCGATGGAATAAGTGAAACATAAATTTTATATATGTAGTATAAGTATTGCTGATGTATTGAGGGAGCGGGATGCGTCCTCTGCCGCCGGGTGACGCAAGTATGACAGATATTCCTAATGGAATTTATATTCATTTTGCGCATGGATACAAAATGGGATCAATACACAATTGGGCTATGGGTATGAACGCGATCATGCTGATGAACAAGGGCTACGGCTACTGGAATGACAAGGATACCATGCTGCCCGGGTATCTGACAGTGGTGCTGACTTCTGTTGTTATCCCTGTGATCTGCTGCCTGCTGTGCGGCGTGATCGGACTGTCCCCCATGCTGTAAAACAAAACAGATATGTTTACCTCCCCCTGGTACATCTATTGTGGGGAATCGCCCGGCGCATCATGCGCCGGGCGATTCTTTTGAGATGGGGCAGAAATCGTAAATGACCACAATGGGGATTTCGCTAATTATGAAATTGCAGGGTGCAGGTTTGCCGAAAGGCAAACCTGCACCCTGCAATTTCTATGCGGAGAGAGAGGTCGAAACAAGGGAGATCGTTGCCAATAAAGTGAAATTTTGGCTGTGCGGCTATTGAAATGAGATAATTGTTCATATATAATATGCGATGATAAGTGTTTTAATGGGTGCGGCAAGGGCTGCTGCGACTTCGGATACATGACGGATGGATAAGTTTTCGCCGGACGGCGGATCATTTGACGGATGAGGGGCACACAGTGGAAGAGAACATGACCGCGCGCGGCGGGGCAAAGCGGGATATTGCGGGTCAGCGGTTCGGGAGACTGACGGCGCAGTGCCGGGTACCGCCCCCGGATGGAGCGGCACAGAATGACTACTGGCTGTGCCGGTGTGATTGCGGCAATGAGCGGACGGTGCTGGCGTCCAACCTGCTTCGGGGGCACACAAGGAGCTGCGGATGTCTGAAGCAGCGGGATCTGACAGGGCAGCACATCAATATGCTGACAGTGCTGGAGAAATCGGATCAGTTTGCCACCCGCGGAAAGCGGAAGGTGCGGCTGTGGAAGTGCCGGTGCGACTGTGGAAATATCACATATAAGGCAACAGATACGCTGACCAGCCAACGGGAGTGCAGCTGTGCGGAGTGCGCAGGCAGGCGAAACGCGGCTAAGGCCCGGGAGAACGCTGGCTTTGTGGGCGGTACGCAGCTGTGCAAGCTGCCGGGCGAAGAACCGTCGATGCCCCATGACGGCAAGTGCCGGGGCGTGTACTACGACAAAAAGCGGCAGCTGTACGAGGCGGTCATCAAATTTCGTGGCAAGCGGACGCGGCTGGGGTATTTCCGGAAGTTTGAGGACGCGGTAAAGGCACGCCAGGTGGCAGAGGACGATGTGTTCGGGGAATTCCGGCGGCAGCTGGAGGCACAAAGGGCAGAGGATGAGGCGTCCGGATGACCAATGGCCGCAAAAAAAGCAGACAGCGGAACAAAAACCGCGGTCTGCCTTGCGCAGGGAAGCAGGATCAGGAGATCTTATGTAAATCGTCGGGATAGATCTCAGATTTGATGAGAAGCTCCACGATGGCCTGGAGGATCTTGTTGATCTCCGGCTCGTAGCGGGGGTCGAACTGGCGAATACGGGAAATGGTATCTGCCCAGGGAGAGCCGTCACCGGTCTCTGCGCCGAACAGCAGATGGTCGCTGCTGCAGGAGAGCACCTGGCAGATGGTCATCAGCGAGTCCAGACTGAACGTGGAGTCGCCAAGTTCGATGTTAGCAATAAAGCGGGGGCTAAGTGAGCAGAGTTCGCCCAGCCGCTCGCGGGTGTATCCGGCATTTTCTCGTCTGCGGCGAAGCCGGCGTCCGATTTCCAGTTTGGTTCTTGCGTCCATATTATCACTCCTTATCACAAGTTTAATATGAAAGAAATAAGGTTGAAATGTGATTGCGTTTCATGTATAATATGTGATAAAAGGTGATACTTGGCAATTCTGGGGAAAACTGGGAAGGTGTGCAGACAGAAAAACGTGCGAATTGCCGATATATAGACGATAGTGCGCTGCGGCTTTGCGGGGGTGAGTGGCAGTGCGGCAGGAAACTCCCGGGGCGGACTATGTCCGCGGCGGTTTTTTTGTTTTTTGTTTTCAAAAGCGTATTCGCGTCTGTCAACGTGGAGGCTTTGGAATAGTAAGTATCAGCAAAGATAGGAGTGTGGAGTCAGATGCAAAAACATGAGCGCACAGGAAAACGTCTGCTGGCATTGGTGCTTGCGCTGGTCATGGCGCTGAGCACGGTGACGGAATGTCTGGCAGCGGTGGTGCCGGTACAGCGCCCGGTGGGCGAGGCAGCTGTCACCAAGGGCAAATTACTGGCGGAGGCGTATTCGGGGAGCCTGACCGACAGCGAGAAGGCGCTGCTGAAATCCGGCTATCTGGCGGGTGATGAGGCGTATGTCTTTACGCCGCCGGCAGCTGACAACAGCAGCGGGCTGGTGACCATTGACAAGGACAGCCGGAAAATCACGGTGAAATCTTATGAGAATGAAGGCTTTACCTGGCTGCCGGTCAAGGCGGAGGTCATGGTAGGCGGCGTGATGCAGAAAGAGATCCCGTTGACATTGAACGCAGGCATCTACACGGGGAGCTTTGCGGATTTCGACGGGCTTTCTTACAGCATTGCGGTCACCTATGAGATGAGTGTCGATGTTGACACAGATGTGCTGAATAGAATGCTGGGGGCGGCATCTGTTTTTTCTGGAGCTGTCAACGCGCTTAAATCCACGGCGGAAGGTGCGGCATCTTTGGAAGAACTGCTGCTGAAGCAGGCAAATTTCAGCATGAATTATGCATCGGATAACCTTTCCGGCATCAACCAATCGGAATATCCGATTTACCAGATTCTGCAAAAGATGAATCCTTACGACGGCGGTGGCCTGCCTATGAGTGCGGCGATGCCGGACAGTAAGGTGATGATCGATTGTACAGAAGAGGAAGGTGCTCTGTTGAAGGCATTGACCGACGATATTGCATCTGACAGCAAGGTTGAGGCTGGGAAACTGGTATCCACATATTGGAATGGCATGAGTGCGCAGGACTTGTTGGGACTCTGCGAGACAACAAATAATCAGACTCTGCAGACCGCAGTACAGGCAGCGTACAATCAGACCGTGGTATTGCATGCCATGAAGAGTATCCAGTATTTTGCAGGAGATGCTTGGAATCTGGTCAACAGTGCCCTGAATAACGTGGAGAGCAGCCTGAAGGTTGGAGCGGATTATGCGTGGAGTGGACTGGATGGGTTGATCGATAGTGGTCTGAGCGGAACGGATAGCGCAGCACTGGATGCGTGGGCGAACGGTGTTGGATCGGATGTCAGCAATACCACTACAGCGCAGGCGACTTTGGTCGTGGACCGTACAGTCGTTACAGACGGTGTGGCGCAGGCTACGGTGAACGTGGTCGTGGAAGCGGAAGTATATGATAAGGGCGCTGTAACGACCACGGCGCTTACAGACACGGCGGCAGCGCACACTATGCGTATTGCGGCTGGCACGAATGCGGCGGATACCGAGAGCCAGCTGAGCACGCAGGGATGGGAGAGCAGCGTCGTAAGTGGCTGGAATACCGATACTTCGGGGTTCAGCTATGATATTGATACGACTCACTACACCAGAACGGCGACCTTCGAGCCGGAGGTAGGCACGGCAGGGCTGAGTGAGAACATAACATATACTTATCGTATCAAATATGTACCTGTGCAGTATCAGGTGACGGCGGCTGACTGCGATGATATTGAAGACGGCCAGTATGGCTATGGATATACGCTGACGCTGCCCAAATTGGAGTCTGAAAACCAGGTCTACGACTACACGGTAAATGGTGAGAGCTACGATCAGGGCACCCAGTATCGGGTGACCGGGCCTACTACCATCACCCGCAAGGTAGGGAAGGCTTGGGAGAGCCATAATCTGGGAGAGCTGTTCGCGAAGAACTACGCGCCCAATGATACCCATGTGGAGAAGATACTGAAGAGCGTTGCACTGAGAAGCGGCAGTATCCGGCTGCGTACGCCTTCGGATGACAACGACCTGCTGTCTATAGCGGCTGGTGGAACTGGGTACATCGTAACGGCAAAGCCCTACAATGCCAACACCGAGGGGCGGCAGTGGGAACCTGTGACCGCCATTCCGGTGACTGACGGCGTCAATGGTACGCCGGTACCTTTCGCGGAGAGCAGCGGCATGTATACGGCATCGCTGAACGGCCGCTTTGACAGCGTTCGGGTGCAGTATGAGCTGGAGCTGAACTGGACGGACTTCGGCAGCGGCTATACAGCGGCAGATGCCGAGGCTATCGTGAATTTGCCTGACAAGCTGGCAGCAGAAGCCAAGCAGCAGCTGCACGGTATGGATACTCTGGCGGGGCAGTCCGATAACTTGAAGCTGCTGAATGAAAATCTGGGTCCTATCAAAAGCGTCATCGTCGGTGAAGAGGAAAAGGGTGTTTCTCAGGAAGCCAAGGACGCGATGCAGTATGTGTACGATCACCGCTCCGAGGGTGTGGAGATCGTATATTCCTGTGTCATGGCCTATAAGGAGTGTGCGACAAACGGCGCAAAGCTATATTATTACTATCAGAATAATTCTGTGCTTCGGGCACAGGTGCAGGACCTTTACGAGAAGCTGAACATCGTTTTGTCCGATGAAGGCGTGAGACGGCTGATCCGGGATAATCCTCAGACGGCGTCTTATTACGACAGACTGGATGAGATCATTGGCAAGCTACAGGATGTCAGCGCCAGCCTGCTGGCTGTTGATACACATATCGACATGGGTAACGTCAGTTTGGCAAGTCTGACGGATCTGATAGCCGCAGCGATCGACCAGACGCAGCAGTATCAGGTGAATGATAATGATCTGCCGACGCTGGCTACGACGCTGCGTATTGCGGCGCCCAGCAAGGTGACGGTCAATATCACGGCGAGCATTCAGAATAGTAATGGTGATGTATTGGCAACGGTCAGCAAGGCGGTGACATTTGACAAGGACACCGGGGCTGAGACGCGTACCCTGACGGCTGACGATGCAGATAAACTCAATCAGGCCCTTGAATCGGCAACTAACGAGGCGGCCACAGCAGCTGGCGTAGATGTCGGATATTACGAGAGATCGGAGACCGATGCGCTGCCGGGAGCAGGCACTATGGTGAGCGGCACTGTGGCGTACACGGCGGTTTATACACCCAAGGCCTACACGGTGAAGATCGATGGCGGCGAGACGCTCTCGTTCTACTTTGATAAGCCGACGGTGGAGCTCCCTGCCCACGAGACGGAGGGATTCCGGTATGAGTATACTGTCGACGGGCAGAAAAAGCGCAGCGGCGAGTATACGTTCACAAAGGACCAGATCGACAGACTGTTTGGCGTGGGCAACAGCTATACCATTACCAGAGTGGTTGTTGACACACGTGACGAGGCGATCCGTACATACCTGCAGGATGCCAATGCCTCTACAAGCGGAGATGAACTGCTGAACTTCATGGCGTTGGAGAAGAACGGAAAGGTTTCCAGCGTGGTACTGCGTATCGGTGTCAACAAGGCTCTGAATACCAGTGCGGTACAGAAGCTGGGGCAGTATCTGGTGGGCAAGCCGATCGGTCTGGCCATTGCCGACCAAGAAGTGTTCAACAGCGATGACACGATGCTGTCGGTAAACGGCCTGGTACAGGCGCTGCTGCGTAGCGGCATGACGCTGGAGAGCTTCCGGGATGCCATCAACGAGGATGGCAGCATGAAGGAGATGGCCGCGCCGTCCGGAGAGACGGTGGTGGCGGATGTGAACATCAAGCAGAACAATCTGTTGGGCGCGAAGCTGTTTGAGAGCACCATCAAATTCACCGTCAGCGGTACGGGCATTGAGATGCCTTTGTACGTGACCATGGAGAGCTTTGACGCGGGCAAGGATCGGATAAAGAGCATCCGTGACGGCGTGGAAAGCGTGATGACATACGTGCCGGTGGCGAAGGCTGAAGGTGGCGCTGTCATCGTGGAGGGAAGCCTGCCGGAGAAGTACTGGAAGGGCGTTTTGAGCGCGCTTCTGGTCACGGGAATGGCTGACCTGGATAACATTAAGGATATTGATGCCCGCGCCGTTGTGCAGTATATGGTGGGCAAGCTGGATGATCTGCTTACGGACGGCACGGTGGATCTGAACACCCTGGGCAACACCCTGACAAAGATGGGCGTGTCTGCCGATACCGTGAGCAAGCTGACGGCAAAGAATGATACATACAAGAAGGTGCAGAAGTATCTGCAGTTCCTTTTGGATGACACAAAAGTGACGTGGAACAGCACGGCCAGCCAGGGCGATACCTATCGCGTGACCGCCAGTGTGGATGCTTACGCCATTCTTGACGAGCTGAACATCGAGGCCGGCACAAAGGATCTGCTGAAGAGCTTTATCAAGAACGAGACGGTGACGGCTGAGGCCAGCGTCAAGGTGAAGAACGTTCAGGAGTCCGATTACGCGGCCATAGTGGTGGGCTCCGGCGGGGTCAGCTTCCTGACCGATCTGAATACCACCATCGAGAAAGACACCTCTCTCGTGGTGCTGCTGAAGGATTGCAGCGGTACGCTGCGTATCAACGGCAAGTATGTGTACGTGGATGTCCGCGGCCACAAGTTCAGCGGCGATATTATCGGCACGGAGCAGTATAAGGCAAACAACTTCGTGGTGGACAGCATTCTGAACACCAACGGCGGCGGCACTGTCACCGGCAAGGTGCAGAACATGGTGCTGGCAGGCGGCTCTTACAACGAGAGCAAGCTCACCGGCTGCGAGATCCGTAATGGCTACACCATGGAGAATGGTCTGGTCAGCAACCAGTACTACACCATCGCGGTGAATGGCAGCAACATCAATGTGACGCTGAAGGCTACGGCCCAGTCTCTGCGGGATGCGGATAAATACACCGTGGCGGCGCTGGCGGGCGACCTGGCATCCGATCTGCTGCTGAACTATTACAGCACGGCGCAGAAGGTGACCGTGGACGGCCATACGCTGTATAACGCGGCTGTTGAGGACATCACCTCTCTGTTCCAGAACGGCAAGTTCCATGTGAGCAATGCCGTGGGCAATGATCTGCTGGATGACATGCTGGGCTACACCAGCGAGGGTGCTGCGGATAATTACGACGGCATCAACTACCTGATCGGCAGCATACTGGATGCGCTGCTGGATTTCCAGAATTTGGCGGACAGCATTGGCAGCAACAACGCCGCAGTCAGTTACAGTCTGACCGCCACGGCATGGGATGTGACGGTGGATAAGGCCGAGAGCGGCAATTATTTGGCCATCGGTGTTACCGGCAGCACAGACAGTAGCAAGACCAAGCAGCAGAAGCTGAATGTGTTCCTGAACAGCGACAGCGCGAAGAACAACGAGCAGCTGAAGAATGCGCTGGAGCAGCTGGCGGGGATCATCGAGGTCGATGCGGCCGACAAGCCCAGCCTGAGCCTGGATCGGATCACGCTCCCGCAGGAGCTGGGCGGCAAGACCGTGCAGGCAAAGCTCAGCGGCAGCGGTCATGTGACCGTCAAGATCAGCGACAAGCCCGTTTATGCGGCACTGATGGCGATCACCGTAGCCAACAGCCTGCCTGCCGGTGACAACCTGCGGGCGGAGCTGAAGAATGCGGTCGAGACGTTCTATAACAACAACGATGCGGCGGCACTAAAGACCGCTATGGAGAAGGTCACCTGCGCGCAGGTGGTTGCGGCACTGAAGACTGTGGGCCTGCGCACGAACTTCCTGCAGATGGCGATCAGCGTGGGCTTCGGGACGGGCAGCAAGACCTATAAGGCTATCAGCGAAAGCTACGACAGCCTGACGGCCTACCGCGGCGGCATGGCGGCTGCGGGCTGGCTGCTGAAGCAGCTGAATATCAACGGCAACGGCGCAACGCTGGCCGGCTTCGAGACGGAATTCGGCATCTATAAGTATGCGCCCGACAAGACCTTCAACAAGACGGCCACGGTTTCCGGTGACTGGAAGGTAAACGGCGTGGTCAGCATGGAGAACGCCAAGCTGACGCTGGAGCTGTTTGCCGAGGAAGGCGCTATCGTGGTCATCGACAAGGACGGCAAGCATACCAGCTTTGCCGCTGACCAGCTGACAGAGGCGGTGACCAAGGTCAACGAGGCCGGTGGTACGCTGCTCTTCAACGACGCGGTGACCATGGCGGCAGATGAGACGATCACAAAGGACGTGGCCGTGAAGAACGGCAGCAAGCTGAACCAGGGCGGGTATGCGTTCCTGCTGGATGGCATCGGCAGCAAGCTGACCTCCGATGCGGCACTGACCGTAAAGTCCGCGGACGGCGCGTTCCGTCTGGTGACGGATAACACCACAGCCGGCACGTACATCTACACGCTGGAGGCTTACAAGATCCGGTATGTAAAGGATGGAAATACGGCATACAATGATAGGTTGGAGGTTGCCGTGACTAACGCGGACGATGGCACGACCATCACCGTGCTGGAGGATGTGACGGCACGCGGCGAGATCGAGGTGAGCAAGTCTCTGACCATCGCCGGTGCTGGCAAGATCACCGGTGATCCGACGTTCAAGCTGACCGGCGCTGCCGGTACAGCCCTGACTGCTGACGCGGCGCTGACCGTGATAAGCGGCGACGAAACGGCGTACTATGTTAATGCGGTGAGCGACGGCGCGGAATACACCTACACGCTGACAGCGTGGGAGGTCGTGCTGGAGAAGGCCGACGGCAGCAAGGTCGGCTACCACGATC
>UMGV01025934.1_pt1 | contig 16255 bp, 8 predicted proteins | sample 1965361 | NCBI WGS metagenome assembly UMGV01 (sample SAMEA4836081, study PRJEB28245) | human gut metagenome | biome: gut microbiome; material: fecal sample | place: Denmark | collected 2008
ACCAATCTTGGAACTTGGGTGTCCCAATGACGAAAGCAGGAAAAAGATAACCGAATATCAAGAAGACCAGTTCTCGATATTCGGTTATATTCTTATTACCTTCAAGGGGGCGAGGCATCACATCTTCGACCGCTGATAGTCTCTTGGCGACATGCCATACATATTCTTGAACATCGTGGAGAAGCTCGCCGAGTTGGAGAATCCGCAGGCATACATCACCTCGGTGATGCTCTGTTTCGGATTTTCGAGCAGACGTGCGGCTTGCTTGAGCCGCAGGTTCTTGATGAAGTTGTGCGGTGTCTGGTTGGTGAGTTCCTTCATCTTTCGATAGAGGTGCACACGGCTGATGCCCACCTGGTCGGCAATGTCGTCCACGCCGAGATCGGAGTTGCTGAGGTTGTCGTTGATGACATCCATGACGCGCTGCAGGAATTTGTCGTCGGGCGTCTGCACGTCCACCTTGTTGATCTTGTCGGCCTGGTCTTCCTGTCCTGTAAACTTGTTTTTCAGCGTACGTCGCACGGCGAGGAGGTTGGCGATAGTGCGTCGCAGGATATCCATGTTGAAGGGTTTGACCACGTAAGCGTCGGCACCGGTCTCCAGCCCCTCCATGCGATCCTCGTCTCGGCTTTTAGCTGTGAGCAGGATGACGGGGAGATGGTTGGTGTTGATGTTTGACTTGAGCTTGGTGCAGAGCGTGATGCCGTCCATCTCGGGCATCATCACGTCGCTGATGACCAGGTCGGGCATGTCCTTGAGGATAGCCGCGAGAGCCACCTTGCCGTTGGGATAGTAGCAGACATTGTATTCATTGCTCAGCTCCGTCTGCAGGTAGCTGGCGATCTCGTCGTCGTCCTCCACGACGGCAATCGTCGGTTTGCTGTTGTCGTCGCGTGTGGCAACGGGATGCACGAGGGGATCCGCCTCCATGTCTTTGAGTTCCTGCGCCAGTTGCTTGTCGGCTTCACTGTTGTCGTGCTCAACCGGTGTCATGCTGCCGTCGTCGGCGACCATCTCCCCGGGCTTGAGATGGCTGTTGCCCAAAGGCAGTGTGACGATAAAGGAGGCGCCCGGTCCGTCGCTGTTGTTGCGTGCGGTGATCGTGCCATAGTGGAGTTCCACGAGCGAACGGGTGAGGTCGAGGCCGATGCCCGTACCCGTGTTGCGCTCTCCAATGCTGGTCGGACTTTGATAGAAGCGCTGGAAGATCGTCTCGAGCTTGTCCTTAGGAATGCCGCATCCCGTGTCGTGCACGGTGATGATGGCGTCGGTGTCGGTATGAGTCAGGCTGATGTTCACCTCACCGCCCGTGGGGGTGAACTTAAAGGCATTGGAGAGCAGGTTCATGATCACCTTGTCGAAGTTGTCGCGGTCCACCCACACAGGCAGCGTGTCGCTGTCGTGGTGGAAGGAGAAATGTATCTTCTTGATGTTGGCCTGCTGCTGGAAGAGCTGCACCTCGTCGTCGATGAATCCTACCATGTCGGTTTCCCGCATGCGCATGGCCATCTTTCCCTTGTCGATTTTCCTGAGGTCCATCATCTGGTTGACGAGGTGAAGGATACGCTCGGCATTGCGGCGCATGAGCGCATAGGTGTTTTGCCGCTGTGGGTCACGGTCGTTTTTGATGAGCGAGAGCAGCGGTGTGATGATCAGGGTGAGCGGGGTGCGGATGTCGTGGCTGATGTTGACGAAGAACCGAAGCTTGGCCTCACCCATCTCTTCGGCATGGATATGCTCCTGGAGCGTGAGATGCTCCTGATCCTTGCGCTTGCGGTAGGCAAGATAGGCGTAGAATGCCCCGACCAGCAACGCGAGATAGACAAATTTGGCAGGCCAAGAGGCGTACCATGCGGGACGGATCTCGACCAGGAATTCCTCCTCGGCCGACGACTCGCCGTTGTAGAGTGCCTTGACACGGAACTGGTATTTTCCGGCAGGCAGATGGGCGAAGGACAGCACATTCTGACCCTGTGCCAGCGTCTTCCATCCCTCGTCGTTGATGCTGTAGGCGTAGGTCACCTGCTCCACATCGTTATAGGTGAGTGTGGTCAGCTCCAGCGAGAAGCTGTTGTCGTCCTGTGCCAAGGAGAACAGATGTGATTCGTAGCAAGGCTTCTCGGTGATGGTGAACCATCCCGACTTCATCCCTGCGATCACAGCGGTGTTGCCTACGAAGAAGTGCGAGATGTGGACGGAAGCCTTCCATGGTGAATGTCCGATATGCGAAGGGTCGAAGACGTTGATGCCTCCCGGTCCTCCGACGAGCATCCTGCCGTCGGCAGAGAGCGAGACGGCACCGTCGCTGAACTCATTGCTTTGCAGTCCATTGCCGACAAAGAAGCTTTGGGTCTTGCCCGTGCGCATGTCCATGCAGCAGAGTCCATGGAGCGTGCCGAGCCATAGCCGGTGCTGACGGTCTTCCTGCATGAAGGCCACGCTGTTGTCGGGCAGTCCCTGCCGTACGGTATAGACGAGCGGCTTGCGCCAGTGATCCTTGTCGTGGCAGTAGAGCACGTCGTTGCTGCCTACCCACACGCGGTCACGGCTGTCGACATAGAGGCTGTGGGCAAACGACCCCTGGTCGACGCTGTTCACGCCGAAGGTGCTCAGCCAGCTGTCGCGCTTGAGATCGAGACAGGCCATGCCCACCGAGTTGGCCACATAGAGCCGGTTGCCATCGCGCGAGAAAGCCAGCTTGAAGAGGAAGTTGTTGGGCAGGCTGTTGGCTTTCAGGTTGCCGTCGGCGTTCTTTGCCATGACATAGTGTCGGCGGGTGCCGTCAGGCCGGATCATGAAGAGGCCGTTGCCCAGGGTAGCCAGCCACATATTGCCGTGGGCATCGCTTTTGATGTCGAAGACGCTCACGCCCTGTCCGAGATCCACGGGATGGTAAGTGTTGCCCTCAAGATACCCGCAGCCTTCGAGGTAGCTGCCTATCCAGAGCCGGTGACGGCTGTCGAGGCAGAGCGCCTCAATGGTTTTGGGGAAGGTGAGGTGGCGGAGCTGTTTGCCCGTGGCGTCGAGCTGGTAGAGGCCGTCGCGGTCAGTTCCCACCCACATCGTGCCGCCCTCGCCGAAGAGCACGCGCGTGACACAGTTGCCCCCGATGGGGTTGGTGTTGCCCGCACGGTAGCCGATATATCCAAAGTCAAAGGCCAGGGCGGGCTGCATGAAGAGTCCTTTTTGGAGCATCGTCATCCAGATGTTGCCCTGCCGGTCTTGGATGATGGAGTTGACTTTGCCTGTGGTGAGGTCGATGCGGTTGGTATAGAACGGGTTGTTGACCACGATGCCTGTTGCAGGGTGATAGGAGAACAGCCCGTGTCCATCGCTGCCGACATATACCTTGCCTGAAGGAGCAACAAAGATACACGACACGGCGAGTTTGCCCAAGGCACTGATCTGGGTAAAAGGTGACGTGCCGCCGCGTGAGAGATAGACGCCGTCGCCAGTCGTGCCGATATAGACATTGCCCAGCGCATCGCAGGCGATGGAGGTCACGGCCTGGTTGCCTTTGCCCGAAAACTTCTGAGTGAGTCGTCCCTGATGGTCCAGACACAGCAGGCGACCGTCCTCGGTATTGATCCACAAACGGCCCACCCGGTCTTCTGCCATCCGCCGGATATATTTCAACTTGCTGACCGCGCCCTTCGCCGGGCGGCAGACATAGTCGTTGGCTTGGGCGGTGGGCTGGAGAATGCCATATCCCGACGTGCCGATGAGCACCTGACCATTGTGGCGCACGACGATGTCGTTGACATAGGTCTTGATGAGTTGGTGCCCGGCATTGTAGATCTTGTAAGCGTGGAACTGCTGTCCGTCGAAACTCATGAGACCTTTGTTGGAGCCCAAAAGGATGTTGCCCTGCCGGTCCTGCTCCACCTTATTAATATAGTTGCTGTCAAATCCGCGCGCGCCGGCATTGTCGCGGTTGATGACAACGAAGTGATAGCCGTCGAAGAAATTCAAGCCATTGCGCGTGGTAACCCAGATGAAGCCACGGCTGTCTTGAAACACTTGGTTGGCAAAACTGCTCGACAAGCCGTTTTCGGTGTTGTAGAGTTTGCCGGTCTGAGCCTCCGCAAAGGTGGAAGTCAATAATAGGATAAGGAAGAAAAGTGTCTGTCTAAGGTTCCGCATGATGGTTTTAATCTGTGTCGGTGACACGATGTTATGTTATTAAGTTTTGGAGAGACACGGCATCCGGAAGTAAACGGTTTACGGCGGAACGTCGCGGCTCCTGTCTTTGTAGCCACAAAGATAGTAAAAAAATGGTAAGGCATTACGTCTTTATCTCAAAAAAAGTGGCTGAAAAGACATTTTATAAAGAAAATGTTACACTGCGATACAAATATCAAAACTCTATGAGACTAATAATAAAGTAAGATAGGGACGAATGTCGTAATTTTGCAGCAGAAATCAAATCTCCCAAAAATGAAAACGACAAAAACTGCTTTAACTACTCTCATGCTCATGGCAGCACTCGGCACCAGTGCCCAGCAGCTGACCCTGCAACTCGACAAAGCCCAGAAGGCGGTAAGCCCGACACTATATGGTATGATGACCGAGGAGATCAACTACTCCTATGAAGGCGGTCTTTACGCTCAGATCCTGCGCGACCCTTCCTTCCGTGAGGATGTCAACGGACAGCGTCGCAACCCATGGACGCCCTGGCATTCGGGAGGACCCAAATACTGGCTGGCTACCGACACGCTCGCCTCACAGCTCACGCTCACGCAGAAGGGCGGATACAACCGTGCCAACCCCGCGGTGCTGAAATGGAAGGCTAAGGCTGGAGCAAGCATTGCCAACGGCGGATTTTGGGGCGTGCCCATCCGCGCGAAAGAACATTATAAAGGATATGTCATCGCCAAAACCGAGAAAGGTAGTGGCACTTCGTTCACGCTGAGCCTTGTCAGCAACGACGGCAAGACGGTCTTTGCCTCCACAAAGATCGACGGACTCGGGGATAACTGGCAGAAGAAGTGCTTCGAGCTGACCGTGCCCGAAAAGGTCAAGGCCACGAAGGACGCTCGCTTTGTCATCACCGCTGACAATGAGGGAACGTATGACTTGAGTAAAACGGTGCTCTTCCCTGAGACGTTCAACAACCGGCCTAACGGACTCCGCAAGGATCTCATGGAGATGATGTGCCGGATGAAGCCGAAGTTCCTGCGCTTCCCCGGCGGCAACTACCTCGAGGGCAATGACTTCCGCAACCGCTTCGACTGGAAGCGCACCATCGGCGATCCCGATGAGCGACCGGGCCACATGAGTCCTTGGGGCTATCGCTCTACCGACGGCCTTGGTCTGTTGGAGTTCCTGGAGTGGGCGGAGGACTGTGGCGCAGAGCCGATCCTCGGTGTCTTTGCCGGTTACACGCTCAGCGGCGACCACCTCACTGCCGACTACATCGACGGCTTCGTTCAGGATGCCCTCGACGAGATCGAGTATGTCACAGGCGGTCCAGAGACCAAGTGGGGCGCACAGCGTGTGCGCGACGGACATCCCCAGCCGTTCCCATTGCACTATGTGGAGATCGGCAATGAGGACTTCTTCGACGAGAGCGGCTCTTATGCCGGACGCTATAAAAAACTTTATGACGCCATCAAAGCCAAGTATCCTCAGCTACAGCTCATCTCTACCGCTGATCAGAAAATGGTGGAGCGCTGGGCGCAGGAGACGGGCGTGACCGGACTGAAGTTCGATGTCATCGATGAGCACTACTATCGCAGTACGGGTGACATGTATGCGGCTGCCAACCAATACGACAAATATGACCGCAAAGGACCGAAGATCTTCTGTGGCGAGTGGGCTGCGCGCGAGGGCAAGCCGACCACCAATATGAATGCGGCACTTGGCGACGCTGCCTGGATGACGGGTATGGAGCGCAACGCCGACCTGCTGATCGGTCACTGCTACGCACCGCTCTTCGTCAACGTCAACAAAGGTGGCATGCAATGGGAGAGCGACCTCATCGGATACGACGCGCTCAACGCCTACGGCTCGCCTTCCTACTACGCTCAGTGTATGTTCGCCCAGAATGTGGGCAACCGCATTGTGCCGATGGTCGACAAGGACATGCCGACAATGGAATACGAGGGTAAGAAGCTGCCGCAACTATACTACTCGGCAACGACCGACACGCAGTCGGGACATACATACCTGAAGGTTGTCAACGGCGGAAAGACAGCACAGACGCTCACCGTCACCGTCAGCGGGGGTAAGGTAGCCGGAAAGGGTACCATCACCACGCTCAAGGCTGCCAAGCCCGAGGACACCAACTCCATCGACAACCCCAAGCATGTCGTGCCGGTGACCGCCAAACAGAAGACCGGCAAGACTTTCAAGGTGGTGCTCGCGCCGCTGTCGGTCAATGTGATCAAGATGTGAGGAGTATATAAGATGAATATAAGGTTAATATAATGTGAAGAATATGGCTTCATGAATAATGCTATAAGTTTAGGTTTTTAGAAGTGTAAAGTTAGGTTACAAGATGTTATGTAGGTTCGCTGTACTTACTTTTTTTCAGTAAGACAGATGATTTTAATGATTCCTAAGGCTCTCCGTAGTGATTACGGGGGGCCTTGATGGTTTTTTATGAGGGTTTAGGTGTCTAAGTATTATTGGTGAAAAGCAAGTGGAATCCCTGAGCCACCTCTACATTTGGGAAGTCTAGTTTGTAAGTCTCATTGCCTATAATACTCTTGCGTATCGCCTTAATAGTAAGATATCCACTTTGGTAGATCATTGGCAACGGCATTTCCACATCGGCCTTATAGTCTATGAACTGTGCAGGGAAATAGTATTTTCCTACCATCTCATTGAGATTCTCATGAGAATGATTGAGCAATCGGATGAGATAGGTCGGCGTTCCACTCTGAAACCAATAATCGCCCAGATTCTGTTTTGCGAGCGCATTCAAGATACTAAAAGGATTATAGATGTCCGTGAGTTTCGGTCCAAAATGATAACCGTCATAGTGCACTTTCAACAGTTGCAACGTTTTCTCATAGGAATATTCCAATGTCTCTGCCATATCCTGAATGGAAGATGCAAAGACCTCAGACAATTCCTTTTCCGTGATACCGCATAGTGCCTCGTATTCACGAGACATGCTGATATCATTGGGCTGGTTGAATCCACTGAACACGCTTACTTGCGAGAACTTGGTCACGCCGGTAAGCATGACGAATCGAAGATCGGCATCCGCCTTTTTGAAAACAGAATAGAAAGCCTTCAAAGTGTCACGGTTGAAATCTTCTACGAGGATCTCTTGGGTATTGTCCTTCACTTTCGCACCCGTGTCAAGCACGTCTAACAAAGGCTTGTCATATTCGTCCACAAGAACTACGCATGGCAATCCTGTTTGCCGGTGGGCTTGGCTGAGCACATAAGCAAAGCGGTCTCCTATAGTTTCACTGTAAGGATATCGTCCCCAAACACGTTCGTATTCTGTGATATATCCTTCAATGACTTTATAAAGATTGTCTCTGTTGAGAAAGTCATAGCCATTAAAGTCTATATGAAACACCGGATACTTCTTCCAGTCTTTCTCCTTGGTGTCAATTTTCAATCCTTTGAACAGTTCTTTCCTGCCCTCGAAATAGCATTTCAAGGTTGACAGAAGCAGAGACTTGCCAAAGCGGCGGGGACGGCTGAGGAAATAGATCTTTCCCTCATTGGCCAGTTTATAGACCAAGTCGGTTTTGTCCACATAAACAAAGCCGCCCTCTATGATCTGCTCAAAAGTTTGAATGCCGATAGGATACTTCATGTCGCCGCGTATTTAGTTACTTGCAAATTTAGGATAAATAATCGACATCACAAAGATATAGCTGTGGTTTTTGTTTGTTTCAACGATGGCTTGAAGGTTAATGTGTATTTGTTTAGGCGAGCAAGAACGTCCATGAACCCAAGGGAAGCAATCCCTCTTCAATAATTCATGAGCCATCGCGGTTGTCATCGTATGGCGTCCTATAACCCTTTTCCGTCGTCCCTTATCGCGATTCCGATACGCAAAAAGTCCTTTCCCATGTCGGTTTTCTCGGATTTTATGCTTACCTTTGCGAACCTAAAGTGAAAGATGGAGAATGCATCATCCGACCGCATAACGACAATCTCAACTTTCTTTGTTTGAGATCCTCACCAGACTAATTCCAACATTAACAATCTTCTTCCATAGATTTTAACGTACAACAATATGAACATCAATTTCAGACAACTCACGCTCAGCGCTGCCCTGACTCTTGTCTTCGGCTTGCCTGCCAACGCTCATAACAGCGTTGTCGGCCTCGATAACAGCGTGATGCGCAAAGACTCCACCGTACACAACGACTCCATCGCGAAGAGACATTCCGCCGACAAGGCCAAGAAAGACTCCACAGCCGCCAAGAAGGAAAACGCCTACGACAAACTCATGAAGAAAGGCGGCTCGGTACGTAACGGACTCTTCACCGTGCGACATATCGAAGATAAATGGTATTTTGAGGTGCCACAACGCATCACCGACCGCATGCTCTTGGCAGTGACACGCTTTACCTCGGTGCCGCAGGCCTTCAAGGAACTGCCCGGTGAGGAGGTCAACCACAGCACCATCTATTTTGAAAAGCGTGATGACAAGACGCTGCTGCTCCGCGCCTATGCCAAGACACAGGTCGCCGACGACAAGGAACAGATGGCGCAACTCGTCGAAAAGTCGACGATCGACCCCATCGTGGCGAAGTTCGACATCATCGGAAAGAATCCCAAGACCGGTGACATGCTCGTGGAGGTGAGTAAGTTCTTCGTTCAGGACAACAACATCTTCGGACTCTCGTCGTCGGACCGCAAGGTTGTCAACGTTACGGCCTTGCAGGCTGACCGTAGCTTCATTGACACGATGACGGTCTATCCCATCAACGTCGAGGTGAGGACGCTGCGCACCTATAGCTGTCCCGACGGCAGGATGCCGGCGTCAAGGACCGGTTTTGTCACCGTCGGCATGAACACGAGCATCGTACTCCTGCCCGAGAAGCCGATGCAGCCACGTATCGCCGACAACCGTGTCGGATTTTTCGAGACGCGTCAGACACGCTTCTCCGACGGTGCGCCCTCGAAAGGCTATGCCATCATCAACCGCTATCGCCTGGAGCCCAAGGACCCGAAGGCCTATAAACAGGGCAAGCTCGTGGAACCGAAAAAGCAGATCGTCTACTACATCGACCCGGCAACGCCAAAGAAATGGGTGCCCTATCTCATCGCCGGCATCAACGACTGGAACGCTGCCTTTGAGGCTGCCGGATTTAAAAACGCCATCGTTGCCCGTGAAGTGCCCAAGGGCAGCGACATCAGTCCCGACGACGCACGCTACTGTTTCCTGCGCTATCTGCCTTCCGAAACGGAGAACGCCTATGGTCCGCGTATCGTTGACCCGCGCAGCGGCGAGATCATCGAGAGCCATATCTGCTGGTATCACAACGTGATGAACCTCGTACGCAAATGGTATATCACCCAGTGCGGGCCGCTCGACAAGCGTGCTCAGACCATGCAACTGCCCGACAAGCTCATGGGCGAGCTCATCCGCTTTGTCTCTTCCCATGAGGTTGGCCACACGCTGGGACTGCGCCACAACATGATCGCCAGCAGTGCCACGCCCGTGGAGAAGCTTCGCGACAAGAAGTGGGTGGAGGCCAATGGCCACACGGTGAGCATCATGGACTATGCACGCTTCAACTATGTGGCTCAGCCCGAGGACGGCGTGTCGGAGCGCGGACTGTTCCCACGCATCAATGTCTACGACAAGTGGGCCATCAAATGGGGCTACCAGTATCGGCCGGAATTCAGGGATCCATGGAAAGAAGCCAAGCAGCTCCGCACCGAAGTCAGCGAGGCGCTCAGCCACGACCATCGACTGGCCTACTGCGGTGACGAGGGACGAGGGCAGGATCCACGCAGCCAGACCGAGAGTCTCGGCGACGACAACATGAAAGCCAGCGACTATGGCATCAAGAACTTGAAGCGTGTGATCGCCAACCTCGAAAAGTGGACGGCACAACCCGACGGCCAGTACGACGACCTGGAGGAGATGCATAAGTCCGTGCGCTCGCAGTTTGCCCGCTATTGTCTCCATGTGCAGCGCAACATCGGCGGCATGTATACCAACACGATCCCCGGCATGCCCGTCACGGAAGTCGTTCCCCGCGACGTGCAGAAGGAAGCCATCGACTGGTGCGCCCGCAATGTCTTCGAGGCTCCGCTGTGGCTCTATCCCACGAGCATCTGCACGAAACTCAACCTCGACGCTGAGGACGAGATCGTGAACCGGGCCCGCACGCTCGTCTCCTACCTGCTCTCCTCCAACATGGTGGCCAACCAGTACAAGAAGAGCCAGCGTGCGCTCAAGCCCTATCCCGTGCAGGAATATCTCACCGACGTCTTCCACGCTGTGTGGAAACCGTTGGGAAAGGAAGGCGACAAGCAGGACTACTATCGCCGCCAACTGGAGCGTGCTTACGTCAACACGCTCAACCAGGATATCAACGCGGATCCGGCGAAGGACAAGAGCACGCTTAGCCTCAATGCCGCTAACTCCGACGCCCGTCTCTTCCTGCTCCAGCATCTCGACACCGTGGAGGCTTTCTGCCGCAAGCAGCAGGCTTCGCTGTCCTCCAACAGCCTCAATGCACTGCACTACGCTGAACTCATCCACGAGATAGAACTCATCCGAAAGAAGTACGACAAGGCGGAGTAAGACAACAAAGAATAGTAATTGGGTCAAGGAAACGGGGATGCATGAATATTAACTCGAACGAGGATAAGTGTCCTCAATGCATGGCTCAATTACTTATTTGGTTTTATCTGTGTGCGTATGTCATGCTATTTATGCTGAGGTTTCCTTATCTTTCTTGATGATAAGGAAACCTCAGCGTTTTCTGACAATTCTTTCTTCTATTTTTTGTATCGCATGGCTAAAGGTAATCATTTGCGTTTTTTCCTGAGATTTCCGTTCTTCTTATAGTGTCAGATTTCCGTTAGTTGATAAAAAACTCCCTTTCGTTGAATTTTAAAACACTTTCACGCATGAATATTTGCGTATATGGGATAAATAGTCTATCTTTGCACTCGAAAAGAAATATATATCGTTCGTTAGTTACAACAGCTTTTTTATTCAACTATCCAGACCATCCTTTTCGTGAGAAAGGGATGGCTTTTTTTTGCCCTCGTTGATGGATCTCTTTTCTATCCTTTGTTCTGCTTACTTTTATCTCTGTATAGCACTATGTCATTGATATACATCAATTAAGTGTCAATCTGTAAGTTTTATCCCAATAAATCATTTCAATATTGCATTCACCTTGTCTTTAATTAGGCATGGTGTAAGCAATATATATTATTTATATAACTTTTTGTTAGTAATACTTGTTTGTTGCTGACAAAATGATTACTTTTGCAGCATAATCATAAATCAGTGATAACAAAAGTAGAAAGAACTTAAACTTATTGCTTATGAAGCCGAATCCATCCACAGCGGTTGCCGCTACTATAGCTACAGCAAGCGCCTCTCAAGTACAAGCGAAAGCACCCGGACTGGTACGTGTACTGGGGCTGAAAGAATCAATTGGTATGACTATAGGCACCGTTGTCGGTGTCGGTATCTTCACATGCGGCAGCGCGCAGGTAGGACTGGTGGGTCCCTGGATCATTGTCTTCACCTTTCTCTCACTGCTCGTGAGCATCTGGCCCTGTATGATCTACGGCGAGATGGCGGCAGTGCTGCCTGAGGCAGGCGGTACCTACAACTATGCCAAGCGTGGTTTAAACAAGGTGTGGGCCATCATTGCCGGTTGGCAGTATATCATCTCGGTGGTCGGCATCGGTGCCGGCGAGACGCTGGCGTTCTCCAATTATTTCAAGATACTGATGAGCGCCTTGGGTGTTGACATCTCCATGATCGATGACCGTGTGATCGCCTGCAGCCTTGTGGCGATCTTCCTCGTCATCAACTGTCTCGGCATCAAGCAGAGCGGTAAGGTGCAAAACGGCTTCATCTTCTTCTTCTGGGGCATGACAATCCTGTGGTTCTGCTATATGATTCCTCATGTGCACCTGGCATATTTCGGTGGATTCACCATGGACAAGATGCCACCGTTCAACGAGATGATGTATATCTTCGGACTCGTATGGTGGTGCTACACCGGTTTTGAGACCTGCTGCTCGGTAGGTGGCGAGACCAAATTCCCGCAGTATACCTTGCCGCGTGCGCTGAAGCTCAGCGTATTCCTGGTGTTTGCCGTCAACGCACTGTTCCAGTGGTTCCTCGTGGCACTGGTCAGCCCCGACTTCTACGGCACACTGGCCGTGTCAGACGCTCCTTATGCTGAGGGTCTGAAAGCTGCCGGACTTGTCGGCGCACCGATCATCCTGCTCTGTATCGCCATCACCTTTGGCGGCGACCTGAGCACTATCAACCCCGGCATTGCCGCTCCTGCCCGCTATATCTATACGATGGCTGAGGACCACAGCCTTCCTAAGTTCCTCGGAAAGATCAGCCCACGCTTCAACACGCCCAACAACGCCATCCTCCTCGTGGGTATCATCAACTTCATACTCATTGCCACCAACTCCATCACCTATATTGCCTCGGTGTCACTCATCTCTCTGGCCGTTTGCTACATGATTGGCTGCCTGGCCTATCTCGGCTTGAAAAAGAAGTACCCGGATCTGAAGCGACCCTACAAAGCACCGATGGGTGTCTTCGGCAGTTGGTTTACCATTGTGGTCTATGCCTTTATGCTCTGCTTTGCCGACCGCATGGCACTGATCACCGCCGCCATCATCGGCGTAGCCTCTCTGGTTTATTTCTTCCTCTACACACGTGGCCATAAGGATGTCATGCCGACTCTCGAAGAGGAGATCGGCGAGATCGACGAACCCACCGTTAAGGAGAAACTGCATATCGACAGAGAGTACAAGATCTGGGCATGGGGCACTGCTGCTGTCACCGTCGTGGCACTGGCCATCTATCTCATCCCTATCCTCTTTTAGCATCAGCATCGCCTATGTATAGAATCACCATAGAACAGACTTCCTACGCGTTTCCTGACCTGAAGGCGCTCATGGCCAAGGCCACACCGATCAGGTCGGGAGACCAACTCGCCGGCATCGCTGCCAAGAGCATGGAGGAACATGTGGCAGCGCAGATGTGCCTGGCCGACGTGCCCCTGCGCCGCTTTCTCGAAGAGCCGCTCATCGACTACGACAAAGACGAGGTCACGCGGCTCATCATCGACAGCCATGACGCTCAGGCCTTCCAGCCCATCAGCAGTCTCACCGTCGGGGAGTTCCGCAACTGGATCCTCAACGATCACACCACCACAGAGATGCTTGCAGCCGCCGCACCGGGCATCACACCGGAGATGGCGGCCGCGGTCTCGAAGATCATGCGCAATCAGGACCTTGTCCTCGCGGCACAGAAATGCCATGTCGAAACGGCGTTCCGAGACACCATCGGCCTAAAAGGATGCATGGCCTCACGTCTGCAACCCAACAGTCCTACCGACGACCTCAAGGGTATCGCCGCGAGTATCATCGACGGACTGATGTACGGCTGTGGTGACGCCGTCATCGGCATCAACCCCGCGAGTGACTCTCTGCCGTTGCTCATAGAGATGGAGAAGATGCTCGACGGTATCATCTCGGGCTACGACATACCGACACAGAGCTGTGTGCTCAGCCATATCACCACAGGCATCGAGATGATCAACCGCGGCGCACCGCTCGACTTGCTCTTCCAGAGCATCGCCGGTACGGAAAAGGCCAATGCGGGCTTCGGCATCAACCTTAAACTTCTCGATGAGGGCTACGAGGCCGTGAAGAGTCTGCACCGGGGCACCTTGGGCGACAACTGCATGTATTTCGAGACTGGACAGGGCTCGGCTCTCTCTTCCGACGCCAACTTTGGTGTGGACGAACAGACATGCGAGGCGCGCTGCTATGCCGTGGCCCGTCGCTATCATCCGTTGCTCGTCAACACGGTGGTGGGCTTCATCGGACCGGAATATCTCTACGACGGCAAACAGATCACGCGCGCCGGACTCGAAGACCACTTTTGCGGCAAACTCATGGGCGTGCCGATGGGCTGCGACATCTGTTACACCAATCATGCCGAAGCTGACCAAGACGACATGGACAACCTGCTGTTGCTGCTCGGCGTGGCGGGCGTGAACTATGTCATGGGCATCCCTGGTGCCGACGACATCATGCTCGGATACCAAAGCACGAGTTTCCACGACATCATCGCCACGCGCAAGATGCTCGGCAAGAAACCGGCACCGGAATTCGAGAAATGGCTCGAGGACATGAAACTCTTCAATCGCGACGGCCGCATACTGCAAGCCTCGCCGACACACGCGCTGATGAAGCTCGTGAGCTAAAGACAGAACAACACAGCGACTGCGACAGAGCAACAGAGGGACAAAGCCTTTTTGTAGACAGAAAGACATAAAGGACATATAAAGCCTCCCGGTTTTTGTAGACAGAAAGACATAAGGGACATATAAAGCCTCTCGGTTTTTGTAGACAGAAAGACATAAAGGACATATAAAGCCTCCCGGTTTTTTGTAGACAGAAAGACATAAAGAACATATAGAGCCTCCCGGTTTTTGTAAGTAGAAAGACATAAACGGTATCATTAGCCCCCTGTGAATACAAAGCAGAGCCGCCCTTGGGGTGACTCTGTTTGGCGTGGCTGGTTACAACCAACCGTGCCACTGAGGGGTATAAAATCATCGATCATCATGGAAACAGAGATAAGTATCAGAACACAGCATTTGGAGGAAAATGACTGCTGGTCATGGCTTCGGCAGTTCACCGACGCCCGCATCGCCCTCGGCCGCACGGGCAGCAGCGTACTCACCGACGACTATCTGAAGTTCAGACTGGCCCACGCTCGTGCCCGCGACTCCATCAAGATGCCGTTTGATGCCCGTCGTGTCGCTGAGGATCTGCACCGTCTTGGCCTTACCTCCTTCGAGGTGGACAGCAAGGCGGGTAACCGTGAGACGTTCATCACACGGCCCGACTTGGGACGTCGCCTCTCTGACGAGAGCCGGGCGCGGCTCAAAGCCATGCACTATCCCGGCTGCGACGTGCTGCTCGTCATCGCTGACGGACTCTCGTCAAAGGCGGTGCACAAGCAGGCCGTGCCGCTCGTGGAGCATCTGCAGCCTTATCTGCGTGACTTGCGGCTCTCGCTTGGTCCCATCGTACTGGCGCATCAGAGCCGGGTGGCACTCGCTGATGACATTGCCGAACTCATGCACGCCAAGCTCGTCGCCATACTCATTGGTGAACGACCCGGATTGTCTTCACCCGACAGCTTGAGCGTGTATATGACCTATAAGCCCTACTTCGGCCGTATGGAGAGCGAGCGTAACTGCATCTCCAACATCCGGCCTGAGGGACTCAACTACGACGCGGCTGCCTTCAAACTCACGTGGCTCATCGCCAACGCCTTTGGACGGCGTGTCAGTGGCACTGCACTGAAGGACGAGAGCGACGACCCGGCTAAGTACGGAAAACTCGCCGACCTCCGCAAAAAATACTATCACGAGATACCGATGGTGCACAAGACGGCACTCAGAATTGCTATTGGTTAGATGGGTCCTTTGATCTTGTCACTGTTGATCTTTAAAGCCTCCACACCTTATTCTATTTAGTGAGTGAACCTCGCATAACGTTATATAGTATACCTTGTCTCCGTATACGAGCCCACGAGCGTGGTGATCAGTATCGACTCTTTTGTTTTTGTTGGAGGCGCATTTCTTTCCCTCTCCCCCAGAGAGAGGGGGTAGGGGAGGAAGAGGACTTTCTGCTACCCTCTCAGTCGCTCTCTCAGTGCATTGCTCCTTCTGAGATAAGCCATGAGAAGGAAGACGCTCAGGAAGGCGATGACCAAAGAGACGAGATAAAAGCTGCCAGCAAACAGATCATAGAGGCCGTGGAGTGTGGCGGGAATGGCCAGCGCCAGCACATAGAGCGATTTGCGATACTGTGGATAGAGTCCGGCCATGCCCACGAAGTAACCGCAGATACCTGCCCACACGGCATGGAGGAAAGGCAGAGACGTCAGTCGGGCGATGTTCAGCACAAAAGCTGTGGTGTAGTCCGCACGGATGTTGATCGACGTCTGATACTGCACGCCCTCGAAAACACCGAAGGCTATACCCGCCATGAGACCGTAGAACACCATCGTCTGCGGCAGCTGCGGCTC
>UMGV01014408.1_pt1 | contig 16208 bp, 17 predicted proteins | sample 1965361 | NCBI WGS metagenome assembly UMGV01 (sample SAMEA4836081, study PRJEB28245) | human gut metagenome | biome: gut microbiome; material: fecal sample | place: Denmark | collected 2008
TTAAATAATAACTGCAGCACCCCTGAAAACATTAATGGTATAGAAAATATTAAGATCTTACCAAGTAATGGACCGTGCGTCATATCCATTTGATATTGATCTTTCTTCATCAAATCCCCTCCTCATGACTATAGTCTAACATATTAAAAATAAAGGTGTTGAGAAGTTTCAAAAAGAGTAAATGAAAGTAACACTTTTTTTTTAGAGTCCCATTCGTTATAATTGTTTTGGAAAGAGGGGAGTGAAAAAATGATATTTCACGAAGTTGAATTATCTCATACAAAAGAAATCATGGATTCATATGAAGTGAATCCTATTATTGCGAAATATGTTGAGCATAGAGGCTTTACAAAAGAAGACTATGAAGCACTCAACACACCATTCTATTATAACTTTACAGATTTAGAGAATGGTGAAACAGTAGTGAATCTCATTAAAGAAGCATGTGCTTCTAAGTCTAAGATTCATATTTGTATCATGAGTACAGAACTACATCATTTATTAGAAAGTGCTATGATCTTCCTAGGTGTCTTAATGGCTAAAGGAAAATCAGCTTTTGAATTCTATGATGGTCCTCAGGATGATTTTGGTCCTGGTCTCCATATTATCTTAGGAGATCAGTTAGAAGTAAGAAATAGAAATGATGTTTATCCATTAGTACCTGGTGGTCACTATAAGGATGAAGATGTTGCACAGAGCTTACTTGTATTACAGCTTATTAATACATTACTTGGTAAAGAGAATCAGTATTTAGCTTCTCTTGCAGGTATTGGTATTCAGGCTGAAGGAACTCCTTTACGTAATTCTAATCGATATCATTTAAAGAAAACTTTAGGTTTATTAAATGACTGTCGTTTTGATGCGATTGAATTTATTGCATTAACACCTAAGACAAGACAGAAAAACAATATGCGTCAAAGAGAATTCAAGAAGACATATAATGAACAGGTTATGGCTGATTCTATTACTTATAAGATGGCACATTACCTTGAATCTTTAAATAATGCGAAAAAGATGGTTAAGTATTTGATTTATGGTTGTCCTGGTACTGGTAAATTCCGTTCTGTTGCACCTATTGCGGATGAAATCAATGCTGGATACTTCATTAATGAAGATTATATTGATGATGGTACAGAAAAAGATGTGATTCCATTAGAAATCTCAGACTTATCTAAGACAAATATAGAAGAATACTTACAGGTATTATCACCATTTGGCATAGGACAGGAAAAGACCCTTGTTTCTATAGAAGGTTTAAAGATTCATAGTGCTCCTGTAAAGGATTATTATGATCGTATCAAGTTAAGCTTCTTTATTCCTAATGTAGGTGGTATTGATACAATCATCTATACTCCAGGATATAAGATTGATAAGTTTAAACAGGGACAGACAGTAAAGATTGTAGGTACATTATCTATTAATGACTTTACAAGTTTGATGACAATTAATGCAATCCAGGTAGACATTCTTGATTAAGAATGTCTTTTTTTGTGTATAATTATAAGAAAGGAGTGAACATATATGAGAATTAGAGATATCATAGATTTATTAGAATCACAGGGTGAATGGGTGAATAGAAGCCGTACAAGAGATCGTATATTGTTTGGGGATGATCAAACAAAAATAAGTAAAGTTATCACTTGCTGGGTAGCGACAAATAAAGTGATTCAATATGCGGTAGAACATGATATACATTTCATTATTTCACATGAGAATCCATTCTATCTCGCATCTACATCATTACCTACACTTATATATAAAGCACAAAAAGAAAAAGAAGCATTATTAAAGGAACATAGTATTACTATCTATAGATGCCATGATTTGTGGGATGTCTATCCTGAATATGGCATTAGAGATAGCTGGGCTAACACATTAAATCTAGATTTTGAAGAATCACATGATCATTCTTATTATAGATATACTCATGATATTAATATGACAGTAGAAGAATGTGCACAGCATATTATTAATAAGATTAAACCATATCACCAGCAAGGTATAGAAATCATAGGAGATAAGACTCAAATAATACATAGATTAGGCATAGGTACAGGGGCTTGTACAGATGTATTTGAAATGTATGAAGAAGGTGCAGATGCATGTTTAGTCAGTGATGATGGTGTAAGTAACTGGATAGGTGTTCAGTGGGCAGTAGATCATGATATTCCACTTATAGTGATTAATCATATGACATGTGAAGCACCAGGTATGGAACATATGGTAGAGTACTTGTCTAAACAGTTTCCAGAAGTGACTTTTACCTTTGTATCCAATGATTATGGTATATATCATATGGATGAATAAGCATTTTTAAGCACGAATTTGAAAAAAATGAAGTATAAAAACAATTCATGGTATGATAACTGTAAGGGAGGAATACGATGAATTGTTTTTTTAATGCCTTATTCATGTTTATTAATAATCCAGAAGTACGTGATATCAATTATCAGATTGCCTTAGGACTATTAGAGAATGGACATGAATTAGATTATTTAACTATTAATGAACTCGCAGAAAGATGTTTTGTTTCTACTTCTAGCTTAAATCGATTCTTTCGTATTTATGGCTATAAGAAGTATATGATCTTTAAAGCATTATTTTCTAGTCATATGCGTATTCGCTATGTACAGATACAAAATAGAATCAATGATAAAGATTATGAGATGCTTCATAAGGTATTTTCTAGTATTCTTAAATCAGAAGATTATGAAAGACTCATAGATATGTCATGGGTTAAAGAAGTATGTGAGATGATTTATAATAGTAAAAGAGTAATACTTATAGGTTCTGATGAGATGGCTAGTTACTTTTCTAGAATGCAGATAGATTTCTATGTAATGGGGAAGCTTGTTGTAAAAGATAGTATATATAAAACAAACTTCTTTACTCCTGAGAAAGATGATTGTGTCATATTATTAAGTATGGAAGGAAGAATTGTAGACTTAAATCCTTGGTTACTTAATAAAATGAAAGAGAATAATCCAAAGATGATTACTATAGGACATTATGATTATTTACAAGATGCTTATGGACTTACGATTCCTCAAGGATTAGATGAAGTATTAGAGAATATGATCCTGGATTATTATATACAAGAAATTACATACTATTATGCGGAGAATTACTTATGATATTAGAACAGTTGAATATGTTAGATAGTATATCGGATAGAGAAAGCTATACTTATCGTATTACACATTACCTTTTAGAGAATCGTCATTCTATCATTGAATATAAAGTGAATGATATCTTAGAAGACTTAGATATTTCTAAATCAACATTGAGACGTTATTCTATTGATTTAGGCTATAAGAATTTTACTGCTGTTCAATATCAGCTGTATTATGAGTTGTCTACGAGACCACTTTATCGTTCTTGTCAGTATGATGAGTTACTTTGGGATAAGATTAAAGATAAGAAAAGAATAATTGTTTTAGGAGATGAGAGTTCTCTTGCCCCATTACTTGTCTATAAGCAGATTTTCCGAGATACAAAAATACCTATAGATTTTCAGCTGTATCAATCTCTTCCTATGAAACAGCTGATACAGCTTAATGTGACATCGGATGATATTGTATTCTTTGTCTCTCTTTTTCATTCTAATCTAGGATTTGAATTAGGATATCTTGATGAATATATTACTTTAATGGAATCATTGGAACAAAGAAATATAGAACATATCTATATAGGGAAAGTCGCAAAGAAGAAGGAATTAAATGAAAACTATATAGAAATTGATGAGAGATGTATAGCAGATAGAATACATCATCTCTGCATGATTTTTGAAAATATATATGGAATCTTAGATAATATACAAAAGTAGTTCATTTTGTGAACCCTTTCTGTTTTAAAAAAATAATGGTTATAAAATAAAAACTAAAAACGTTTTATGCAATCGCTTTCATATGCTCTTTCTGATATATTAATTACAGGAGGAAATGGACATGAAACAGATGAAACATGTATTTTCAGTTGTTGTAAGTGTTGCAATGATGGTTGCAATGGTGTTTGTAGTTCCTGTTCAGGCAGCAGGTAATTATGTAGCTCAGTTATATGGTAAAGTCACAGATGCTGGGCAGGTAGTCAATAAAGTTGTAATTGACTACGGTGATGGTGTAAAAGTATCTGGCGCTGATAAAGATACTTATACAGTTCATGCAACTAACTATGTACAGATTGGTTCAAATAACGGGAAAGTTTATAGCGATGCTGATCGTACTATTGAAAAGGTAGAAGTTGCAGGTGGTAAGGTAACACTTTATATGAATGAATCAGAAGGTGCTACTTTAACTTGGTTATCTGAAAGTAGAAACTATCCAGGTAAGATTAATTATACTATTACTCAGAATGAAGCTTTAAAAGCAACTTCAGTAGATGGTAGAGACTTAGAAGATATCACTGGAGAAATCACTTGTGATAATACTGTTATTGATGAAGAAACAGCAAAGTTCACTTCAGTTAAAGGCTCTCAGGGAATCAATTATCAGTTCCATGAAGCAAAGGGTGCTGATAAGTTAGTTGTTTGGTTCCATGGTAATGGTGAAGGGGACTTAGAAGGTTATAATACTCAGAATAACGTTGCTCAGATGCTTGCAAATAGAGGTACTGTTGCTTGGGCTACTGATGAAGCTCAGAACATCTTTGGTGGTGCTCATGTAATGAGTTTCCAGGCACCAGCTACTTGGTACTATGCTCAAAGAGATAATTTATTAGAAAAAGCTAAAACAGAAATCGAAGAAGTTATCAAGAAATACAATATTAACCCTAATAAGGTTGTAGTAAGTGGATGTTCAGCTGGTGGTTATATGACTACTAGAATGTTGATTGCATATCCTGATTTATTCTCTGCAGCTATGATCAACTGTCCAGCATTAGATACAGCTGCAATTAGAGGTGGAGAAACTCCTACTGATGAAGAATTAGCTAGCCTTAAGAATTCTAAGACAGCTATCTGGTTAGTACAGGGTAAGACAGACTCTAGCGTTAAGTCAGAAGTATGTTCACAGAGAATCTTTAAGATCTTAACTGATGGTGCTGAATTAACTACTACTCGAGTAGAACAGGAATTCAATTCAAGCTTCGCTACTAGTGAAACTAAAGATGGTAAATATAAATTATCATTATATGATACAGTAGATTTAGAAGATAAAGTTGACTCATTAGGTGAAACTAGACCTTGTGGTAAACTTAAATTTGAAGAAGATTATAATTTAGATGGTGTGAAAGAAACAGTTAAATACAGTGACCATTGGTCTTGGATTTATACTTTAAGAAATAACCCATCTGATGCATCAGGTACTCATATCTGGAATTGGGCAGCTACATATATGAAAGATGCTGCTCCAGTAGAACCTGAAAAACCTACTACTCCAGAAAACAAACCATCAACAAATAAGACAGACAAAACAGACAAAACAGATACAACAAACAAAACTGAAACTACTACTAAGAAGGATCCAGTAAAGACTGGTGATACAACTACATTTGCAGCATATATCGCAATGTTTGTAGCAGCCGCTTTTGGAATCATTCTTATTAGAAGAAAAAGAGCTTAATACGCACTAAAGCAGGTCCTCGGACCTGCTTTTTAGTGCTTGCATTTGTTTGGGATGTTATAATATAAGAAGTACAGTTTTACATAAAGGATGTGATATTATGAACAACACTGATTTTAAGAATCTTGTCTTATTAATATTTAATCAGACATTAGGAATACGCCCTCGTCATAATGAACGTAGTGGCCAATATGTGGAATTTTTTCATTCATATCAACTTGGAAGAGATATAGAAAAAATAGAAAAGAATGAGCCTTTTCCTGAGCCAGAAATATATGTTTCTGCCCTTAAAAGATTCTTTCAAAGTGATACAGATATGTGTATTCAAAAGACAACACAGTTATTAGAACTATTGATGAGCAATAAATATATTGATCACATTGAAGGTCCAGATATTCTTACTAAATGTGATAAAAATACTCTAAGTATATATCAAGATTTAATTCTAGATTTATGGCGTCATTACTACAATCAATATTCTACAAATCATATTAAACCCTATAGAATACCAGTTGACATGATTGATAAGATTATTGATGAGTACGTGAAGTTTAGATTACCTGTTACTTTAGAGTTCTACCAACAAAGAATAGATGATATCACAGAACTATTACAAACTAATAAAGCAAATGACTTGTTTAATAATATTAAGACTGAATACGTTCATTTCTTTAAGAATGTCTTGGATAATGATTCATTTTAGACATTATCTCATAATGAAACAATCACCTTTATGAATACCTTATATTCTATCTCGGACATATTAGATAAAATGCATCATGTCGATGCGTATCGTATTAATCTAGAAGTATTAAACTTCTTAAATCGGATTTATGACGATAACTTTATTAATATATCAGTGAACGATATACGTAGGATACAAGGTTCTATTTATGGTATTGCGATTGAGAATTCAAATCTATCTTTACAGGGGAATATCAAGCTGACTAAAAACAATAATATTGTACGTATAGAAGATAATGATACATCAATCACTCAAAAAGAAAAGCTGGATATGTGTCTAACTGCATTGAAAAATCTTCTTCAAAATATACATTTAACTAAGTTAAATTCAAGTCTTGATGAAGAAATCTATATAAATGTATATGAAAATAGATTATTAAGAAATCGTTCTATAAGTGAAGAAGAAATTACTGCACTTTATGTATTAAGTCGTATATATGCGAATATTGCGACATGTTACTTACAATATATAAGACATGATCTTTCATCAAGAGAGGACCCTGTTGAACTATGTGAAGAGTATCATAAGAATTCAGGCTATATTCGTAATCTCATTGTACGTATCACTAAGAAGATGTATGGAGAAAACTCTTCGCAATATAATGAGGCATTATGCTTCTTAGCTGATCATTATCACTCTCTGGCTACTTTCTATTTCTATATTCATGAGTATTCAAAGACAATTCTTATTCGTATGGCATTGTATCATTTTTATATGTATGTGAACTTAAAAGAAAAAGCACATCAGCAATTAGATTTGATGCCTATTGATAAAGTTGCGTATATGTATTATAAAGATCTCGATATGAATTTTAAGAGATATAAAAAAGATTTTTTATACTTTCATTACACAGAACCAGACTCTTATGAATCAGTTAAAAATCTAATGAGTGAGTACCATATATATATAAAATTCATTTAAAAGGGGCTGTAAAGGGTAAATAACTCAGTGTAGTTTCAGAAACAGTAAAAGAATTTTTTGCTCCGATGGATGATACCGATACTCCATATCATGAACTACGCGAGAAACTGAGAACCATGAATGAGGAAGATCTTGAAAAAATCAGAACTTTAATTGGTTGGATTGAAAAATGAAACAAAATGCTTATTAAATAGTCATTAACCTGGACGCTCATTACAGCCCGGGTTTTATTTTTATCGGAAGCGTTCGGAATGAACGAGTAGCCGATGTCGAAGATACCGTTCAAAGGGGATTGAGGATGCTGCTCCAAAAAGCAAAAATCCTTAGTCTCCTCGCAGAGAGAAAACCAAGGATTGCGTGAACCTGTACAGGTTCACACTGCTTGCCAATTTGTAATTCCAAATTAGTAGGGCAAAGGAGTATGCCTATGATACATTATCGCAGATATACCCCTTGCTTGGGATAAGCTCATCGTCCAATGAGCTGTCCTGGTTGAAATAAGGGATTTGGATTAGCCAAATGCGTGGATACAACGAACACAATGACCGCCGTGGCACTCGCCCTTATCGTCAGCCATGTTGCGGACAGAAACGTCTGCTTCAATCTTCATAACCTGAGGCTTTTCGTAACTCATAGTGCGTTCTCCTTTCTTAGATTTATATATAAGAGGGTAGAAATCTAACCTCTCACATATCGAAATTTATTTCAGATTTTTGATAATGGTGTCAATACTTACACCTTGTATGTAATGCTCATACCTTGCTTTTGCGCTTTTACAAAAATGTTCATCTACATATTCCAAGTCTCCATGCACGAATTGCATCATTGCCGGACAAATATCGCAAAAGTCATAGGCTTTACAACTGAGACATTTATATTCAGGGGATGCTTTCATTTTAGGATATTGCCTAAAGCTACCCCAGATTTCTTCAAAATTATCTCTTGTTAATCTGCGTCCGACGTGCCTGAAAGACATACATGGACACATATTTCCATCGAAGTCTATGGCACAACTGGCTCTACCAAGTTTACATCTGAATAGAGGTCTTTCTTTTTGCAGTTCAACCAGTTCTACATCATAATCCTCGCCAAAAGTTCTTGGACGTTTAGCAAATTCCTCGAACTCATACTTTAAGGACTCCGCTAGAGGAACGCTGAACTGCTGAACACTATCGTCGTTGTCGATAGACGGGAAAATTTCGAATCCCGTGCGGAAAGGAATTCCAAACTTTTCAGCGATTGCTTTAATCTGTGGCAGTTCAGAGTAGTAGAGATTGAGTACAGGAGCCTTAACGGATACTCTTACCCCTGCATCAAGTAATGCTTGAATGTTGTGCATTACTTTATCGAAAGCTCCAGCTACTCCTGTAACTTTTTTGTATGTTTCCTCGCATGAACCATACAAAGATATATCAACCAACAACGGCGGATATTTTGCGAAGGTGCTGATTATTTTGTCATTGATCAGTGCGCCATTCGTGTAAAGCTCAACAATAAATCCTTTTTTCTTGGCATAGAGATAAATATCTAAAAAGTCTTTTCGTGTGAATATGTCCCCGCCCGTGAGGGTGAGGAAAAGAACTTCTTTTTCATATAGAATGTCAATTATTTCAATAATCTCATCATAACTAAGTTCGTTAGAGCAATGATGATCGTGTAAATAGCAATGTACACAGTTGAAGTTGCACTTTGGTGTTATTTCAAAAATCACAGAATAGAGTTGATGGTTTCGCTCCCAGACCGTTCGTTTATCTGTGGCAAAATCTAACACCTGCATTTTAATTCTATCAGTAAAAAAATCATCCATAATCTTATACCTCCACAAACTGCCTGATTATCAATTTGTCGATAAACTCTTTAACATCATCGTGGAGAGTTTGATAATCAATGTCATCAATTATTGCGGCTTTCAACAATATTGCCAGTTCTTCTGTACTTCGGGTCCCGTCAATAATGTTCCAGATAAACATACCGGTTTCGTTGATTTCATAAATTGCACATTTATCACCAGAATAGTTATCGGAAATATCAATCAGAAAAGAGGAACCATGAACTTTTCGAGCCACGATATTTTCGTTTTTCTTAATTACCATATTGTTTACTCCTTGTATTCTTAATGTGATAACTTCCCTTTAGAAAAAAGATTTCCGTGGAAAGGTTAAAAGTTAGGAATTAACACTTAAAAAGTGAATGCCAAGTCAGTCCGATCAAGAGCTGCATTGCCTTGGCATTCTATTAAATAGCGTTCAGAACAATGCGTTTTTCTTAAGAAACGATTTCATCAAAGATGTCGATGATGCAAGCGTAGTAGTTCTGTTCTTCTTCCAGTTTGGTTTTGTTTCTGCCGATAGTAATAATGCCCTGACCGATCAAAGAGCCCACTTTGTAGCTCATGGATTTGCCCTTGCGATCCTCTTTGCACGCTTTAACCTGACTAGCTTTATTCATCTGCTTACTGGTACCAAAGTCCATGGCACTAACAAAAGCATAGCTGCCCTGATGGCTTACACGCACACAAATTTTGAAGTAGTCATACTGATGCGCAGGATGGTAGAGCACGATGCAATCCTCGACTGTCTTATTGAACATACCACCGGACTTAACCTGATCTGCATAAAAAGCTACAGGAATACCCATGCCCTGAGCGCAGTCCTCAATAGCGTCCTGCACAATCTGTAGAGTGATATTTTTGCCGTCTCTATAGCGAACGACAGGTCTGAATTCTCTCAATTCGTCAGCTTTAATCATGATTTGTTTCTCTCCTTTGTTTTAAGTTTTCTATTTCAGTATCGCCTTTGGCGTTTACTGCGGAAGATAATAGTTATCGAAGATATTTCTTCTTTAACGTTTGATGAGTTCTGCGGACATTTCATGTCCATTGTCGGCAGCAATCTTGAAATATTTATATGCCATTTCATAGAACCAAGCAATGGGCATATGGCAGTCCAAATCACCTTTTTCTATACTTTTGCAAGCCCAGGAGTATGCTTCTTCGAGCATTCCGTAATCGGGATGCAAGTTAAAATCTTCAAACGGGTTGGCAAGGCATATAGCAAGTCGATACATGCAGAATGTATTCTCTGGTTCATGATTTAAGATTTCACGATACCAATGTGCTGTCTGCATTGGATCTAGTAAACACCGAGGCCATTGATATAGAATTCACTCAAAACTGCAATGGCAGCTGCGTCGTCCTGAAGCTCTTTGTTCTTCAACAAACTGTACGCAGAGTCCCAATCACGATTGTCCAAGTAATTCAAAACTTGCGAAACCAGTTCGTCGTACTTACTTATTCCCATTGTTTTCACCACTATACCTCTTGGTATATCGTGATTATAGAAAATAATGGAGATCAAGTATAAACCACTTTTGCATAAATTCTGTCCAAATATGGAAAAAGAACCTCCAAAGAGGTTCAATCATATTCTTTACTACATGCAATAAGATAATGTCTCGCATTCGCACTTCTTACTTGTTTTGCACGTTGTAGTAGGCATTCTTTTTTTAGTTCTTTATTGTCTATGAGTTCTAATAATTGTAAGGCTATTTGATATTGTGAATGAGACATACAGTTTTTAATCTTTTCTAATAGTTTTTCTTCACCTATGAGTTCTAATAAGATACTATTATACTCTTGATCACTGACAGGTAATAAATGGACAGGATTACCATCAAACCATCCTACATAGCCTGTATAAACACTTTTAACAGCCTATTCTACAGTTCCATAATATTCCTGTAGGTAAGGTGAGTTCTTAAGTTCTTTTGGTAATGAAACAGTTTGTACTGTTTCATCTAGAGTAAGACCTTTATTGATACAGTCTAGGGTATTAAAGAGAATATATTCGATAGCTTTTTTAAACTGACCTACTTGGTTTTGGATTAATTCTTTGTTTAATAAAGGATGTGTATGCCCTGGCAATAGAACATTTGCATCAAAAGAAAGAATTAGGTCTAAAGAATCAATCCATGTAGCAAGGTCTCTGTATTGTGTACCTCTAATAGCATATAATGCTGGAAAAACCGCATAATAATTATCACCCGTACAGAGAACCTGATCATCATTCATCCAGATACAGATCTGATCATCAGTTTCTCCTGGTGCTCTATATAACTCTAGATGTATACCATCAATATCTCTTATGACTTTATCTTCAGTATATAAAGTAGTAGGGGAGATAAAATCATAATGTCCATGACCAGTAGCTTTACCTTCTCTTATACCAATACCTTGACATATTGCTTCTTCATTTGTAAGAGTATATCCATGTTGATATGTTCCTCTTTTTCTTAATCCTTCATCAATCTTTTCATAATACTTTAAAGGTGTTTTAAATGGTGTAAAAGCTATGACTTCTTCTACAGTATCTCTAAAAGTACCTGCACCACCTCTATGATCTGGATGACCATGAGTATAGATTAATGTTTTCACTGGTTTATCTGTATACTTTCTTAAGTCATTCAATAAGTCTTGTGAATATTCATTAGAGTCTAGAGTATCTATTAAGATAACAGAACTATTACCTATAATAGCAGTAGCATTACTATGACCATAGGAATAGAAGAATAGAATGTGATCATTGATTTCATAGAGATGTTTTTTGAATGTTTCTTGTGTATGTTTGATTAGTAGTTGTTCACTCATGTTAAATACCCTCCTGTATGTATTCTACTAGAGAATTAGATAGGAGGGTAGTAGGCACTTTAGGGTAACTATTAGAGGCTCATGATTTCACTCGTTAGTTTGCTGAAGGTAGATTAGATTTAAAAAGATTTTTTTTGTGCTATGATTTTGAGAAATCACAATAAATGATTCAATGAAATAATGAGAAAAAGTATCAATATAATAAAATAATGATATTAAGCGTGGAATTTAGTTTATTAAGCCCAATTAATAAGAAAATTCCCATTTAATAGCAAAATGCATTGACACTATTTCACAACTAGAATATAATCATATCTGTAAACACTTACAAAGGATAGAAAGGACATTGTTTATGGAAAAATTAAAAGCTTTTTTTGACAAGTTTCAAAAAGTGATGGAAGAAAAAGTTGTACCAGTAGCAACAAAGATTGCTTCACAAAGACATCTTGCCGCATTAAGAGATGGTCTTACAATTTTAATTCCACTTACAGTTATTGGTGGTATTTCACTTATGATTGCGAACCCACCAGTTGATTTAGAGGTTATGAAACCTACTAATTTCTTCTTTAGTTTTTTAATCGCATGGAAGACATGGGCTACTCAGTGGTCTTCAATTCTTACAATTCCATTTAACTTAACAATTGGAATCATCTCTGTATATGTAGTGCTTGGTGTATCATATCGTTTAGCACAGCATTATGAAATGGAAGCTTTCCCAAATGCGATTACAGCATTATTTACTTTCTTATGTATTGCAGCAGTTCCACAGACTATTAAAGATGGTAGTTATATCAATTTAAGTGGTCTTGGTTCTGGTTCTATGTTTGCAGCTATTATCGTTGCACTTGTTGTAATTGAAATTAACCACTTCATGATTGCGAAAAATATCAAAATCAAAATGCCAGCCGGTGTGCCACCTATGGTTGCTGGTCCATTCGAAGTCTTATTGCCAATGGTTGTTGATATTTTATTCTTTATCTTCTTAGATCAGGTATGTATTGCAACATTAGGATCTGGTCTTACTAATCTTGTATTTACTGTTTTCTCACCACTTATCTCAGCGACAGCATCATTACCATCTATGTTATTTATCGTATTATTAACAGTAGTATTCTGGTTCTTCGGTATTCATGGTGACAATATGGTAAGTGCTATTACTACACCAATTTTCACTGGTAACTTAGTGGCTAACTTAGCTGCATATAATGCAAATAAGGAAATTCCAAACATTATTGCAGGTAACTTTACATTTATCTTTGGATTGGCTATTGCTTATCTTGCAATTTTATTTAACTTGAACTTTGTATGTAAGAATAAGAGATTACGTTCATTAGGACATTTAGCAATTCCATCATCATTATTTAACATCAATGAACCATTAGTATTTGGTGTTCCAACAGTATTAAACATTTTAACATTCATTCCAAGTATGATTTGTGTCGCTATTAATTTAGTTGTTGCATATTTATCAACAGCTGCAGGTCTTATGAATAAGACATGTATGAGTGTTCCTTGGACTCTACCTGCACCACTATATGCATTCCTTTCAACTATGGATTATCGTGCTATTATTATTTGGTTTGTCTTATTTGCAATCAACATTATTATCTTCATTCCATTTATGAAATCTTATGATAAACAGATGGATTTAGAAGATGAGAAATTATCTGAACAGGGAGAATAGGGTTATCCTATTCTCCAGGTTTTTTAAAGGAGGACATATGAGAGTTAGACAAATTTTAGATTTATTAGAATCACAAGGTGAGTGGGTCAATAGAAGTTGTACAAGAGACCGCATTCTATTTGGGGATGATCAAAAAGACGTGAATAAAGTAGTTGTTTGCTGGGTTGCTACTAAAGAAATTATTCAGTATGCAATAGAACATGATGTGCATTTTATTATTACACATGAAAATGCATTCTATATGGCATCAACATCACTTCCTACAGCTGTTTATAAAGCACAGAAAGAAAAAGAAGCATTATTAGAAAAACATGATATTACGTTATATAGATGTCATGATTTATGGGATTTATATCCAGAATATGGTGTAAGAGATTGCTGGGCAAAAGTATTAGATTTAAATTTCGAAGAGTCACATGACTATTCATTCTTAAGATTTGCGAATGATGTAAATATGACAGTCGAAGAATTAGCGCAGCATATCATTAAACAAATCAAGCCTTATTATCAGTATGGCATTGAAGTGATTGGTGATAAGAATAAAAAAATAAATAGATTAGGAATAGGTACTGGAGCATGCACAGATGTTTTTCAAATGTCTGAACATGGAGTTGATGCCTGCTTAGTAAGTGACGATGGTATCAATAACTGGACTGCAGTTCAATGGGCGATGGATAATGACTTACCTCTTATTGTTATTAATCATATGACTTGTGAAGCACCAGGAATTGAATGTCTTGCTAAGTATCTCAATGAACAACTTCAAGAAGTTTCATTTACTTATGTTCCTAACAAATATGGTATTTATCATATAGAAAAATAAGCATCTCTTAATTGAGGTGCTTATTTTCTTTCGGAATATAATCCGTAATAGTATGAAATAATTTCTGCGAAAAAGTGAAGAGTTGTTCTATTATCGAATTGTTTTAAAACAGTTGTTTGACTTCTAGGTTCAACAGTAGAAGGTAGATAGTAAAGCATATTGGCATAATTCTTTAATGTCGTGTCATTATTCATTGTAATAAGTACTGTATAAGCACCTTTTCGTTTTGCTGTTTTAAGCAAGTCTAGATAAGTATTTGATCCTGAAACACTAAAGATAATAAGTAAATAATCTTTTGATAGACAGTTATTAAGATATGTGAATTGAGGTTGATCTGTTACAGCTTCGAAGAACTTATTGTATGAATATAAGGAATATACGAGCTGACTAGCACAGAATGAAGAGTTACCAATACCTAGAGATTTTACATAAGGATATTCATCTAATAGCTGTGCTAACTCTTGTAATTGTCCATCATAGGAAGAGTTACCTATTTGATTGATAGTGAGTGCATAATTATTAGATATTTGTGAAAGAATAGTGTTTTGTGTGTTTTCAACATTATCCACATTTTCATTTTTATAATACTCTTCAACAGAATATTTAAACTCTGAATACCCTCTATACTCCAATTTTTTAGCAAACCTAAGCATTGCTGATTTAGAAGTTTGACATAGTTCACCTGCTTCAATAATGTTATGTTCTATAATGATAGAAGGATCTTTCATTATGAGAGTACATATTCTTTTTTCTGTTGGCGTAAGATTGGTATAGTAAATACTGATTTTTTCTTTTAAGTTCATATGATGTGTACCCCTTTAGGTGTATTATACATGATTAAAAGGAATTGTGTGAATTATTTGAAATATGGAATAATAAATAGATCCTAAGCAAGATAATATGGAATGTGATCATATATGAAATTTTTTGTGGTAAAAATTTTTTCTCGTTAATTGTTGGTAGCTATAAAAAGGAAATAATAATAAAAGAAATAATTATGATTTAAGAAAGTTTTGGTATATAGAATAATGGCATTAAACCTAAAGTGAAAAGTTAAATTCCACTTTATATACATGTACTATTGTCAGTCTGCATCCCATATTTCATACATTCTCCGAATGATTTTAGTTATCTTCTTTCAATAAATATGGTTTTAAAATGATTTCATCATTTTCTATTTTCTTGATTCCAAATTCCATGAATTTCTTATATAAATTTGGATTAAGGAACTCCATCATCTCCAGCGGTGACTTTCCCTTCAGGTTCTCTTTTGGCTGGGAGTTGATGTGGGATACCATGAGATTTGCCTTCTTCTGCGAATTAAGACCAATCACTTTGAGATTTGTTATGTATCGTATCTCCTTGTGATTGTTCTCTAGACTTCCTTTCTGGCATGATGCCATAGGATCACAGTAAAAGACATGAGTTCGCACGCTGCCATCATTATCTTTTTCCAGTCCTTCTGCATCTGAGAATTCAGGACCTCTATCCGTCTTGATTACTTCCACTTCCTTTTGTAACAGATCTTTTCCTAATATTGATTCAAGAAGGTCTACACCTTCAACTATAACCTTTGTAGTCTTCTCTTCATGATATATAATAAACATGAAAGAGTAAGACAGGAACTTAAAGGTCTGCATGAATGGACCGCTTTGCCCATTGTAGACGGTATCCATCTCGACGATACCAGCGTTGTCATTATCGTCAGTATATGAGATGAAATCCTTATAGGTGCGCCCGATTAGGAATTTTCAGTCTTCTCTTTTCGTATTATAGAACTAGAAGTTATTTAAGTAATAATTCTAGTTTTTTATTTTATCTAGAAGTGATAT
>UMGV01022303.1_pt1 | contig 16192 bp, 15 predicted proteins | sample 1965361 | NCBI WGS metagenome assembly UMGV01 (sample SAMEA4836081, study PRJEB28245) | human gut metagenome | biome: gut microbiome; material: fecal sample | place: Denmark | collected 2008
TTTGGGAAAAGAACATCTGCAAGCTTATTAGAATTATTCTTTGGCATATTTGAACTATTTTTCAATTAGTATTCTTCTCGAATAAGTTGGTAATATTCAAGTACAATGTACGGCTCCTATTAGATTTAACCTTCGATAAGGAGGTGATTCTAAGAATGCCATATTATAGAGCTAAGTCCTATCTCACATTTTGTTAATCTATAGCCAGCCTTCCATTGTATTGTAAATCACCTATCCAACGTAACCACTATTTTCCAGGCAGTCACGAGAGTAGGATGATGGCAGGGCGCTTTTTTTCCTTTTGTCTTTATTCTCCAAATGCTACTCTATAAAGCTTAACAAAGAAGGTCTTCGATGTTAGCTTGATACTCTGATATGAATCTTTGATGCCCGTCATCGCCAAGAATATAACGAAGGAGCTCAGTATAGCATTATCTATGTCTTTACTTATCAAGAATCCTTTATGCTGCAACTGTAATATCGTAGAGATAGCAACAAAGACAATATATCCCAAATTAAGTACGAAATTTATCGTATTGGGTTCATAACAATACTTCAAAAATTCAGCAAGCCTTGCCTTAAATTCATTTTCGTTTCTTTCTCTCACCAGTGGAAACCATTCTATAACCCTTCTAATATATGAAGGTCTATAAACAACGAGCACGGCTCCGATCGAGAAAAAGACAAATAAGATAGTTCCGTATTCCAAGGGCAGACCATAATACTCCTTTGCCATTAATACCATTATCATGGGGAAAAGGAATGTACAGATGGATATCCATAATATTTCAATTGCCAAGGCCATCATCGGAACACATACTACTATAGGTAGACCAATAATTCCCGCAACAAAATACATTATATTTTTTATCAGCTTTGAAACTTTAGTCTTTCCCTTTATGTGATTAGCAATCGATATAACAAGTGCTATTACCAATAATAAAGTGAAGAAAGATAATGGCATGAACCAGGGTCCCTTGCTTGTCAAGTATCTGAAACTTGGTACAATGATAGCTATTCCTATCAATAGAATGAGGGCTGATAGGGCGTTGAATATTATGCTTGAGCTGAGAAATGGTCGACTCTTTCTTATAGCTACATTCCTCTTCCTTCTATCCTTGCATATGAAATTTGTTAAATTCATGGTTATTACTCTAAGATCCTTATTGTCCGGATCATAGTCTAACCGTGCTTTGTATTCTACAACATCTTCATTTGATAAGACTGCAACAACCGAGCGGCTCCCATAGGTATTATCATGATCACCTTGACTTTCAAATAGAGACCTGTATTTTACGCCACATCGTGAAGGATATTTCTTTTCACAGTTATCCAACAAGCTGTCAACTATTGGAAAAAGGATTTGTTCTTCAATCTTATGATTCTTTTTATCTGTGTATTCTGACCAAATTCCGAACAAGAAGAAATAAAACAATAAAAAGAAAATTCCAGCTATCATCTTGTAATAGGGCTCAGATACATAGCAAATTCCACAAATGGCTATGCCTACAGCTATCGAGGCTGCCACCAATAGCCACTTCTTCTGGCGGAGCAGGTGATAATACTGGTATTTTATCACTACTTTACCCGGCTCGGCATCATAATCTATATTGTAGTTACAGACCATTCTTTGGCTCTTTCATAAGAGATAAACTAAAAATTGAGTTTATAGTTCGCTATCCCGTAGTTCCAATGTGCTTCCATAGCCTCTATCTCTTTCCAGGCTTCGTGGAGAAAATCAAGGTGGGGCTGAGGAATCAGACCGACAGCGTGGGCACTCTTGATAATATCGAGAAGGAGCTTGCAGGAGTCGTCGGGATCGTAGATGTCATCGAAGTAGCACCAATGCTCATCGGAGATGAAGTGGCGGCACATGGACTTGACGGTCTGGAGGAAGAGAAGGATGGCAGCATGGGAATCGCCGATAGCGAGCTGTAACTTCATCTCCTTCCCAACCAAATCATAGATGTCGTGACCGATGCGGGTACACTCCCAATCGATATGATCCGGTGCAAAGAGCTGTTCGATGTCATCATTCAGGGGAATGAGTGAATGCTCTTCTGCTTCTTGCATTGCCTTAAGTTTGGCCTCTCTCTCCTTGCGCAGCTGCTCTCTTCTGATCTCAGCCTGCTCAGCTTTTGATGGGATGCGGTCGATGTGGATTGGCTCACCGGTGAGGGTGATGTTGGGAATCAATGACTGCAGTGCGGTTGGATTCAGGTCCCAGTCTGTGTACAGCGAGGAGTTGGCATTGATAATCTCGATTGCCTCTGACAATGCTGATCGGTTGTTCCAAGCGACTGCAGTGTCGACCATCGCCTTATAGCTTGTCTTGACGAGCTTGCGGAGCCTTGCTGTATACTGACTGAAGTATGTATCGAGTTCCTTCCGGGCTTTCCACGAGGGAAGATGCTTGCAGAGACCCAATGCCTGGGCATATGCGGCATCCGGACGATGGGCTTCAAGACACTTGTCGATGTTCTTAGTCATCATTTTTTCTAAGGTACGAACCTGATAGAGAAAGTCCTCAGAGTCGTTTGGCGTCCACTCAATGGCAGAAGTGATGTAATAGTCATACCAATCATTGTAATCGATGGTCAGACCTGCCGGGATGTATCCGAACTTAGGTATCTTACGCAGCTCGTTCCGGTGCTTCGCAACCTTCTCCCGCTCCTTCCAATGAAGTTCATCCTTGTATCTGCTCTTGACTTTCTCCTCCACTTGCCGAAACGCATCCGACTCCATCGCTTTCTTGTTGATGAGTCCCGGTAGCTTCTCCTTCAGATAGTTTGCCCACACCTCCACATTCTCCTCCGTCACCAACGGATTATTCTCAAGAGCCACTGACATATCGACAAGTCCGTTGTCGATGCCACGCGAGGAATTGATTATCACCTCTAAGGTCTTCGGGCGGTGAGGAATCTTGCTATCGTATAGGATGGACATGGGTGTATACCAATTTCCTTATTCTCGGCATTGGCGAAGCACAACTCACTGCAGTTAACTCATCTATACCAAGAATATTCTTAAAAACCGATCTTAGTTAAAAAGCATAGGATGGGTTTCTTTAAATATTTCTACATCTAAAATCTGATCCTCATTCATGCAGTCTTCATATTTCTCTAACATTGGACAGATTTTTTTAAATGCCTTCTTTAGATTTTCGGCCTCCGAAACATTATTACGTGAAGAGAATTTATTATATTCTTCTGACCAATAATTAAGCTGTTTTATGACAGCATCAATATCTTTTTGATTGAGGTATTCTGAGCAACGTTTGACGATAGCATCTACATCTATTAGCTTACTGACTGGCAATTTAAGAACAAGCACCTTAGTAGTAAGGTCAGTAACAGAACATGCAAACATGTACTTATTTTGGGCTTCCTCATTCCTGTATCTATTAAAGAGAGAACGAACCTCTTCGATTATATTATCATCAAAAACATAATAATTTTCTTTGGCAAGCGGAGTGTCATATCCTAACAATTCTCTTGATTTTTGGTATTTATCTCTCATCTTACTCGCTGAAAGGTTCGTCGCTTTCTTGTAACCCATGCGTAGTTCTATTAGCATTAGAGAAGGCTGAGAGAATCTACCATTGTCTTCATTATACATCTTCGTGCCAATAATAGAATCCATGGTCCTCTCGTTATCTCCTCCTTTGTCTTTCTCTACTGCATCAAGATCTATGCATTTAATTTCCTTATGGTCAGAAAAATAATGGTCATGAGGATAATCTTTCTTTGCTAAGTCATAAAGAGATTTACCAAATCTCTTAAAAAGTATATGTTGCTCTATTATTGGATTATTGAGCGTCACCATTCCCTTCATACTGATACATCCTCTCAATCGCAATATTAAACGTTCTGAAGATCGGTTGAATATCTAATCCAAGGTCTCTATAGACATATTTAAACTTATCCAGTTGTGATCTCTCAGCTAAATAAAAATGAACATTGTCAGAGATGCCCTGAGAAACTGATATTGTCCTGATAGCTGCTACCATGTCAGGATTATGACTTGCTATAACGACTTTGACTCCTATGAGTTTATTAAGGAGCACTAAAATCTCTGCTAATTTAAATATCCATTGCGGATGTAGGTGAGCCTCCGGCTCATCAATGAGAAGAAGAGATCTGTCAGAAAGGTAGCCATTTACGAGCAGCTGATAAATGTATGAAAACGTCTTCATTCCAGTTGATATCTTGTTTACAGGCAAGACAAGATGATCTTCTTGTCGGATGTATATCATATCGTCAATGGAATAACCATCCTCGGGAAGAGCTATGTCTCCACCAATAATTCGTTGGAGCATCCGTTTAATTAATCTTCCCTTGTCAGGCATTTCCCCTACCTTCGTTACCAGCCCACTCTGAAATCTCTTCCAAACAGGATTCATAAAGCCAGCATCAGAAGAGTTAAGTGACATGGGTGTATCATTATAAATAGCGTTGTCAAGACCATACAACCTCCGAACCATAGAGTTATCTATAATGTTTACTCCATCCTCTTGTAGGTTAATGTTTTGAGGGAATACATCTGTATCCTCAAACTGTTCCGAAATAAAGGTTTTAAAAGTCCCAATACTCCTTTTCTCGAGCATATTTTCCATATTTTCGAGGTATCTCTGTACATTGTCTCTCAACCGGGTAAAAGTAGACTCTATTTGAACATTCAAATTTTCATCTTCGTTCTCTTGATCACCTGAAGAGAAACGCTTTAGATCACGTTTAATCCGGCTCTGGGCAGCTTCCCCTAATTGAACTGCATACCTAAGACTCTCTGACACTCGATTTATTCTGCCTGTGATTAATGAGCAAGCATTCTCTGCAGATTCTATATCTTCATTTTCTTGAATCTTTCTTCTTATAATTATCTGTCCGGGCATGTGATATTCCCCTCCAAGAATATATAAATCCCTATCTAACCTTTGAATAAATCTATAATAATCGCTATATAAAAAGTTCTCAAAATGTAGGGCTGTAGTAGTAAGATAGTACAACCACCTTGCTATAGTACTTTTCCCACTACCATTTTCACCTGTCAGTACCGTTATTCCATCTATAGCTATGTCTGCCTTAGCGATAGCATGATAACCGGATATTTGAAATCTATAGTTATACATAAAATTCTTCTGTTATAAGTTAAATGTTAGAGTTTATCTTATTAGCTCTTCCCTTAGCCCTACTTTGCTAATTTGTTTAACTATGTCCAAATCAAATATATTATACGGGGGAATCTATCTACCAAAGATTTGTAGTTAACCAATTGGCTCACAGACCATGAGAGGAATGAATCCCGTATTGGCTTTGCTGTTAGCAGCTTCAGCATCAGAAGCCTTGCTTCTCTTAGACGGGTAGTTCTTCTTGAACTCCATTACCCAGTCATAATCTATTGCCTCGTCCTTACAATACTTGAGCAGGCTCCGTCCCTTTCGGTTCTGGTTAAAGTCCTGCATGACTTTCTCAAAATACTCTTTGCTTTCCATAATAATAGAATTTGAACTCGAAAGCAAAGGTAGGTAATCTCCGTTAGGCTACCTTACGTTGGATTGGTGGGTTACTGTTCATTGTTTCTTTTCTGTTCCCAATCTCTTGCTCCCGACCAATCTCTTGGCGTAATGAAAATGAAGTTGCCATGCTTTTTGTCATATCCCAAAGAGTCATTGCTGCGCTTTTCATAGTCACTATCGGCCTTAGCTTTCACGTCTTTGTTAGTCCCCATCTCCATGAGACATATGCCACTTGGCAAGAACTGATCACGATTCGTAGAGTCAACTACTCCATCCCATCCGGAATACTGGACTTGTTCATGAGTAGGAATTTCAACTCTAATCAGGTCTATCTTGGTCGCATAAACTAGTTTCTTAACAAGTTCTGGCAACAGATGTCGACTCTCTATTGAGTCAGCCCACTGATTAAGTTGTGTAGCTGTTATGAGATTCATAAGCTTAAACAACAAATATTAAGAAATGCAAACTAACAATCCAATGAAACCACTATATATCAAGCAGTAGCGAAAATAAGATTTTTGAAAAATTGATTTGATTGTACTGTTGATGCATTAAGCTGCATCCTCTAAACGGATCTTGCCATCCTGCGCCATCCGGATTTCCTTCAAAGCTTGGGACAGGGTGACTTTGACATATTTCTTTTGGCGCTTCGCACCAACAGCACTCATTGTTCGGTTTTTTATTGGCTTCGCCAAGAATCTGTCAAATCTAAGCAAATCTATCAATTCCCCAGAATTCAAGTTTCCTTCAACGTTTATTGTTAGATTTGAAACGATTTGCAGGATTTTGCGCGAAGCGCTTCCTATCCTATCACCTTTGCCATTCGCCCTGCCACTATATTCCAGGAGTATTCCTGGAGGGAGTGGGGGTGGAGGGAGGCGACGAGATGCTGACATGCGGGGTCACGGAGGAGAGTGAGCATAAAGGTGGCAAGGTCGTGAGGATCATCGTGGCGGAGGAGAAGACCAGTGTTGACTTCATTGAGGAAGTTCACCCTTATCATTTCCTGCGTCCTTTTCTCGATAGTGTCCAATCTCTTTTTGTGTTGGTGTAATGGTGATATTTCTCCTTCAAGCGTTCGGGGACCTCACCTAACTCGTTATTCCGAAGGTCGTAGCCATGATAGTCTTTGTTATGCTGTTCACCTTCCTTACCATTATGATTAAACCTTACCCATACCCCATTCTTATCATCCCAGCCATACAGGACATGGGGAAAGAGATTTTCATCATCGCTGTCTGCAAAGGCCTTATTGAGTAGGTCTTTAGCTGGCTGCTCATCATTGGAATCCCATAATGTAAAGGGAGCGACATCTTCTCCACCTAATTTATATGGATCATGATAATGCTTCTTTTGGATTAATTTTGGTAGGTAACTGACATGGAATTTATCTAAGTCGCTGCAGTCTTTGAAAATTACGACATTATGGTTGTGTGACTTCTTGTTAGCTGTCGTTACCAGTACTTTCATTTCACTTTCCCATCGCCCTGCGAATGTCAGATAGGCATGCTCCTTATCCTTTAATCGAGAATGCATGACACTAAATTGGGTCTTGCATTCAGAGTCAATATCAGTTTCCCCACAAGTCAAATCAGGAACCACCTTTATGTCTGAGATTTGCTCCGTAGCAGAATATCCGTAAGGATCTATTGCCTCCAAGAATTTCTGAACGAGGTAAGATTCTGTAGTGAACGTATTGTGAGTGAAAATTAGCGCAATCGCATTCTCATTGCAAAGCACTTTAATGTTTCTCAGTTTAGGCAGGAAGTCCATGAGAGCCAGAACCAGTTTCGGATCGACTACCTTCTTAGTGAAAAGACAGAGTGAGGGTAAGTCGACAATAATAACCTTACTCATTTTTATCTCCCTGATATCTTGCTTCTATTATCTTTCTGAAATCCTCATCTTGGGTATCCATGAAGCCTTTGGGCAGATTGCCATAGAACGACCCTTTGTCATTGATAGAGAGCATCTGATATTCACTACCTTGTTTACTAAGGGTTACAAAACAAAGGTTGACATCAGTAGGATCAATTTGTTTTTCTGCTATTCGTCTTCTCAAGCGGGTTATGATATGTTCACTATGCGTTTCAATGAGAACATTTACCCCTTTCTCTCTTGAGAGATATATAAAGAAATCAACTAAAGCGCTTTGAACAGAAGGGTGCATGTGCACTTCGGGCGAGTCAACAAAGAAATAATCCCCTCGTTCCATCAGCAAGCCTTGTACAACTATAGGAAGAACCTGACTGATTCCAAATCCTACTTGATAGAGCTCAACCTCCAGTCCATCATTGACGATTTTCACTCTATAAGAGTTTGTAGCATCTCGCTCTACACGAATATCATCCGCTAAATTGAACCGGTCGCATATCCATTCTTTTGTAGCTGCAGCTAACGTATGGCTCTCATCAATCTTCTTGTTCTTTAATTGATGTAAGACGAACCTTGTATATGCTCCATCAATACCAACTGTCTGAAAGTTAATACTCGATAAACTCATAATAGGTGCAGGTGCTACACGCAGAGGACCAATATAAACGAAATGATCAAAGAATCTCACAAGTGCCTCCCTAAAAACCTTCATCAAAATCAGTGAGGAAGCACTACCGAAAAGGCCCTTGTTAATCTTATCAGCAAAGATAGGGAAGAAATTGCGGAACTCAAGCTTAAAAGCATCTTTAGCGTTGAAGTTCAACAATCCTTTTTCAGAGTAGTCTTGTAATCTATAATATCCCTTATATACTCCTCGCGAAATTCTACGAACGCTCAATCCATTGACAATCTCTGAATCTCTACCCTTCAACGAAGCTTCTAACCGATTCAAAGTTACTTCACTATTAATATGGAAGAACACATCTATATGCAAAGAATAGACATCATATCCAAACTCATCTACAATTTTAAGAGTTTTACTATCCTCCAAATCTTTTCTTGATAACTCCAGCCCAATATGGAATTTATCTGTCGATTTCTTGCCATAGACTAAATCGACTGGTGAAGCAGCCTTTACGACCTCGCCCTTATAATTAAGCATGCCAGAATAATCATCCGTCAGCGTCTGCTTTAGCAAAAGTATACATTGGGTCAGCGAAGTTTTTCCACTGCTGTTAATGCCTGCCATCAGATTCAAAGGCTTGAGCTCGAAGTTCTCCAGCTTTTGAATAGACTTAAAATTTTCTATTGTCAGTCTCATCTTACTTCGATTATAGGATTAACAAGAAGAATTCGCGGGCTTATCTTCATCATTTTCTGTATCGGATTTTCCCCCTATAGGGTGTTACCCTATCACTGCTGCATTGTGAGATTTGAGACGATTTGGGAGATTTTGCGCGGAGCGCTTACCCTATCACCTTTGCCATTCGCTCTGCCACGGCATTCCAGGAGTATTCGTGGAGGTAGTGGGGACGGAGGGAGGAGACGCGGTGCTGATAGGCGGGGTCGCGGAGGAGGGTGAGCATGAGGGTGGCAAGATCGTGTGGATCATCGTGGCGGAGGAGGAGACCGGTGTTGCCCTCGTCGATGAAGTAAGGCATCTCGTAACAGTCGCGACCGATGCAGGGGAGATCGAAGGTAAGGGCCTCGACGAAGACAAGGCCGTAGGCCTCGAAGTAACTCGGCATGCAGAAGATGTCACACATGTTGTAGTACTTCGCTTCCTCATTGAAGGGTATCTGACCGATGAAGTGGTAACCGGCTACGGGATCCTCGATGGGGTTCTCTTGCGGGCCGATGACATACAGTTCGACGTTCTCGCCCTGCTCACGGAGGAGCTTGAAGGCATCATAGGTGATGTAGCCACCCTTGCGCTTGAAGTCCTTGCCAACGAAGATCTAATCTACTCTTTAACTGGTATCATTCCCATAATCTTCTTTGAAACAAAGAAAGCAACATGACCGAAGGCCAGAGAACCGAATATAAACAGGAATATATACAAAGTTCCAGTTATTGTACTTTCTTCAAGAACAGAGACAATTTTCTTGTATGGCAATATCTGCTCGGGGACTAAGTATACACATAAGCATGGAGCTAAAAGTAAATTGATCCATTTGATTTGCCTTACAGGCAGATCCTTCACTATATAGAAGAGACTGACTGCCTCTACAATAATGATTGGATTATTGAATTGGAGACACCAAAACATCAATTCCTTCTTTGATATAAAAGAGTTAATGAATTCTTCTACTATTATTATCAGACATATAGCAGTTGCCAATAACACTAAAGCCTTACGCATACTTATATGTATCTCTGCCTTTCTCATGTACCTTGCCAATATATAGATAAAGAGGAGACCGAAGAAGGATGAACCCAAGTTCGCATTCACAGGTAGTGAGAAGAACTCGATGATTCCCATACCAACCATGACAGAGATAACTGTACCTTTGCTAAGTGAATCCAAACCTTTCTCAATAAATGGAGACACTAGGTATACCATCATATAAGCAGTCATGAACCACCAAACGGTCGTCGAAATGGGAAAGACATATCTATATAGATCATGCAGTTTTACATTACCCCCCCCTACTGAGTTGATAAGAAAACACGAACAGGCCGTTATTATGCAAACACCACATATAAGTAGCGCCTTGCGGGTACGAAATTTCATCCCGAACCATCCAGAGATAAACATAAAGCAATTTACTGCTGGGCAAAACAATGCTGCTGCGATTATAGACAAGTGGATATTATGATTGTAAGGGGCAATCCCTATATCCTTAAATCCTAATCCATGGACTATCAAATGCCAAAAGAATATGCAACATAAGAGGACAAAGCGAAAGATCTCAATATTGCTATTCCTTATGCTTCTTGTGTTTACTTGTATTTCTTTCTCCATCAGTTTATCAATATTATCCTTCCCTACTATTTGCTATTGGTTGGATATCTATGCATATAAGTCTATCAAGGAAGATCATCCCCCCAGAATGGTCAGAAGCATGCCTCTACCGGTTCTTGTACATATTCTCGTAGTACTTCTGATACTCGCCACTCGTGACATTGTCGAGCCAGTCTTGGTTGTCAAGGTACCAACGGACGGTCTTCTCGATGCCTTCCTCAAACTGGAGGCTCGGTTCCCAGCCAAGCTCACGCTGCAGCTTACGGCTGTCGATGGCATAGCGCGGGTCGTGACCCTTACGATCGGTAACATGGGTGATGAGATTCATATCCTCACCTTCCTTGCGTCCAAGTAAACGGTCGGTAGTCTTGATGAGAAGCTTGACAATATCGATGTTCTTCCACTCATTGAAACCACCGATATTGTAGGTGTCAGCAATGGTACCCTTATGGAAGATGAGATCGATGGCTCTTGCATGATCCTCTACATACAGCCAGTCGCGCACATTAAGGCCTTCTCCATAGACAGGGAGCGGCTTGCGATGGCGAATATTGTTGATGAACAGGGGTATCAACTTCTCTGGGAACTGATAGGGGCCATAGTTGTTAGAGCAGTTTGTTACGATCGTCGGCATGCCGTATGTGTCGTGAAATGCACGGACGAAATGGTCGCTGCTTGCCTTGGAAGCGGAATAGGGAGAATGAGGATTATACTTTAGGTCCTCCGTGAAGAACTTGTCACCATAGGCGAGGTGATGCTTGCCCGACGATGCCTTTGTTGTGAAGGGAGGCTCAATGCCATCGGGATGAGTCAACTGTAGAGCTCCATACACCTCGTCAGTAGAGATATGATAGAATCGCTTCCCTTCATATCCTTCCGGAAGACTCTCCCAGTAGATCTTTGCAGCCTGTAACATGCTCAATGTACCCATCACGTTGGTATGTGCGAAGGTGAAAGGATCCTTGATACTGCGGTCAACATGGCTCTCAGCCGCTAAATGGATGATTCCGTCCACCTTCTCAGTCTGCATCAACTTCAACACATTGTCAAAGTCGCAGATATCCATCTTGACAAACTTATAGTTAGGCTTGTCCTCGATATCCTTCAGGTTTGCGAGGTTACCTGCATACGACAACTTATCAAGGTTGATAATCTTATAGTCGGGATATTTATTGACGAACAGACGGACAACGTGTGAACCGATGAATCCGGCGCCGCCCGTAATGATGATTGATCTACTGCATTGCATGTTTCTTGTTCCTTTCCTCTTTAATTTTATCCCAGCGAATAATTTTCTTCACAATGGTCTTCAATGTTATGACTGAAACTTGTCGAAGGAATGTAGTTAATGAGATTTTACCATCACTGTATTCGGCTGCAATTCTGTTATTCTCATCAAAGTAAGCCCATGGATCCCCTTCGAAATCAAAAGACTGCCCCTCATCTATCTTCTGGTAATTATGTCCTGCTGATATTTTCTTATCCTCCTTCCTTATTCCCGCCTTACTTTGACCTGAGCCATCCCAACCAATGTTGCGAACTTTTGACATAGTTGGAACAATAACTGTTTTACCAGTGAGTTGAAGATAAGTGCTTATATCATTATCTATTTTCATCTCATGGCTACTTCTCAAGGATTCAATTAAAAAATCAAGAACTCTGTTATAACCGAAGGGCAGAAGTTTCTTGATATTCTTTATTCTATGGGGATGTTTAAAAAGTATATTTGAATACTCATCTTGTGCAGCTGATTCCTTGGCTGTCCAGACGCCATAACCCCATGCAGAGAAATCAGTTTGATGATGAAAACTATTGTTATCCTTGTATTCAAAAGGATACGGGTGGCAATAACCAACTATTGCGTATACAGAGTCATCATTTTCATACTTCTCTAATCCCTTATCAATATATTCAAGAAAGTCTGGCGAGAAAACATTATCATCCTCAGAAAAGATATATCTGTCATATTTATCAAAGATTCTCTTTTCTAGATCATCACTGTTACTAATTTCGTTTGTTGTATTGTAAGCTCCATAATTGTATGGTCTTACAATAACATGCAACTTCTTAAAGTTCATATCACCACAGCCCTCGAGGTATGACTTTATCTTCTTATAACCTTCCCAGTGGGACTCTTTGGCAGGATAATCGAGGCCAACATAGACCTCCGTATACTCAGCCCATGTACATCTCGACAATGATTCTATGCACTCTTTGAAATGTTCATATCTGCAGAGAGTAGGGATTATTACCGGTGCGTATTTCATTTTGTTATTAATTCCTTAATATATGATATTTCTTTAAATTTGAAAATGTATGAGACAGTCACAAAGACTACACATCCTATGATAATATCGAGTGCTGTAGCAAGCCATACGTTTGGGACCAAATAGTTGATGCCAAAGCAGATTAACATTATTGACAGAGAAAGGAGTAATGTCGGGGTTAAGTCCTTCAATTGCTTTAGTAGATCATAGCCAACTTCCTTCCCGGTATAGTAAGAATTAACATATAATCCTAATAGCGTCCCTGGTATTGAACTATAACATAGAACCAATAATCCAAAAGGAACGCTTACGGCAAGAACAGTTACTCCAATAATCTTCTTTATTATTTCGAGTCTGAGGAAAAGGTCTGACCTTCCAATAACAGTGATAGCATTAAGATTAAGCGCATGGGCAGGATACCACATCATTGAGATACAAATAGGTATCATGAGGGTACCTGCAAACGACCACTTCTCGCCAAGCAAAATAATAATCAGAGGCTTTGAGATACCGGCCAACAGGCACATAAGAGGAAAGATTATATAGCAAGATAAGCATAGAAATTTCTTGCTCGCCCTTACATACCTCTCGTGATCATCTTGAACTTTACATAATATTGGGTAAACAACTCTTTGTAGGATACCCGTTAAATTAGAGGATGGGAATTGTGCAAACTGGTTTGCTCTTGAGTAATAACCCAAACTGGATGCCGTAAAAACTTTACCAATCACAAGTTGATAAAGATTTGTATAAATTGTATTGAGCAGTCCACTCAACATCAACTTTGAGCCGAATGTGAACATCTCCCTGAATGACTTCCAAGAGTACAATAGATGTGGGTGCCAAGAAGAAAATACCCAAAGCAACACTGTAGTTATGGCAGCATTAAGCAATTGCTGCCATACTAAAGTCCAAACACCTGCACCTTTAATTGCTAATAAGATGCCGATAGCACCAGAAACGACAGCACCGGCAAGCGAGGCTCTTGCTTGAACTTTGAAGTTTATCTCTATTGTGTATATTGCTCTTTGAACGACAGCTAGCCCATTAACGATTACTACTATACCTATGACCCTTGTAAGATCCGTAAGTTGCGGTTCATTGTAGAAATCAGCAATAAGAGGTGCTGAAAAGAACAGAGCCACATACATCACTAAGCTAATAATAAAGTTAAAATAGAAGACTGTACTGTTATCCGCTTCAGTTCTATCTTTCTTTCTTATGAGTGCCTGTGAGAAACCGCTATCTATCAGAGATTGGGCTATTGCAAGAAATATGGCAAGCATACCTACCAATCCATAGTCCTTCGGAGATAGAATCCTAGCGATAACAAGCATTACTAAGAACTGCACACCTTGGACGGAAAATCTTTCAACGGCGCTCCAAATGACCCCTTTAACTGTATCTTTCTTTAAATTGTCTTGAGACATGCTTAAATCCCGAAATCAATTAGATTGTCTATAACCTTCTTTACAATTCAACAGATTTCACGTCCTGATATTTCTTGATAAGAATCATATCATTAAAGTTCTTGCGACCTTCTATGTCTGAACCTGTAAAACATTTCATGTGATCATTAACCATATTGTAACCGGCGAAATCAGAGAAAGACACACCGGCAGAGAACCTTGGATTGATATCTATAAGATAATACAGCCCTCCATTCTCAATGAACTCCATATTAACGCAGCCATTGATGTTTAATTGTTGACCAACATGATGAGTTAAAGAAATTAATTGCTCATTATTCGTAAGCTTCACTGTCAGGCCTGCTCCATTTTTGGTACGAAGCAGCTCTTCTCTAGGCGCTGCTATATCAGAATTTGTTCCTGCACATCTACAATAGTCTACGGTATATACATTGCCTGATATTTGCTCCTGAACAATATAGTTGTCCTTATCTATAATAGCAGCTAATTGGTCTCGATTGGCATTCCTAATTAGGCCCTCACTGCTTCTACCATTATATGGCTTGGCAATACATGGCATTGGAAAATTATCTGCTAAACAACTTAGCTTTTCCGTTCTGACTGAAGGAACCATATCATCGTCTGCAAACTTCTGATAAAGGTTATATTTATCTCTTGCTATGCTGAGGACTTCATCATTCTGCATACAAAGGACAATCTCCTCTTTTGCAAAAACATCTCTGTGACGATTTATCACATCTATTTCTAAGTCTGTAAGAGGTACTATATAGCCTATATTTTCTTTCTGAGAAGTCTCTAATAAGAAATTAATATATGCCTCTTCATCTGTGGCAAATGGTGCCTTATAAAAAGCATCACAAAGTTGAGATTCGTAGTGCCATTCTTTAGGATAAATGTCGGTTCCAACTACATAATTGTCATCTCTAGTCTTCAAAGTCTTAATTGCATATTCTGCAGACATTGAGCCTATCGCTGTAATTAATATTCTCATGTTAAATTAGTGATTTCTGAATTAGTTCATTAGCACCCCATTTTGCTCGAACACATTTTACCCCCCCCTGACCGTCTATCGCGTATACTGGAGGGAAATATGATATAAACAATGGTGATAATGTTAAAGTATAAGCTCCTACCTTGTCAAATCGAATAATATCACCGACTTTAAATGCCTTAAAGCTATTAAAGTTCATAATTTCATCATATTCCAGGCAGGTAAACCCAACTAACTTTTGATTATCTAATAATTTCCGTTCACCGTTTTGATAAGTCTGGTAAAAGTAGCTCGTCTTATGAAAGAAAGGATCTATATGTATCCTACTTCCATCACAAACTACAAAAACACTCCTTCTGGTAGATTTTACATCGACTACCCTTGCGTAGTAACTAAATGATCCAGCCAGTAAACTAACGCCAGGCTCCATAATTAGACACAAGTTACTTGGGCTAAAACCACAACTAATCAATGAAGTCCTTATTCCTTTGAGATAGTCTTTCCATTGAGGCTTATTTGCAAGACCACCCCAAAAGCCTCCACCTATATCAAAGTACTCTATTTCATCAAGGTGGTTTTCACGGATGATTTTAACAAATTGATCTGCTAGCCATTGATATATGGAGACTTCTCTTGTTTTTGTAGAAGTATGAAGATGTAGTCCGCATATCTTTACATTCTTGTCTTGCCTAAGTGTCTTAATTGCTATAGCTAACTGGTTATTACCAGCGCAGAAGCCAAACCGAGATCCTCTCGAGCCAGCATTCGATTCATGAGGAAATTGACTCTCGATTTCAATATTTGCTCTAATGCCGACTTTAATAATCTTATCTGGATTTAATAAAGCATAATTGTGGACATATTCTAGTTCTGCATGCGAATCAATATTTATTATGGATTGACCTGTTAAAATTTTATATACAAAGTTCCGGTTTTTTATTGGACCATTGCATACGATATTTTGGTTTTCAAATCCACATAGCTTGACCAAATCATATTCATCTTCTGATACAACCTCAGCACAAATGCCAGCCTTAGAAAAGTAACTAGCCAGATACGGTAAAGAATTTGTCTTTACTGAATAAGCGATTTTTGTATTAGGCCAAAACTCTTTTATTGATTTCTCAAGTTCTTTCAGTTCTTTCTCCA
>UMGV01042474.1_pt1 | contig 15914 bp, 15 predicted proteins | sample 1965361 | NCBI WGS metagenome assembly UMGV01 (sample SAMEA4836081, study PRJEB28245) | human gut metagenome | biome: gut microbiome; material: fecal sample | place: Denmark | collected 2008
CTCCGAAGCGCCGTGAGTTGCCCGCCTCTCCCCTGCCGGAGGCCCCGGCGGGCGCGGCGGAGCTGGACTTTACCGTGTCCATCAGCAGGCCCGATCAGCTGACGGCCGAGCTGCTGGCGGAACGCCCCGCCATCGTGTATATCCCGGCGGAGCTGCTGGATAAGATGGACCTGATGCCCTATATCGGGCAGGCGGAGTTCTGCGCGGTGCTGCCCCGGATATTCCGCACGGCGGACGAACCGGTGTTCCGGGATATTCTGCAGCGGTACCCGGAGGTCGCCTCCGCGGCCATTGGCAACCTGGGCCATCTGGCTATCGTGAAGGGACTGGGCAAAACGCTCCGCGGCGACTTCGGCCTGAACGTGTACAACAGTCGGGCGGTGCGCTTCTGGCAGGAGCAGGGGCTGTCGTCCGTGACGGCCAGCTTTGAGCTGCGGTGGCAGCAGGTGCGGGACCTGGGAAAATATGCGGACTGCGAGGCCCTTGTCTATGGCCGCCTGCCGCTGATGATCACCGAAAACTGCGTGACGAAGAACAGCGTGGGCTGCGCCCATGGGGCGGGTAGCGTGCTGACCGACCGGCGGGGCGAGCAGTTCCCGGTGCTGTGCGCCTACGGGTGCCGGTGCGAAATCGAGAACGGAAAGACGCTGGTGCTGGCGGACAAGCCGGAGGTGTTCCGGTGCGGCCTGCGGTACGGACGCCTGCGGTTTACCACAGAGACGGCGGCGGAGTGCGCGGCGCTTCTCCGCGCCCACAGGGCCGGGACCGTCACCGCCGACGACAACAGCACACGCGGGCTGTTCTACCGGGGCGTAGAGTAAAACAAATGGTATAACACTCGTTATAATTTACAAACCGTATTCAATTTCAGGAGAAAAAGGTGTTACTATGGAGCTGAAGATCAAGGCCCTGTCCCCCAAGATTGGGACGGAGATCCCCCTCCCCCGCTTTGCCACCGCCGGCGCGGCCTGCATGGACCTGTGTGCCTGCATCGACGAGGCGGTGACGCTGGCAGCCGGGGAACGGCGGCTGGTGCCCACGGGCATCGCCATCGCCCTGCCGTCGGCGGACTACACGGCGCTGGTGTTCGCCCGCAGCGGGCTGGGCATCAAGAATGGCGTGTGCCTTTCCAACGGCGTGGGCGTCATCGACAGCGACTACCGGGGTGAGATCGGCGTGGGGCTGGTGAACCTGGGGCGTGAACCGTACACGGTGCAGCCCGGGGACCGGATCGCCCAGCTGATGGTGGTGCCGGTGGTGCAGCCCACGGTGACGGTGGCGGAGGACCTGGACGAGACGGACCGGGGCGCCGGCGGCTTCGGCTCCACAGGCAGGTGACGTATATGGCAAAGATCGTGCTGGCCTCCGGGTCCCCCCGGCGGCAGGAGCTTTTGCGTCGGATGGGCATCACCGACTTTACCGTCCGGGTGCCGGAGGTGGAGGAATACTTCCCCGCCGGGCTGACGCCGGAGGAGACGGTGTGCTACATCTCCCGGGAGAAATCCCAGGCGGTGGCGTCCGACGCGGACGAGATCGTCATCACGGCGGATACGATGGTATTTCTGGACGACAAGAAGCTGGGCAAGCCCGCCGACGAGGCGGAGGCCCTGCAAATGCTGACGGCCCTGCAGGGTCGGCGCCACACCGTCTGTACCGGTGTGACGGTGCGGCAGGGGGAGAAAGCCCTGACCCGCGCCCAGCACACGGACGTGTATTTCCGTCCGGCCACACAGCGGGAGCTGAAGGCCTACATCGCCGGGGGCGAGCCCATGGACAAGGCCGGGGCCTACGGCGTACAGGGACAGGGCGCGCTGCTGGTGGAGCGCATCGACGGCGACTTTTTCAACGTGATGGGGCTGCCGGTGGTGCTGCTGGCGGAGATGCTGGGCGAATTCGGGATACAGCTGCTGGGATAATGCCCCTTTCGCTCCCTCTGAGAGGGTGCGCTGCCGCCTCCCCTGCCGGGGGAGACTTCAGAGAGGAACAAACGACACATGAAGCGATTTTTTACGAAAACGGGAATATGGCTGCTGGCCGCGGCGGCCACCATCGCGGTGGTGCTGTGCGTGGTGTCGGCCCTGAGCTCCGGAACGGGGCTGCTGCACAATGCCCTGGGCGTGATCGCCTCGCCCTTCCGGGCGGCGGGTTCCGCCGTGGCGGGCTGGGTCGGCGGCATTAGCCAGCGGTTTGAGGACGTGGAGACCCTGCAGCAGGAGAACGACGAGCTGCGGCAGCAGATCGCGGAGCTGGAGGAGCAGCTGCGGCAGATGGAGCCGGCGGCGACCGAGAATAAAGAGCTGCGCCAGCTGCTGGGCCTGCGGCAGCAGCGCAGCGACCTGGTGTTCGAGGCGGCCCGCGTCACCCAGCGCGACGTGTCCAACTGGGCCAGCACGCTGGTGCTGGACCGGGGCAGTCAGCACGGTGTGGCCATAGGCGACTGCGCGGTGGACAGCGCCGGGAACCTGGTGGGTGTGGTCACGGATGTAGGTCTGAACTGGTGCCGGCTGTCCACGGTGTTGGACACGGACTCCCAGTTCGGCGCGCGGGTATTCCGCACCGGCGAGACGGCGGTGGCCGGCGGTGACCTGGCGCTGATGGCCGAAGGCCGGCTGCGGCTGCAATACCTCAGCGACAGCGCGAACCTGATCAAGGGCGATGTGATTGTCACGTCCGGGCTGGGCGGCTACTATCCCGCCGGGCTGGTCATCGGCACGGTGGAGTCCGTGCAGACGGATGACGGCGGGCTGGCGCGGTACGCGGTGCTCTCGCCCAAGTGCGATGTGGCGGCGATACAGGAGATGTTTATTATCACGGATTTTGACGTGATCCAATGACGGAGGACGGCTATGACACGGCGGGCGATACTGCTGAAGTGGATATTGTACTGTCTGTGCGCGCTGGCGCTGGCACTGCTGCAGGGGCTGGTGCTGGTATACGTGCGGGTATGGGGCGTGCACCCTTTCCTGCTGCCGGCCATCGCGGTGATACCGGCCACGCTGGAGCGCAACGAGCAGGCGCTGCTGTATGCGGTATTTTTCGGGCTGGTGTGCGACCTTCTCTCGCCGGTGGCGGGCCTGCCGTGCTTTTACGCGCTGGCGTTCCTGCTTGGCGCGGCGGCAGCGTGGCTGCTGAGCGGGCAGGTCATCATGGCGGGCGTGGTGTGCTCGCTGGTGGTGACAGGCGTATGTATGCTGCTCTGCGGACTGCTGCACATGGCGGTGCTGGCGGGACACAGCGGCGCGGGGCTGACCGCGGCGGGCCTGCTGCTGGGCAGGGAGCTGGCGGTATCGCTGCCCTTCGCGGCGGCGACGCACCCGCTGTTCCGGTGGGCACAGCGGCGGACACTGAGCGAATGACCATAGGAGAACCAAGCTATGATGAAAAATCCTCACCCCTCCCGGCGGCGGGTATATGTGCTGCTGGGGTTTTTCTGTGCGTTTCTGGTGCTGTTTTTTGCGGTGCTGTATGACGCACAGGTGGTGCACGGCAGCGAAAATCGGGCCAGATCCATCACCAGCAACACCGCCAGCGAAACGGTGACCGCCTCCCGGGGCATCATCACCGACCGGAATGGCAAGGTGCTGGTGAGCAACCGGCTGGCCTATACGCTGGTGGTAGACAAGAGCAGCTTCGGCAAGGACGAGGCCGCGCTGAACGACGCCATCTGGCAGCTGATACAGCTGTGTCAGGAGCAGGGCGTCACATGGAACGACACCCTGCCCATGACCACAGGCTCCTCTCCCCAGCTGACCAGCAAAAGCCTGAACGAGAGCTTCCGGGAGTATCTGGACGACAACAAGCTGCCCACGGACGGCGGCAGCGCGGAAGTGCTGGCCGCCATGCGGAATCTCTACAAGGTCGATGACAGCTATACCGACGCGCAGGCGCGTCTGATCGTGGGCGTGCGGTATGAACTGGACGGGCGCAGCAGCTACACCTTTGCCGAGGATGTATCCACGGAGTTGCTGGGCCGCATCACCGACGGAAAGTACCGGGGCGTGACCATCAAGACAGCGGCGGCGCGGGTGTACAACACCAAGCTGGCGGCACACATTCTGGGCACCGTGGGCGCCATATGGCAGGAGGAGTGGCGCAGCGACGAGAGCACCGGCTATGTGGGCTACGCCGACAAGGGCTACAATATGAATGACCTGGTGGGCAAGGACGGCGTGGAGAAGGCCTTTGAGGAATATCTCCACGGCAAGGACGGCAAGCGGCTCATCACCACCGACGAGAACGGCAAGATCACCGGCGAGCTGTACACCCGGGAGCCCCAGCCCGGCGGCACCGTGGCGCTGACCATCGACATCGACCTGCAGCAGGTGGTGGAGGACACGCTGGCCAGTACCATTCAGGGCATGATCGACAAGGACAGCAACGAGCGCGGCGGCGCGGCGGCGGTCATTCAGGTCGGCACCGGCGAGGTACTGGCCATGGCCAGCTACCCCACCTACGATCTGGAGACGTTCAACCAGGACTATGATGAGCTGGTGAAGGACGAACGCCTGCCCATGTTTAACCGGGCCACCCAGGGCGTGTACGCCCCCGGCTCCACCTTCAAGCTGTGCACGTCCGTGGCGGCGCTGGAGGAGGGCATCATAACCCCCAGCACCATTATCGAAGACAAGGGTATCTACACCTACTATGTGGACCCGCAGCCCATGTGCTGGATCTGGCGGCAGGCCCACACCACCCACGGGCGCATCAACGTCAGTCAGGCCATCGTGGACTCCTGCAATTACTTCTACTACGAGGTGGGCCGGCTGACAGGCATCAAGAAGCTGGACGAGTACGCCACAGCCTTCGGCCTGGGGCAGTCCACGGGCATTGAGATCGGTGACGTCAGCGGCGTGCTGGCCTCCCCGGAGTGGGCGGAGTCCCACGACCGGGAGTGGACCGACGGCCAGACCATTACAGCGGCCATCGGCCAGTCCTACAACCTGTTCACCCCCCTGCAGCTGGCCAACTATGTGGCTACGCTGGTATCCGGCGGCGAGCACTATGAGGCGCATCTTCTGAAAAACGTAAAATCTTATGATAATTCACGAGTTATCGGCGTATATGGCAAGGGGCCGCTGAACGACCTGAACATCTCGGACAGCACCATGGCGGCGGTGACCAAGGGTATGCACGATCTGACCTACGACTCCCTGCGGAGCGCCTTTTCCCGCTGTGTGGTGGAGGCCGGCGCCAAGACCGGCTCGGCCCAGGTGGGTACGGATATCGCCAACGGCACCTTTGTGGCCTACGCCCCCTATGACGATCCGGAGATCGCCATCGCCATCGTGGTGGAGAAGGGCGGCAGCGGCAGTCTGCTGGCCAATGCGGCCGTGGACATCATCAACGCCTGGTTCACCCGGGACGGCACCGGCGCCACCGCCGCCGGCGAGGACGCGCTGATGCGGTAAATCTGTTATAGAGACAAGAGGCACACATGGGACCCTATTTCAATTCGAGAGACAAACATTATAAAGACCCCTTCGGCGCCGTCCCCTGCGGCGCCGAAGTGCGCTTTGCGCTGGCGGACGACACCTACTACGGCTGCGAGCTGCTGGTGCTCCGGGAGTTCGCAGGCACGGAGGACACGTGCGCCCTGCCGCCGGCGGAGGGCGGCTTCGCCGGCACATACACCGCGCCGGCTGGCGGTGAGCTGTGCTGGTACTGCTTCCGGCTGACGGACGTGGACGGGCACTGCGTGTGGTACGGCAAAAATGGCGTGCAGGACGCGCCGGAGAAGGCGGCACGCTGGCAGCTGACGGTATACGAGCCCTCCCCCGCCCCGGACTGGTTCGGGCGCGGCGTGACGTACCAGATCTTCCCGGATCGGTTCCGCCGTGTATCCATGCCGGACGTGAGCCATATGCCCGGGCACCGGTGGCTGCACCGCGGCTGGAACGAGCAGCCGGTGTTCCTTCCGGACGAGCACGGGCAGATCACCAACCGCGACTTCTTCGGCGGCTCGCTGCAGGGCATCACGGAGAAGCTGGACTATCTGGCGGGCCTGGGTGTGACGACACTGTATCTGAACCCTATTTTTGAGGCCGCCAGCAACCACCGCTACGACACCGGCGACTATCGGGCCATCGACCCGCTGCTGGGCACAGAGGCTGACTTCCGCGCCCTGTGCACCGCCGCCCATCAGCGTGGGATGCGTGTGATACTGGACGGCGTGTTCAACCATACCGGCAGCAACAGCCGGTACTTCAACGCCGAGGGCTACTATCCGGAGCCGGGGGCGGCCCAGAGCCAGAATTCAGAGTATTACAACTGGTACAGCTTCCACCCGTGGCCGTCGGGCTACGACGCCTGGTGGGGCGTGAAGACCCTGCCCGCCGTCAATGAGGCGCAGCCGGCTTACCGTGACTTCATCTTCGGCGATCAGGACAGCGTGGTCCGGCATTGGCTGCGCTGCGGTGCGGACGGCTGGCGGCTGGATGTGGCCGACGAGCTGCCCGGCGACTTTATCGAGGGCATCCGCTCGGCCATCGACGCGGAAAAGCCCGGGGCTTACCTGCTGGGCGAGGTCTGGGAGGACGGCAGCAACAAGATCGCCTACTCCCAACGGCGCAGATACCTGCTGGGCCGCCAGGTCCACGGCCTGATGAACTACCCCTTCCGCACGGCCCTGCTGAACTGGCTGGCCGGCGGCGACGCCGCGGTCTTCCGCGACAGCATGGAGACAATTCGTGAGAACTACCCGCCCTTCGCCTTCTATGGCGCCATGAACTTCCTGGGTACCCACGACACAGCGCGCATTCTGACGCTGCTGGGCGCGGAGGGCACACCGAAAACCAAGGTGGAGCGTGCGGCGTACCGCCTCTCCCCCACTGAGCTGGCCCGGGGCCTGGCAAAGCTCCGTCTGGCGGGAATGCTGCTCTACAGCTTCCCCGGCTCTCCCACCCTCTTCTACGGCGATGAGGCCGGCGTGCAGGGCTTCGAGGATCCGCTGAACCGGGGCGCCTTCCCCTGGGGCAGCGAGGACGCGGCGCTGACGGACTTCTTCCGCACTCTGGGACAGCTGCGGCGAACGCGGGAGAGCCTGCGCTCGGGCGCCCTGCGCTATCTGCTGGCCCGAGGCGGTGCTCTGGCCATCGAGCGTGAGCGCGGAGGCGAGCGCACGGTAACGGCGCTGAACGCCGGGGACGCGCCGGCAGACCTGACGCTGGCCTGGGACGCGCCCACCGCGCAGGACGCGATGACCGGACAGAGATTTCTGGTCATTGACGGGAAAGCGCACCTGACATTGCCGCCGCTGAACGGCGTGATACTGGTATAAGGAACGGGGCGGTTGTTTCACGTGAAACAGCCGCCCTACTTTTGTCCCTTTATGTTTCACGTGAAACATAAGGGCGAAAATTTGCATTTTCCCTCTTGAAACCCTCCATGCAGGTGGTATATACTATCATAATGAACTCAGACAGAAAGAGGAATTTGCTGTGGCGAAAATCATTGCGATCGTAAATCAGAAGGGCGGCGTGGGCAAGACCACCACCTGCGTAAACCTGGCCGCTGCCGTAAAAGCCGCTGGCAAGCGGGTGCTGCTGTGCGATTTTGACCCCCAGGCCAACGCCACCAGCGGCATGGGCGTGGACAAGACCACCAGCAACGGCGTCTACGATGCGCTCATCAACGGCGCAGAGACGGCCCAGCTGATCGTGGCCACGCCCTATGGCGACGTGCTGCCAAGCAGCAAGGCGCTGGCCGGCGCCGGCGTGGAGATGATCAACATGGACGACCGGCAGTTCCTGCTGAAGGCCGCGCTGCGGCAGGTGGCGGACAATTACGATTTCATTTTCATCGACTGTCCGCCCTCGCTGGAGCTGCTGACGCTGAACGCGCTGTGCGCCGCCAACAGTCTGCTGGTCCCGGTGCAGGGCGAGTACTACGCGCTGGAGGGACTCAGCGACCTGATGAACACCGTGCGTATCGTGCGGCGCAGCATGAACCCCGGGCTGGACATCGAGGGCGTGCTGCTGACCATGTTCGATGGCCGCACTAACCTGTCTATACAGGTGGCCCAGGAGCTGAAGCGGTTTTTTGCCGGGAAGGTGTACAGCACCGTGATCCCGCGGAACGTGCGGCTCAGCGAGGCGCCCAGCCACGGCAAGCCCATCACCGCCTATGACAAGACCTGCCGGGGCGCGGACGCATACACGGCGCTGGCGGCGGAATTTTTGCGGAAGAACAACTGCTGAAAGGAGACGCGGTATGGCGAACACAAAAGGTCTGGGCAAGGGACTGAGCGCACTGCTTGGTGACGACGTCATTGCCGCCAAGGACGAGCGCGCCTCCTCCCTGCTGCTGCCCATCAGCCAGGTGGAGAGCTGCTCCACCCAGCCCAGAAAGAGCTTTGAGCCGGAGGCCCTCAGTGACCTGGCGGACTCCATCCGGATACACGGCATCATCCAGCCGCTGACCGTGCGGAAGCTGCAATCCGGCTACTATCAGATCATCGCCGGTGAACGGCGGTGGCGGGCGGCGCGGATGGCCGGGCTGACACAGGTACCCGTGGTGGTCATCGAGGCCGACGACCGCAAGGCCATGGAACTGGCCATGATCGAAAACCTCCAGCGAGAGGATCTGAACCCCATTGAGGAGGCCGAGGGCTACCGGGTGCTGACGGAGCAGTACGGCATGACCCAGGACGAGTGCGCGCAGCGGGTGGGCAAGTCCCGCCCCACCGTGGCCAACGCCCTGCGCCTGCTGGGGCTGACCGAGCCGGTGCGGGCCATGGTAGAGGACGGACGGCTTTCCGCCGGACACGCCCGCGCCCTGTTGACGCTGGGCAGCAAACAGCAGCAGGCCGCGGCGGAGACGGTGGTCAAGGACGCCCTCTCCGTCCGCCAGACGGAACTGCTGGTGAAAAAACTCACCGCCGAAAAAAAAGAAAAGCCCCAAAAGGACGCGCTTTCCGTCAATTATGTTGAGGAGGCCGCCCGTGAGCTGGGCGAAAAGCTGGGCCGCCCCTGCCGCATCGTCAACGGCAAGAAAAAGGGCCGCATCGAGCTGGAATACTACGGCACCGAGGACCTGAACGCCCTGCTGGAGGCCCTGGAGAAGCTGGGAAAGCGATAAGCGTTTCACGTGAAACATCATCGAATAGAGGTATAGAATATGCTTGACATCAAGTTTATCCGGGAGAACCCGGACCTGGTAAAGGAGAATATCCGCAAGAAGTTCCAGAACGCCAAGCTGCCCCTGGTGGACGAGGTCATCGCCCTGGACAGCGAGCGCCGCGAGGCCATCAACGAGGGCGAGGCCCTGAAGGCCGAGCGCAACAAGATCTCCAAGGCCAACGGTCCCCTGTTCGGCAGGCTGAAAAAGTGCGCCGACGAGGCGGAGAAGGCCGCCCTTCAGGCGGAGATCGATGCCAACAACGCCGCCGTAAAGGCCAACGCCGAGCGCATGGCTCGGCTGGAGGAGAAGAAGGCCAACGCCGAGGCCGCCATGAATAAGCTGCTGCTGGTCATCCCCCAGATGATCGACGAGTCCGTGCCCATCGGTCCGGACGACAGCTGCAACGTAGAGGTGGAGCGCTTCGGCGAGCCCAAGACCCCGGACTTCCCCATCCCCTACCACACGGAGATCATGGAGCGCTTTGACGGCGTGGATATGGACGCTGCCGCCCGTGTATCCGGCAACGGCTTCTATTACCTGATGGGCGACATCGCGCGGCTGCACTCCGCCGTCACCGCCTATGGCCGTGACTTTATGATCGACAAGGGCTTCACCTACTGCATCCCGCCGTTTATGATCCACGGCAACGTGGTGGAGGGCGTGATGAGCCAGACGGATATGGACGCCATGATGTACAAGATCGAGGGCGAGGACCTGTACCTAATCGGCACCAGCGAGCACTCCATGATCGGCAAGTTCATCGATCAGATCCTGCCGGAGGACAAGCTGCCTCAGACGCTGACCTCCTACTCCCCCTGCTTCCGCAAGGAAAAGGGCGCCCACGGCATCGAGGAGCGTGGCGTGTACCGCATCCACCAGTTCGAAAAGCAGGAGATGATCGTGGTCTGCAAGCCCGAGGACTCCAAGGTCTGGTACGAGAAGATGTGGCGCTACTCCGTGGAGCTGTTCCGCAGCCTGGATATCCCTGTGCGGCAGCTGGAGTGCTGCTCCGGCGACCTGGCGGACCTGAAGTGCAAGTCCTGCGACATCGAGGCCTGGTCCCCCCGGCAGCAAAAGTACTTCGAGGTGTGCTCCTGCTCCAACCTGGGCGACGCCCAGGCCCGCCGCCTGAAGATCCGCGTCCGCGGCGAGGACGGCAAGCTGTACCTGCCCCACACCCTGAACAACACCGTGGTGGCCCCGCCCCGTATGCTCATCGCCCTGCTGGAGAACAACCTGCAGGCGGACGGCTCCGTGCTGGTACCCAAGGCACTGCAGCCCTACATGGGCGGCAAGGAGCGCCTGGTACCGCTGCACCGATAGCGTATCGTAATAGTTATCCGTAATTATACTTTTAGTATAGGAGTTTTGTGCACATGAAGAAGTTTTTTGCGGAATTCAAGACCTTCGCCATTCGCGGCAACGTCATGGATATGGCCATCGGCGTTGTGATCGGCGCCGCCTTCGGCAAGATCACCACCTCCATCGTCAATGACATCATCATGCCCCTGATCGGGCTCGTCACCGGCGGCATCGACCTGACCCAGTGGAACATCCTGCTCAACAGCGCCGCCGTGGAGGCAGGTGCGGACCCGGTCACCCTGGGCATCGGCAATCTGCTGGCCGTGATCCTGGACTTCATCATCGTGGCCTTTGCCATGTTCCTGCTGGTCAAGGCCATGAATAAGCTGGCCTCCCTCAAGAAAAAAGAAGAGGAGGCCCCCGAGGAGGATCCCAAGCCCACCAGCGAGGAGTTGCTGACCGAGATCCGCGACCTGCTGAAGGCACAGCAGAAATGAGGGACCTCCTGACCGCCGGCCTGACAGCCCTGGACCTGGACCCCGCCGCCGCGGACAAGCTGGCGCGCTACGCCGAACTGCTGCTGGAAAAGAACAAGGTCATGAACCTTACGGCCATCACCGTTCCCCATGACGTAGCCACCCTGCATCTGCTGGACTGCGCGGCGCTGGCGGCGCAGCTTGACCTGTCCGGCAAGCGCGTCATCGACGTAGGCACCGGCGCGGGCTTTCCCGGCATGGTGCTGGCGATCTTGACGCCGGACGCCCGCTTCACGCTGCTGGACAGTCTGGGCAAGCGGGTGGACTTCCTGAAGGAGGTCCAGACGGACCTGGGCCTGAAAAATGTGACCTGCGTCCACGCCCGGGCGGAGGAATTCGCCGCGCAGCACCGGGAGCAGTTCGATCTGGCGGCCTCCCGTGCCGTGGCCCAGCTGAACGTGCTGTGTGAGCTGACGCTGCCGCTGGTAAAGGTAGGCGGACAGTTCGCCGCCATGAAGTCCGTCTCCACCGACGAGGAGATACGTCAGGCCCGCAGCGCCATCGCCCAGCTGGGCGGACAGCTCTCCGGCGTCACGGACTACACCGTGCCGGAGACGGACGTGGTGCACCGCATCGTATCCATCGAAAAAACACAGCACACACCGAAGCAATTTCCCCGGGCCTTTGCCCGGATCAAAAAAGCGCCGCTGGTATAAGCGGCCCACGAAAGGAGGAAGTCCATGGGCAAGATCATCGCCGTGGCGTCCGGTAAGGGCGGCACCGGCAAGACCACCTTCACCGCCAACGTGGCACTGTCACTGGCCCACATGGGGCAGCGGGTGCTGTGCCTGGACTGCGATATCACCCTGCGGAACCTGGATCTGGCGCTGGGGCTCAGCGACCGGGCGCTGATGGACTTCTCCGACGTGCTGGAGGGCCGCTGCACCCTGCATGAGGCGGCGGTGCCCCATGAGCGATACCCCTCCCTCTCCCTGCTGACCGCACCCATGGCCGACCGCCCGCTGTCCCTGTCGGTTCCGAAGCTGCAGGCGCTGGCGCGTGAGATACGGGAAAGCTACGACTGGTGCCTGATCGACGCGCCCGCCGGACTGGGTCAGGGCTTCCAGATGGCAGCGTGCATGGCCGACCAGGTGATCGTCATCACCACCACGGACGTGTCCGCCATGCGGGACGCCCAGCGCACCGCCGCAGAGCTGTCCGCCTTTCCCAGCGGGACGGTACATCTGGTGGTGGGGCGCGTATCCAAAAAGGTGCTGCGTCAGCTGCACACCACCATCGACGACGCCATCGACGCGGCGGGCCTGCCGCTGCTGGGCGTGATACCGGAGGACCCGGACGTCCCCTACTGCCTGAACCGCGGACTGGTGCTGCGGGAGCAGAACTACTACGCCGCCCGGGCCTATGAAAACATTGCGAAACGCATCATGGGGCAGAAAACCCCGCTGATGAAGATATAAGGAAAGGAGCCCTCCATGAATATTGCATTGATGGCACACGACAACCGGAAAGAGCTGATGGTCCAGTTCTGCACCGCCTACTGCGGCATCCTGGCCAAGCACACCCTCTGCGCCACCGCCCGCACCGGCCAGCAGATCGCCGACGCTACCGGGCTGACCATACACCGCTTCCTGTCCTTCGCCCACGGCGGCGGACAGCAGATCGCCGCCCGCATCGCCTATAATGAGATCGATATGGTGCTGTGCTTCGGTGACCCCAACCAGAAAACGCCGGACGCAGACATCACGTATATTTCCCGCCTGTGCGACCAGAACAACGTGCCCTTTGCCAGCAACCTGGCCACCGCCGAGATGCTGGTGCTGGGTCTGGACCGGGGCGACCTGGACTGGCGTGACATCGTCAACCCCAAGAACAAGCCCTTTACGGCTTGACAACCATCGGCAAATCGCATACAATAAGGGATAACCGTGCAGACCTCGCAGGAGTAGCCTGTACACCGCCGCTGCAAGAGAGGTGCGCCATCGGCTGAAAGTGCACCGCGGCAAGGCACAGGTGAAGACAGCGAGTTAGCGGGGATGGAAACATCCACGGCGCGCTCCCCGTAACAGGAGCAAAAAGGGCCGCAAGGCCGAATTTGGGTGGCACCACGAAGTGTTTTACGCTCTCGTCCCAATGCAGGGACGGGAGCGTTTTTTCGTCCGCGCCGCCGACACAAACACAAAGGAGAACGCTATGCAGGCTGTTTTGGACTTCATCAACAACCACGTGCGGGACATCTTCATCCCGCTGACGGCGCTGGCACTGCTGCGGGTCGGTATGTGCCTGGCGCAGCTGAAGCGAATGACGCACCTCCGGGAGAAAAAAGGTGCCTACCACGCCGTCCGGGGCCACTATGAGGAGCTGGGTGTCTGGTTCGGCGCGCTGGCGGGCCTGCTGCTGCCTGTCATTGTACCGGGTCTGTGGTACGTAGGTCTGGCGCTGGCCATAGTCGGCGGTGTCATCGGCCAGCGCATCGGCGCGAAGAAGGGCCGGGCCCTGGATAATATCTACCGCGAGGTTGCCTGGGAGCTGAAGCATGAGGCGGAGGCCGAGGCCGCCCGCGAGGCCGCCGCCCACACGCTAACGTCCGGTGCGGAGGAGCTGCCGGAGACAGGCGAGCAAAACGAAACCACCGAAGATAAAGGAGAGACGGAAAATGGCTGAGATGACCCCCCGGACCCTGTCCGGCTTTATGGAGCTGCTGCCCAAGCCGCAGCAGCAGATGGAGCGCATGATGGACATCCTGCGCCGCACCTATTCCCTGTACGGCTTCACCCCGCTGGACACCCCGGTGATCGAGGCGGCGGAGGTGCTGCTGGCCAAGGGCGGCGGCGAAACGGAGAAGCAGATCTACCGTTTCAACAAGGGCGACGCCGACCTGGCCCTGCGGTTTGACCTGACGGTGCCGCTGGCCAAGTATGTGGCCCTGCACTACAACGACCTGTCCTTCCCCTTCCGCCGCTACCAGATCGGCAAGGTCTACCGGGGCGAGCGCGCCCAGCGCGGCCGCTTCCGTGAGTTCTATCAGGCGGATATCGACGTGATCGGCGACGGCAAGCTGGACATCACCAACGAGGCCGAGATGCCCGCCATCATCTACCGTGCGTTCAGTGAGCTGGGGCTCAGGCGCTTCTGCATCCGGGTGAACAACCGCAAGATCCTCAACGGCTTTTATGCCATGCTGGGCCTGACCGACAAGGCCGGCGACATCATGCGTACCGTGGACAAGCTGGACAAGATCGGCGCAGAGAAGGTCCGTACCCTGCTGACCGACGAGGTAGGCGTGTCCGCCGAAAGCGCCGATGAGATCCTGAAATTCATCGCCATCACCGGCAGCAACGATCAGGTACTCTCCGCCCTGGAGGGCTACGCCGGCCGGAACGAAACGTTTGACGAGGGCTTGGACCAGCTGAAAACCGTGGTGAAATACCTGTCCGCCTTCGGCGTGCCGGAGGAGAACTTTGCCGTGGACCTGACCATTGCCCGGGGCCTGGATTACTACACCGGCACCGTGTACGAGACGGCGCTGCTGGACCACCCGGAGATCGGCTCCGTCTGCTCCGGCGGCCGGTATGATAACCTGGCGGAATACTACACCGACAAGCAGCTGCCCGGCGTGGGCATCTCCATCGGCCTGACCCGGCTGTTCTACGTGCTGGGCGAGCAGGGAATGCTCAACGGCGATCTGCCCACCGCTCCGGCGGATGTGCTGATCCTGCCCATGACCGAGGACCTGTCCGCCGCCGTCACACTGGCCACAAAGCTGCGGGACGCCGGCGTGCGGACCCAGCTGTACACCGAGCAAAAAAAGTTCAAGGCCAAGATGAATTACGCCGACAAGACCGGCATGCCCTATGTGGTGTTCCTGGGCGAGGACGAGGTGAAAAATAACGTCATCGCCTGCAAGGATATGACCAGCGGCGAGCAAACCACCCTAAACTTTGCCGCCACTCTGGCGCGGGTGCGCGACGGTCTGGCCGAGAGGAACAAGGGCAAGGTCATCGTGGAGAAGTAAGCGCCTTACCCTACGGCGCAAAGCATTTCCGGCAGACGGGCGTAGGGGGCGGCGTTTTTGATAAACAATCCGTAATAATTCAATAAGGTTATACAAAACACAATCATAAATGGGAGGAAAACAACAATGATGCAGATGCGTACACATACCTGCAATGCGCTGCGGCTGGCCGATGTGGGCAAGTCCGTGAAGATCGTGGGCTGGATGGAGAATGTCCGCGAGGTAGGCGGCAGCCTGGCCTTCGTGGTGCTGCGTGACTTCTACGGCACCACCCAGGTAGTGGTGGAGGACGAGGCCGACCTAAAGGTCATCAAGGGCCTGAACAAGGAGTCCACCATCAGCGTGGAGGGCATCGTCCGCGAGCGCGCCAGCAAGAACCCCAAGCTGCCCACCGGCGAGATCGAGGTGGTCCCCACCAAGATCGAGGTGCTGGGCCGCTGCCGCTACAACGCCCTGCCCTTCGAGATCAACCGCAGCCGCGAGGCCGACGAGACCCAGCGGCTGAAGTACCGCTATCTGGACCTGCGTAACCCGGCGGTCAAGCAGAACATCATCCTGCGCTGCCAGGTGGTGGCCGCCCTGCGCGCCGCCATGATGGAGCACGGCTTCCTGGAGATCACCACCCCCATCCTGACCGCCAGCTCCCCCGAGGGCGCCCGCGACTATCTGGTGCCCGCCCGCAAGCACCCCGGCAAATTCTACGCCCTGCCCCAGGCGCCCCAGCAGTTCAAGCAGCTGCTGATGACCTCCGGCTTCGACCGCTATTTCCAGATCGCCCCCTGCTTCCGCGACGAGGATGCCCGCGGCGACCGCAGCCCCGGCGAGTTCTATCAGCTGGATATGGAGATGGCCTTCGCCACCCAGGACGACATCTTCGCCGTGCTGGAGGACGTGCTGCCCCCCATCTTCGCCAAGTTCGGCACCTACAACGTGGCCTCCTCCGCCCCCTTCCGCCGCATCCCCTACAACACCGCCATGGAGACCTA
>UMGV01042063.1_pt1 | contig 15886 bp, 15 predicted proteins | sample 1965361 | NCBI WGS metagenome assembly UMGV01 (sample SAMEA4836081, study PRJEB28245) | human gut metagenome | biome: gut microbiome; material: fecal sample | place: Denmark | collected 2008
TCGGGGGATGTGATGTGTCCGTTGGGCATGAGTGGGCGAAGTAAGAAGGTATCCGACCTACTCAACGAGGCTCGTATTCCCGTCTCTGAGCGCGCAGGCGTTCCCGTGGTGAGAACGGCTCCGGGAGGTGCCGTGGTATGGGTCGCAGGCGTTCGCACGGACGAACGTTTTAAATGCACGGCCGCAACGCGCGTGGCGTATCTGCTTCGTGTGGTCGATGCGGAATAGCGTCCCACGCCAGCTATTCTGTGCGACGTTGACGGTATTCCCGCGCTGATGGCGTACGGGCTGGAAAATATACCCCGTGCGCTGCTAGAATGTGAAGTTCGCGTCCATACGGCGGTGTGTGGGCGATAAGCACAAGAAAGGGTTGTCATGGCTTCTCAACATCCGGATATCGAGAAGGTTCTGTTTACGCAGGAGGATATCGACGGTATCGTCTCTCGCCTAGGCGAGCAGATTACTCGTGACTACGCGGGTAAGGATCTGGTGCTGATTGCGGTCCTGCGCGGCGCCGTGGTCTTTATGGGCGACCTGATGCGCAAGATCGAGCTGCCGACCAACATCGATTTCATGGCTGTTTCGAGCTATGGCGACGGCGTGAAGTCCTCGGGTATCGTGCGTATCATTAAGGACCTGGATATCGACATCCGCGGTCGCGACGTGCTGATCGTCGAGGACATTCTGGACTCGGGCCTGACGCTCAAGTATCTGATGAAGAACCTCGAGAGCCGCAAGCCCGCTTCTCTGGAGGTCGCCGCCTTCCTGTGGAAGGACGTTGAGGGCCGTACCTCGGCCATCACGCCCAAGTATGTTGGAACCCATTGCCCCGATGCCTTTGTGGTGGGCTACGGCCTCGACTATGCCGAGCGCTATCGTAACCTTCCGTATCTGGGCATTTTGAAACCGGAGGTTTATTCGTAAGATGCCCGACGACCGTAACGATAACAATTCCCAGACTCCCCGGGAGCCTAAGATCCCGGGGATGCCCGGAGGCAAGAAGCCCACGCGTACGGGCTGGCTGTATTTTATTTTGGCTTGCGCGCTTCTGGGCTACGCCTTCTTTAACATGGGCTCCGGCTTTGCCAATTCCAGCAACACCGTTAAGCTCGCGACGAGCGAGATGGTGAGTGCCATCAAGCAGGATCGCGTCGAAGATCTGACCTATACGGTTCAAGACGGAAGCGTGACGGGTCATTACTGGAAGACGAAGAAGGAAAAGGGCGATACGAGCGAGCTCAAGAGCTTCTCCTCGACCTATGTCGGCTCCGATTCGCTTGCTGAGCTTATGGCGGAGCACCCCGATACCAAGTACATCGTCAACACCAACGATCCCGATTTTTGGGGCGACCTGGCGATGAGCGTGCTTCCGACGATCGCCCTGATCGCTATCATGTTCTACTTTATGCGCCAGATGATGGGCGCCAACAACAGGAACATGCAGTTTGGCAAGACCAACGCCAAGACCAACGAGGCCACGCGCCCCAAGGTCAAGTTTGAAGACGTTGCCGGCGTGGACGAGGCAGTCGAGGAACTCGAGGAGATCCGTGACTTTTTGAGCGACCCGGACCGCTATCGCAAGCTGGGCGCCAAGATTCCGCGCGGCGTGTTGCTGGTGGGCCCTCCGGGCACCGGTAAAACGCTGCTGGCCAAGGCTGTAGCCGGCGAGGCGGGCGTGCCGTTCTTTAGCATCTCGGGTTCCGACTTTGTCGAGATGTTCGTGGGTGTCGGCGCCAGCCGCGTGCGTGACCTCTTTAAGGAGACCAAGTCCCAGGCTCCGTCGATCATCTTCATCGATGAGATCGATGCTGTGGGACGTCAGCGCGGAGCTGGCTTGGGCGGCGGTCACGACGAGCGCGAGCAGACGCTCAACCAGCTGCTGGTCGAGATGGACGGTTTTGAGGAGAGCGAGTCGGTCATCCTGATCGCTGCAACCAACCGTCCTGACATCCTGGATCCGGCGTTGCTGCGCCCCGGTCGTTTTGACCGTCAGGTCACGGTCGACCGTCCGGATGTGAAGGGCCGCGAGCAGATCTTGCGCGTGCATGCCGAGAACAAGCCGATGGACGAGGATGTGAAGTTTGAGAAGCTCGCCCAGATGACCGTTGGCTTCACCGGCGCCGATTTGGCAAATCTGCTCAACGAGTCTGCGCTGCTTGCTGCCCGCCGCCATCGTTCCGTAATCTCGATGGACGAGGTCGAGGAGTCGATGGAGCGCGTGATTGCCGGTCCGCAGCGCAAGGGTCGCGTGATGACCGAGGCCGAGCGCATCACGATTGCCTACCACGAGAGCGGTCACGCTTTGGTGGGCCATATCCTGGAGCACTCCGATCCGGTCCACAAGATCTCGATCGTCAGCCGCGGTCAGGCCCTGGGCTACACGCTGCAGCTTCCGCAGGAGGACCACTTCCTCAAGACCAAGAACGAGATGCTCGACGAGCTCGCCGTGTTCTTGGGAGGTCGCGTTGCCGAGGAACTCATGTGCGACGACATCACGTCGGGCGCGAGCAACGATCTGGAGCGCGCGACCAAGATGGCGCGCGAGATGGTCACGCGCCTGGGCATGAGCGAGGAGCTTGGAACGCAGGTGTTTGGCGAGGCGCAGCATCAGGTGTTCCTGGGCCGCGATTACGCCGATCACCAGGATTACTCCGAGGAGACGGCGCGTCGCATCGACATTGAGGTCCAGCGCATTATGCGTGAGGCCCATCGTCGTGCGGTCGAGATTTTGGATGCTCGTCGCGATCAGCTTGACCTGATGGCGAAGGTGCTGCTTGAGCGCGAAACCGTCGAAGGCGACGCCGTGAACGCCCTGCTCGACAACGAGTGGGATGCCTACCTTGAGCGCGAGGGCGATATCCTGGCGGCCAAGGAGGAGCGCAATGCCAAGGCGGCTGGCATGCCGACCAAGAAGCGCGCGCCTCGTATGAGCGAGGAGGAGCTGGCGGCCGATGCCGCAGCCTTTGCGCAGGCGGCTATGCAGGAGGATGCCGAAGTCGCATCCGATGATGCCGGCGATGATGCCGGTGCCGACACCGACGCCGACAAATAGTCTTTGTGGTGAAAGCCTCCGCGGGGAAACCTGCGGAGGCTTTTTCTTTTGAGCGATATGGGGCCGTCTGTTGATTGGGGACAGACTTAAATGAGCGTTTTCACGCATTTAAGTCTGTCCCCAATCAACATTGCTGCGGCACTTTGCCCGACTAAAGCGTACAATACCGCCTATGCGAAAGGGGAACAGATGATCAACGAAACCATGTATGCTCGCGGTGCGGAAAGCTCCATCATCCGCGAGATTTTTAGCTATGGCCTTGAGCGTAAGGCGCAAATCGGCGCGGAAAACGTGTTCGATTTCTCGCTGGGCAACCCGAGCGTTCCGGCACCCGCTGCCGTCGCGGAGTCCATCAAAAAGGCGCTTGAACTGCCCAGTGACCAGCTGCACGGCTACACCCCCGCTCCGGGCCTGCCGCAATGTCGAGCAGCCGTCGTCGAATCGCTCAACCGCCGCTTCGGTACGAGCTATGAGGGCAAGGACGTCTTTATGACGGTGGGCGCGGCGGCTTCGCTCACCTGCACGCTCAATGCCGTTACGAACCCGGGTGACGAGGTCATTGTTATCGCCCCGTACTTCCCGGAGTATCGTGTGTGGATTGAGAAGGCCGGCTGTACGTGTGTCGAGGCGCTCGCCGATGAAGATACGTTCCAGCTGAGCGTAGATAACGTGCTCAAGGCGATTACCGATAAGACGGCTGCCGTCATCATCGACTCGCCGAATAACCCGACCGGCGCCGTATATACGCGCGATACCCTGACGCGACTGGCCAATGTTTTGTGCGAGGTCAACGCCAAGCGCGATCCCGAGAACCCAATCACGCTTATCTCGGATGAGCCGTATCGCGAGATTGTCTATGGCGCCGAGGTGCCTTGGGTGCCTTCGATCTACGAGCACACCATCGTGTGCTACTCGTATTCCAAGTCGCTTTCGCTGCCGGGCGAGCGCGTGGGGTGGATCCTGGTTCCCGATACGAATCCTCGGGCAGCTCGTCTAATGCCCGCCGTTGCCGGTGCCGCCCGTACGCTGGGCTTCGTGTGCGCGCCGGCGCTCTTCCAGCGCGTAATTATCGACTGCATCGATGAGCCGAGTGACGTTGAGGCCTATGCACGCAACCGCACGGCGCTTACCGGTGCATTGGCGGAGTACGGCTACACGTATGTTGAGCCGGATGGCGCGTTCTACCTATGGGTGAAAGCGCTGGAGCCCGATGCGAACGCCTTCTGCGAGCGCGCGAAGAAGTACGAACTGCTCGCGGTGCCTTCGGATAGCTTTGGCATGCCGGGCTGGTTCCGCCTTGGCTACTGTGTGAGCTACGAGACTATCGTCAACTCACTGCCCGCCTGGAAGCAGCTGGCTGACGAGTATCGTCAAAAGTAAAGCGCTCTGCTTACAATGTTTTACGTGAAACGGGGTTTGGTTTTAAACCGGACCCCGTTGTCATGGACGTTGTGTCGTTGGGATGGAGCGGTTTTACGACCATCGAATGCTAGGCGTACAATGAATATACGCGACGGCCATACCGGATAAGGAGACCCGATGCCCTACCTGCTTTCTTGTGATATCCATACTCATACGATGTTCTCCGCGCATGCGTATTCAACCATCGAGGAGAACATATATTGGGCGGCAGAGCGCGGCCTTCAGGTGCTCGGTTCCGCCGATCATTTAAGCTCGATGGTTACGCCTTGCCCCAATGACCTGCGCAGTTTTCAGTTCTTTATTAACCAAGATATCTGGCCGCGCATTTGGAGCGGCGTGCTGGTGCTTCGCGGCGCTGAGGCCGATATCGTTTCGCTGAACGGAAGCTTGTTTGGCGAGGACATTCCCGTTTCGCTCGATATTGCCGGCGATTCGTACAGCCGTCAGCATTCGCTGTTCGATTTGGTGACGCGCAATTTGGATTATCTGGTTGCGAGTGTGCATAATCCGCGGTTTGCCGAAGGCGCGACGCTCGCCCAAACGACCCAGATGTACATCAATGCCCTGGAGCACCCCAAGGTGTTCATGCTTGGGCATACGGGTCGTTCGGGCGTGCCGTTCGATATCGATGAGGTGCTGCTGGCGGCCAAGGCCAAGCACAAGATCATCGAGATCAACAACCATAGTCTTGAGCATGGCACGGATGCCGAGCATTGGAACGTGTGTCGCAAGATTGCCGAGCGCTGTGCCGAACTGGGCGTGGGCATTGGCGTTTCGACCGATGCGCACATTGGCATGGCAATTGGCAAGCTTGACCATGCCCGCAAGTTGCTCGACGAGATTCACTTCCCGCTGGATTTGATTGTGACGCGTGACCGCGAGACGCTGCTGCGCGAGATGGCGGCAGCCGGTGTGTGCGACCTGCGCAAGGGGATGTAACGAGACTCATATGCCCAACGAAGGGGGCGGTCCAGACGGGCCGCCCCCTTTCTTGTCCTAAAAAGCTACCCGGGCTGGTTAGCGGCGCTCGAGGACCGCGACGGTTTCAACGGTATCTTCGTCAACCCGAGATTTTTTCTCGGAAACATATTCTGTCGTTTCCAAGCGGTTGAACTCCTTGACGCCGAGTGCATCATAAGCCTCTTCGGGCAACGTAGGATAAAAGGATACGGGGCACTTGAAGCGCACACGCGTCACAATCGTGTCACCCTTCTTCGGGTTTGCGTCAGGATTTATCTCAACGCTATCCACTACCTGCCGCAGAATCTCCTTCTTACGCACAGGGTCATACTCGTCGAAATGCTCACGAAACTCGTCAAGCATCTCGTATATGCGAGCAGTCGTCACTTGCTTCTCCTTGGCGCTCTCCAGCTTCGAGTTTGCGTCATCGAACGCAGTCTCGATGTCTGCGTACTCGTCATATAGCTTATCGAGCCGCGCCTGCATATCCTCGTACTTACGCTCATAGCTACGGTCGGACACGTCCAAAGAATCGAGCTTGCGGGACAGCATGCGCCTTGCCGCCTTGTTGTTGTCCAGTGCCTTGCCTATGCGTTCCACGTCCGCTTCCAGCTTCTCAATATCCACAGCGGCATCAAGCTCGTCGCGCACACGCTCTTCGAATACATCGGAGTAGGCGGCACGTGCTATGACCTCGATTACTTCTCTGTCGATGTACTCTTGCTTGAACTGGCGGGTAAACGTGCAACTTGGCCCGAACTGTTTCTTGCTGTACTTGCAGGCGTACGCGTAGGTGGACTTGCCTACAGTCCCATCCTTCTTCCGCTTTCCGTGTGAGACGTTGGCAATCATCTTGCGCCCGCATACCGGGCAGATGAGCATTCCCGTGAGAAGATGCACGTGCTCGCCAGTCTTTGCTTCCGGGAACGGATGAGACTCCTCGGCCATGCGCTCCTGTGCCGCGTTCCATGTAGCCTCGTCAATGATGGCCTCGTGCTCTCCATCGTACACGTCATAATCGGACTGCTTAATCATGCGGTATTCGTTGCGCTTGCCCTTGACGGGTGTCGTCCTGCGACGTCCGTAAGCAATTTTTCCAATATATACAGGGTTGCACAGTACGTTCTTTAGAAACGTCGGGACAAAGTGCTCGTACTTGCCGTTCCCACGGACATTCTTACGGTATCCCTGCGCATTAAGCCAAGATGCGAGCGCCATAACGCCCTTGCCGTTCTTGGTGTACTCGCGGAATATGATGCGAACGATTTCCGCCTCGTCTTCGTCGATTTCCAGATGCCCCTTGCCCTTTTCGTCCTTGACGAGCCTATAGCCATAGGGGGCTTGTCCACCATTCCACTTTCCCTCGCGGGCCTTCTGCTCGCGCCCAGCCATCGTCTGAACAAGGATGTTTTCACGTTCCATTTCTGCGAACGCCGACATGAACGCAATCATCATCTTGCCCATCTGGGCTTCGCTGTTGATGCCATCCTTGACGCAGACGAGGTTTGTTCCGTAATCCTGCATAAGCTGAAGCGACGAAAGTGCGTCTGCTGCGTTACGCCCGAAACGGCTCAACTTGAACACAAGAACATAATCCGCGCGAACGCCGGATTTTATCTCTTCCATCATCTCTTGGAAGTGGGGACGCCCGGTGATGTTCTTTCCCGAATATCCATCGTCAATATATTCGTGCAAGATGCGCAGGTTATTGCGCTTTGCATAGTCGCGCAGGTCGTACAGCTGCGCCTCGATTGATTCTCCATTCTCCACCTGCATCTTCGTGGAGACGCGAACATACAGGAAGCAGGTTTTTGCCTTGTCAGCCACCCCCTCGCGTGATTCTTTATTTGTACTCATGAAAATCCACCTCGGTTATTGATTCATAAAGCCCGTCGCCCATAGAACGTGGAAGACTACTTGTTTTTCTTCGGCAATCTGTCCAGAATCTCTATGTCGTACACAGAGCAAAACTGAATGACCTCGAACTCCTCGCGTTCGTTGGTGTATGCGATAACGTCCTTTGTCGCAAGCTTTGCTTTATATAGATAATTGGCGTGCCTGTTCCTGTACTTGTACATAAAGAAGTCGGCGACGTCTTTGCTCAGAGTCCAAGAACAGCGTTCTGACGCCTCTTCGATTTCTTCTTCTCCTGCTCGATACACCGTGATTACATCCAAATCAGCATATTCTGGGGGCAGAACCGACGCGCCAATTGGGTCGAAATTCGACAAACGCTCAACGAGGGGGTCGAGTTCATCCCCGTGATTTACGTAGCACTGAACGATAAAGTCGCGCTTGTATTCATAGGGCATTTCATCATCAAATATGCCGCCGTCCGCAAAGACAACAGGGAAAAGCTGGTAAACGCCTGCGACAAACTCGCAGAACTCTTTCCAATCTCCTTCCCTTACGCATTTCATGGCTCTTGGGTAAAAGCCCACCATCGACCTTAAATCGCCCTTCATGCGAAACTCTTCGAAGACAATCTTGCTTGTTATCTCATCCATCGGCGGCAACGGGATATATTTATCTAAAGCCGCATCCAGCTCCTCTTTCGACATGTTTACGGATGCGTCTAATAGCTTCTCAAGTTCCTCTTGGTTAATCATGTGCCGGTCTGTAATCAGACCATGCTCTTCGAAATACACCATGTCGAGTTCGTCAAAACCCGATTCTGCAAATGGCCTCATATTGTTTACCTCTCTTATCATCTAATTACTGTGTATCTGCCTGAGATTTAATAAGTGCTTTCAGCTCATCGTTTTGACGGTCGAGTGTGTCGATGCACTCTTGCAAGTATTTATTCTCCTGTTCGAGGTCGTACACCTTGCGAATGAGGAAAATCAGAAACGGAGCCGGCTTGCGGTCTCCAATCTCCCAATGTTGCAGCGAGCGTAGAGGGATTCCAAAATGCTCGCAAAACTCGGAGCGCTTCATACCGTACAGCTCGCGCATGTGTTTAAGCTCCTCGGCTGGAGTCATGCTGCCTGTGTTCTCATCCATTGAAATCACCCCCATTTAGGTAGATATTATGCGCCCAAACGTGTATTTTATCAATAGCCTATGGGTGTATATAGGCAATAACAGCGACCTATGGGCGCACGAAAAAGCCCGGCACCTATTCGTACCGGGCTTTCACAAGTCGAGGTTGTAAATCAATTCAATCACCCACGTGCTTGTCCAGTGAAACCTTGAGAGCTTCGAGAGTATCAATAATCACATAGAGCTGTTCCGTCGTGCATGAATCAAGCAGATTCTGTATGTGTTCCGACGCAACCGTCTTGGAAAATCGTGGGGTGTCGTAAAGCAGAGCATCCGTCTGCACCGAAAGAGCCTCCGCAATGTTTACGAGAACCGGAAGGCTCAGCTTGGTGTTCCCGGTCTCGATGTGGCTCATATGCGTTGCAGAAATGCCCACTTTCTCGGCAAGAGCCTCCTGCGACAGACCGCATGCCTTGCGATAGCGGCGTATGCGCTGTCCTATTTCGTAGTATTTCATCCTCTAACCGCCCATACAATTCATCTACTTTTGAATCGTATGGAGAATGTGTGTAAAATATAATAATCTGTATAGGCTATTTTCAGCCCATACACTTCATATTCTTCTGGCCCCGACATATCATTAGACCCGCATCCGCTTCGATGCGGCGGGTGAGGCTAAAAATCTTAATCATTTGGAGGTACATAGGATGAAGAAGAGAAGACTTACCGCAGCTGCGGTAGCCACTGCATGCCTGCTCGCACTCACACTCGCAGGCTGTGGAGGTGCAAACGATGTAAAGAGTGCGAGTGAGCCGCTTGCTGTATCTCAGGCTTTCGGGCAGAAAAGCGTATGGGTGCAGTACAACAAGAATGACGCAATAGAGAAAGACGGAGAAATTGACCGCATTCTTGTCTTTGACGGAAAGGGCAACGTCACCGCATACCAATGCGATGGAGCGACATTCGCAGACTTGAACGGTAAGTCTGACGATGAAATCGTTGAGATGGCAAAGGAGCAAGACAAGAAGGTGTTCGACACAGAACGTAAGGACGCCCTCGACAGTACAGCTCCGGCTATTGAGCGCATTCAAAGCGCCTACGATGCTCTGAAAGATGAGTACGACAGCGGCACGTACACGTCCTGGCTTGGCGGAAGCGCACTGTCAGACCTAACCGACGCTGATTTAGAACAGACGAAGTCTATTTACAACCAAACGCTCTCCGAATTGGAAGCTCTACTGAACGCGGCGAAAGACGGTCAGGCCGCAACTAAGTCGGCTACGTATCAGGAACCGAAGGCTCAGCCGTACACGCTTCGCATTGAGACAGACGGCACCGGAAACAACACGCAGAGCGAGACGATATCCTTCGACGCCCCTTCGTATTCCTTCTACAAAGCGCAGTTAGGCCACATGGGAGAGTCAGACTACGAAGAGCAAACCCCTGCCGATGTACTCAATTGGGGTATAAACGTAAGCTATACCGAAGCCGGAAAGGCAATTCGCAACGAGCGCATCGAGCTTTTTTCACCTGTCAATAAGCAGACCGTCTACGACATGACATTTGCCGGCTTCAGCGGGCTTGCCACAATAGTCAACGAAAATCACGCCGGCTTCGTGTTGGACACCCCTGACACAAAAGGGATAGAGGTGGACTAAATGGAAAAGGCAATCGAATGGGTTAAAAACCACAAGCCGCATACAGCGGCCATCGCAATCGTAGTCGTTGCCGTCATAGCCGTGTCGATTGCCGCAGCATCAGGCGCTTTCACGCAGCAAGACAAGGCCACTACCGACGAACAAAAGACCGTCGATGTGACCCTCAGCGTCACGGCCGACCACGGCTGGGACGAGAACTCCACGCCCGCCATCGCCCATATCGAGGGCAACGATGTGGACTTCTACCACGCGGTGACCCCTGATGCCGATGGCAACAAGGGCACTTCCACGGTCGAACTCGCCGAGGGCGACTACACCGTGAGCTTCGTCAGCCCCGTCAACTCCGACGGTTCCGCGTTCGACATCTACGACACGGGCGCTCCCGTCGACATCACCGTCGATGCCGACGCGAAGACCGCGCCTGCCGTCAACTGCCCTATGGCGCAGATTCCCGCCGACAAGGTCACCGACGACATGCTCGCCGACATCGTCAACAAGACCAAGGACGCCATCAAGAAGGGTGACGAGACCCTGAAGGGCGATGCGGGAACGGGCATCCTCGACAAGCTCGACGGCAACGTCGCCAAGAACCCGAACGCGAGCGACAAGACCAAGCAGGAGGCGACTGACGCCGACAAGGACGTCGATGTCAACGACAAGCCTGCCCAGACGACCCCGTCTGCCAAGAATGACGGCAATAAGGCCGACAGCAACGCTGGTTCCCAGCCTTCCAACAACGGTTCTTCGAACGCGGGTTCTGCTTCCAGCAAGCCTTCTCAGTCCAGCCAGCCTTCCAAGCCTGCCCACACGCACACTTGGGTGAACCACACGGCTACCCGTGACGTCTGGGTGAGCAACTGGGTCGACGTTCCCGACTACGGCACCAAGCAGGTTGTCGTAGGCAACACCTTCATCTTCTCCGACGGCTATTCCACTACCGATATCAACGCCGCCGAGGACCACGCCGCAGAACTGGCCATAGCTGGCAAGGACTGCGGTTATCAGACAAGGCCCATCTACGAGAACCAGACAGTTCAGATTGGTTCCCACAAGGAGGACCACGGCACCAACAAGACCGAAACCTACGTGGACTACGTGTATTGCAGTTCGTGTGGTGCTCGTCAGTAATGGGTGGCATGACCATCAGTAACGACGAGACCATCACGGCACGTACTGTGTTCGGGCATAGCCCTCACAGACCCGCGCGCTCCCTTCGGTCGCGTGCAGGTGTCCGTTTCCCGAACAAGGGGAGCATCCGCATAACGGGTGTTCCCCTTTATTTTTACGCGATTCTGATAACAACACGACCCCTTCGGTGAATAACGTACCGCGGCGCTGCCGCGGACCATCAAGGGAATCACAAACGAGGCTTGCTATCGTAAACACGACTCAACGAACGCAAGCCGACGGTTCCCAAACGACCTGAGGGGCGATTTAAGACCCTAAAATAGACGCATTGGCATCCTTGTACCAACAACCAAATCAAATCGCTTCTAGGCATAAATAAAAGCCCCCATCCCATACAACCGACTCCCGTCGGCGAGAGCCGAAAACGCAACAAACCATATAACGAAAGGAGGAACACGAACTCATGCGCTACTTCACATCCGACCTGCACCTGGCCCACCCGTTCGTCGCCGCGACGCGCGGTTTCTGGAAACCTGGGATGCGTCCCGACCGCGACGTCATCGAGGCACCTGACGGCTTAAATCAACTGCGACGCGAGCTGTCGGAGTACCGATTCAACGAGATGGTCGACACGGAGGCCCATGACAGACTCATCATCCGACGCATCAACGCCGTATGCGGAAAGAACGACGACCTCTACATCGCGGGCGACCTGTCCGCCGGCGGCCACAAGAGCCTCCGCCGTGCCCTGTACCTGCTCGACAACCTGACCGTACCTCATTCGCGCATCCACCTGATACTGGGGAACCACGATGGCTTCCACATCCGAAACACCAACGCGTACGACTTCGCGTCCGTCTGCATCGGCTCCATATCGGCCAACCTGTTCCTGACGCTTGCGAACGGCATGCCCGCCATCATCTCGCACACGCCACGCAGGGCGTACATCGAACGGGGAGTCGAGTTAAAAGACGTCGCGCCGAACTCGCTGGACAAGGCGTTGTTGAGATACGCCCCCGACGTGCCTGACGGCATCGTCCATCTCTACGGGCACACCCACGGGAAATCGCCCGACGAGTTCCATGACGGGACGAGCATCAACATCGGACTTGACGCATGGCGCCTTCGCCCGGTATCCGAGCGTCAAATCATCGAGACGCTCGCGCAGATGCAGGCGACCGACTGCGTGTCAACCTGATTGAGACGATAATGCGCCTCACGGCGCACCGACCTTTGAAGGGCTTTTCGAGGTCTTTCGGCGGGCTGTTCTGAAACCTTTTCGCGCCCCTGTCCGGACAAAGCCCCTGCGAAGGTCTTTCGGTGGGCTGCGCTGAGCCCATTTCGCGCCCCTGCCCGAACGGAGCCCCTGCGAAGGTCTTTCGGAGGTCTTTCGCCGGGCTTTGGATGGGCATGCGTGAAAGACGCCTGCGGCGTCGGGTGCCTCTGAAACGAAGACAAGGAGGTACACGATGGACAAGGAGCGATTCGAACCCAACAGCCCCCAGGAGGAGGCCATGTGGAGGGCGCAGGTGCTCAGGCGCACCGCCCGCATCTGCTCGGCGAAGGCCAAGGAGCTTGAGCGCATGGCGAAGGTGGACGGCAACGCCCCCATGCGCGACAGCGGCACCCTGAAGGACGTGCTCAAGCGCATCGACAACGTGATGGAGTGGCGGTTCGTGAACGCGCTGGGCGAGGTCGTCCTCGACGGGGACATCCTCGCGGAGAGCATCGACTGCGAGGCCCTGCGCACCATGCGCTACTGCGTGGCGGAATACCTCAAGCGAATCGAGGAGCGGGAAGCGGATGGGAAAAGCGATGAGTGACTACGGCATCAAGACCTACGCCGACCTCGCCGAGACGTGCGGGAACATGGTGCTCGCAAACGAGATGGCAAAACGCCCGCTTGAGCTTGTGAGCGGGGACTGGGCACCGTGGGACGAGGTTTTCCAGTGGTACATCGTGCAGGACCCGTCGTTTATCATGGAGCACACCGACGAGCCGGTGTTCCGCGACGAGGAGCTTGACCTGTACGTGTGGGGAATCACGCACTTCGGGACCAGCTGGGACTACGTACCGGCACCTGAAATCCATTGAGAAAGGGAGCAGCTTGACGCTGCTCCCTCATCTTTTCGGCTACTCGCCGAACTGCGTGTCCTTGTCCGCCGACCTCGGCGCGCTTGGGCTGGCACTTCGCGCCCTGGCATAGCGCGCCCGCATGGTCTTGGCGTGCGCCTTGGTCTCGCGCTCGTCCTCGTCGGACAGCGCCTTCTCCGCCGCCTTGAGGCGCTTCTCGGCGTCCCACATGCTCTTGCGGGACTCGTACACGCGCCTCTCCGCCTCCTCGCGCTGCCTGCGGGCCTCCTCCGCGAGCGCCTCCTGAATCATCATGCGCAGCATCATGGCGGTCATGTCGGCCATCATGCGGGACACGGGGTCCTTGGCGTTGCGCCCCGCCTTGGCGAACACGTGCATGCCGGCCAGAAGCCCCGGGCACGGGTGTTGCAGGGTGTCGCGTGCCTCCTTGGAGGCGTGGAACTCGCGCCTTGCGGCGTCCACGTCCTCGCGCAGCTTCGCCAGCTGCTCGTCCGGGGGGTTCCGCGCCTCCACGAGCCTCTCGTAGCGCTCGTCCATGAAGGGCTTGCCCTCCTCGCGTGAGCGGTGGATGTGCGCCTTCTGGAGGTCGGACGCCATCTCCGACACGTACGCCCGGTCGAGGTCGTACACGTCGAGAGCGGAATCCGTAGAGGGCTGTTCTGCCGGTTCGGCCGTCTCGGGCACGTCGCGAAGGACCTCCGGTGCCGGGGCGTCCTGCTCCTGTGCCGCAAGCTCGCGCTGCTTCGCCTCGAAGTACGCCTCGATGCCCTCGCGGGTCAGGTCGTCGGCGAGGTTGGAGGCACGGCGCTTGCGGGTGCGGCGCTTCGGTCCCCACTCGTCCACAGCCTTGTAGGACCATCCCGTCGTGACCTCGCCGGTCTTCCCGTCGGTCTTCGTGGTCTCCTTCAGCGTCACGCCGCTCAGCCCAAGATTGCGCCTGAACTCGTCCAGCGTGCTGGAGCGGTCGCGGGCATGGGCCACCCTGTCGCCGAGACGCCGGTCGAAAGAACCGGGCTGGAACGTCTCGCGCTTCTGCTCCCAGAGGGACATCTCCTTGTCCGCCCCGAGCACCGAGAAACCATTCTCACGGCTCAGCTCATCATTGACCGCCTTCACACGCGGAGCGTAGAGGCTCGTGTCCCCCTTGTTGATGACCTGACCGGTACGGGCGTCGTGGTTCGCAATGGTCGCGTGCGCATGCACGCAGCCTCCCTCGCCGTCCACGTGCATGGTGACCCAGCACATGGAGTCGGGGGCAAGCTCGTGGCACAGCGTGTACGCGTACTCCATGCCACGCTGGATGTCGTCGGCCTTGCTTGGGTCAAGCTCGTCGGTCGCCCATGAGATGCGCAGCTCGTAGCCCTCGTTGACCGCGTTCGGGTGGCGATGCTTCTGCCCCTCGCAGTAGACAATGAAATCCCCTCTTGAGGCAGCGTCACCCATCTGCGCGGCGATGCGGTCCGTGCCGTTTTCCAGATGAGCGCGTCTGCGCTTTCCCTCGCCGAACTCGGTGTACGACATGCGCCCGCGCACGTTCGGAAGCGACTGCACATGCGTCGTTGACATCAGACATCACCTCCCGTCTCCACGTACGCCTGCAAATCCGCACGCAGTCCATCGACTTGCGCCCGGAGCTTGTCCACCGAATCGCGGAACTCGCGGAACGCTTCCGCCTCGTCCTTCGTCCTCATTTCCTCACGCACCGCGTCGAGCACTCCCATGCCGCTCAAGCGCCGGTTGCGCGCGCGGGCAATCTGATTCATGTTGACGCCGATGCGGTTCAGCTCGACACGGACACGGTCCAGGGCCGGGACGTCCAGAACCACCTCGCGGCTGGGCGGCGCGTACCGACTCGCGTACAGCTCACCGCGAAGAAAATTGGAACGCGAGCACGTCCCGCGCTGCTCGTCCAGCAGGGAAAGCTCTGCGTCGTTCATACGCACCTGAACCACCTTGTCACGGCGGTCTTTCACGTACTTCTGGCGCGTCGCCTTCCCGCTTCTTTTTTCATACGTTTCCGCCATGCGGAACACCTCCTTTGCTGCTATCCGAAACGCCCGCCTGCGGCGGACAATCCGAAATGCCGTTTTCGGCTAATCTCACAACGTCTCTGCGCAAAGGGGAAAAGAGCAAGCATTGACTTCGTACGTACAAATTGCGATTCTCGCAATTTGCCCTACTCCGTCAGCTTGCGAGGGGGCGGCTGCGCCGTCCCCTTCGAACCCCCGCCTTTTGTCCACCGAGCCTCGCCCGTCCATGTCGGACACGGGAACGACTTCCCCTGTCCGACATGGAACCCGAATCCCTCGGTGGAACCCGGCACGGCTACCCTTGGTAGGCCGCGCCGGAAAAACCGCCGTGCGCTTCCGACGACTCTCCGGCTTCTGCGGTCGGAACATGACCGGAACCCGCAGCGCCAGCGGCGCGCGCATCCGGCGTTCCGTGTCCGGTGCCCGGCTTCAGTCCCTTGACGAAGTCAAGGACCTCTTCCGCCGAACCCATGTCCTTCACTTCAGGGAAAACCGTCACGAGCGCGTCGGCGTAAGCCTTCGTCCTCACGGCCTGCGCCTCGCGGCGCAGCTTCTTCGCC
>UMGV01067255.1_pt1 | contig 15867 bp, 17 predicted proteins | sample 1965361 | NCBI WGS metagenome assembly UMGV01 (sample SAMEA4836081, study PRJEB28245) | human gut metagenome | biome: gut microbiome; material: fecal sample | place: Denmark | collected 2008
CGCTTGCGCCGGCCTCCAGCGCCTTCTTCGCGCCGCTGACGGTCATGATGCCCTTGAGGATAAAGGGTTTGCCCGCCGCCTGGGCGATCTGACGCAGCTCGTCCACCGTCTTGCTGCCGGCGGGGGGCGTCAGGTTCTTCAGGAAGGGCAGACCCGCCGCGTCGATGTCCATGGCGATGGCGATGGGGTCGGCGGCCTGCACCAGCGCCAGCTTCTCCCGGATCAGCTCCATGTTCCAGGGCTTCACCGTGGGCACGCCGCAGCCGTGGTTCTTCTTCAATGCCTCCGCAGCCGCCTCGATGACGGCGGGGTTCGTGCCGTCGCCGGTAAAGGCGGCGATACCGGCCTGGGCGCAGGCCGTCACCAAAATGTCGTTGTAGGTCAGATCGTCGTATTTATCACCGTAGTGGAGCTGCATCGCGCCCACCGGCGCGGCGAACACGGGCAGCGCCACCCGCTTGCCGAAGAAGTCGTAGCCGGTGTCCACGGGCACGTTCTCGCAGATGGTGTCCATGTTGACGCATAGCTCCTGCCACTTCTGATAGTTGCGGATAAAGCCGGTGCCCTGTCCCTTCGCGCCCGGGCCGGGCACGGTGTTCTTGCAGGCCACGCCGTTGCACACGGGACAGGACTTGCAGTATGGGCCCATGCAGGTGCGGGCGTTGGCCAAAATCTCCTGATACGTCATGATACGTTCCTCCGTTTCTGTGGTCCTTGCCGAAAAAGGACTTCGGTACGCATATTGTATCGCGTTGCGGCAAAAAAGCAAGCGGAAAAGCGGTATTTGAGGGAAACAGAGCAGAAAAAGCGCGGCGCTGTACGCCGCGCTTTCACACGTTATACGGGAGGCTCCTCCGCCTTTGTCTCCTCAGGCGCGTCCACAGGCCGCGCCGTCTCCGGTGCGGCGTCTTGCACCGGTGCGAGCTCCTCCGCAGCGGATGCCTCTGCGTCAGCGGTCTCCGCCGCGGCCCTGGCGGCCTCCTCCTTCTCCTGGGCGATGCGCTGGTTCTCCGCCCGGGCGGCGGCCTTCTGCTCCCGCCGCGCGTCGGCGGCGGCGAAGAACGCCCGCACCGCCGTCAGCACCACGATCACCGCCGCGATGACCAGTCCCACCCAGCCGGCGGGCCGGATGTGAAAGAAGTCCCGGATGGTGAAGTATTCCTTATAGATTCCCAGGAAGTACAGCGCCACGCCGCCGGCGGCGCACAGGATGCACCCCAGCAGCCGGAAGAAGGCCCGCACCTTGTGTCTGCGGCTGCCTAAGAATTCCACCAACAGCAGCAGCGCCAGCACGAACAGCCCCGGGGACTGGCAGCAGAGGATATAGCCCAATGTCTTGTCCAGCATGGTCCGTGTCCTCCCGCCTTACAGCTGGCACTTGCCGCGCACCAGGTATTTGCCCTCCGGCCCGGCCAGCACCTCGCCGAGGGAGACGGCGGGCTTGCCCCGCAGCCATACCTGCCGGATCGAGCCCTTGGTCACCACGCCCTCATAGGGGTTGTAGTCCGCCGCGCCCACCATGTCCTCCGCCCGGATGACGTGGTCGGCGTTGGGATCGTATACCACGATGTCCGCGTCAGACCCGGGGGCAAGCACGCCCTTGCGGGGATAGAGACCGTACAGCTTGGCGGGGTTCTCCGCCAGCACCCGGCACATATCCCCCAGGCTGATCCTGCGCTGGGCCACGCCGAAGGTGTAGACCAGCTCGCCCCGTGTCTCCACACCGGGGATGCCGCCGGGGATGGTGGTGAAATTGTCACGCCCCGCCAGCTTCTGCGCCGTGGTAAAGCTGCAGTGGTCGGTGGACACGGTCTGCACCTCGCCCCGGCGGATGGCCCGCCACAGTGCGTCCCTGTCCTCCGCCGTGCGGATGGGAGGCGAGCAGACGTACTTGGCCGCCTGCAGCCAGTCCTCGTTGTAATACACGCTGTCGTCCAGCACCAGATACTGAGGGCAGGTCTCTACAAACACCTTCTGCCCCCGCCACCGGGCGTTGGCCACCTCGTCCAGCGCCTGGATGTTGGTGGTGTGGACGATGACCACCGGGATGTCCACCGCCTCGGCGATACGCAGCAGGCGGCTGACGGCCTCGGCCTCCAAAAAGTCGGGCCGTGTCTCCGGGTGGCAGTATACGCCGTTCTCGCCCTTCTCCTTTTTCTCGGCAATGAGGGCGTCGATGACCCCGGCGTTCTCGCAGTGTACGCCGCAGATGCCGCCCTTTTCCTTCAGCTTCTTCAGCGCCTTATACATCAGCTCGTCGCCGAGCATCATGGCCGGGTACGTCATATACATCTTGAAGGACGAGATACCCTCGGCGTACATATCGTCGATCTCGCTCTCAATGGTGTCGTTCCAGTCGTCGATGGTCATGTGGAAGCCGTAGTCGCAGGCGCACTTGCCGTCCGCCTTCTCGTGCCACAGCCGCAGCCCATCGTGGAGCGTCTCCCCCTTGTTGGGGCAGGCGAAGTCGATGATGGTGGTGGTGCCGCCCCGCAGCGCCGCCCGCGAACCGCTGGCAAAATCGTCCGCCGTGGTGGTATTGCACACATCCAGATCAAAATGCGTGTGGGCGTCGATGAACCCCGGGAACAGCAGCATCCCGGACACATCAATTATCTTTGCACCGATGGGAGAGAGATCCCGGCCCACCGCGATGATCTTCTCGCCCTCCACCAGTATGTCGGCGCGGCGCGCACCCCGGCCCGTTACCACCGAGCCGCCCTTGAACAATGATCTCATCACATGACCTCCTGTCGTTTGTATATTTTCTGTGTCACAGATGCTTTTCCGGCTGGGCCATATCCCGGGCCAGCTGCTTGGCGTAGCGCTCCTCCTCGCTGAACACGCACCCGCAATATTTCTGCATATACAGGCCCAGCTCCCGGGCCTCCTGCTGCCCCTGGCGGAAGCCGGGGCGGAAATCCCGGTACAGGAAGGCGACGCCGTACCGCGCCGCCATCTCCTCCGCCACCTGCCGCAGCAGCTCGTGGTTCTGGTAGGGACTGACGAACAGCGTGCTGGAAAAGCTGTCGAAGCCGTGCTCCGCCGCGTAGCGTGCCGTCTGCTCCAGCCGCATCCCGTAGCACTTGCCGCAGCGGTGGTCTATGTCCTCCGCCACAGCGCGGCAGAACTGCCGCAGGCCGTAATCCTCCTGCACGATCAGCTCCACGCCCACCGACGGCGCATAGGCCATCAGCGTGTCCCGCCGTGCCTTGTACTCCTGATAGGGGTGGATGTTGGGGTTGTACCAGTAGGACACCGGCTCAATGCCCTCCTCCCGCAGCGTATGGATGCAGGCCACGGAGCAGGGCGCACAGCAGGTGTGCAGCAGTGTTTTCGTCATTTCTTCTCCTTTTTGCCCCAGGGCAGACGCAGCAGCTCCTTCAGCGGCCTGACCGCAGGCTTCTCCCGGGGCTGCAGCATGGACAAAAACCGCCCGCATACCTGGCGGAACGGCTCGCGCTCCAGCGCCTCGAAAAACCGCGCCCGATCCGGCGATACCGCCGCGGGAGTCCGCAGCGCCGGGTCAGCAGCCACGGCCTCCTTCAGCTCACACCGCTTCCGCTGCAGCGGCAGCGTGTCGAACACCTGCGCGCCCTTGGCGGTGTTGATCAGCAGCAGCGACACGCCCAGCCGCCGCTCCTCCTGTGAAAGGCTTTCGCCCTTCAGCACGCCCAGCGTCAGGTCTCCGGGCCGGTCTGTGGACGTATAGGGACAGGTGTGGCAGGCGGGCCGCAGGAACAGCCCCCTTGCGATGCCCCGGCCCATCTCCGACTTGGTCAGCGGCGCGTCGTAGCGGCCGCCGCCCTCGAATTCCACCCGGAAACGCCGCTGGCTGTCGCCGGGCAGCTTGCCGCTGAACGTGACGCGCAGCGGCCTGGACTGCTTCACGTAGGCCATGGAGCGCACCAGCTTCTCCCACACGCCGGGACTGCACACGCCGCCGCACACCACATCGCAGGTCAAAAGCCGCTCCGGGTGCTCTCCTAAATAGCGGTAAAGGCCGTCCACTTGACAGGGCGTGCCGGAAAACAGCACCTGCCGCCCCTGGTCCAAATACAGCCGCACCTGCTGGTACGACTCGCCCATGTCGCTCTGTATCGGCTTCGCCCCCTGCAAGCGGGGCAGGTCGTGCAGGTTCTTCACGGCGATGTGCGTCACCCGCAGCGACTCGTCCAGCGCCGCGCCGAACACCACGCCGCCGCCCTCCAGCACGTACCTGGCCAACTCGCCGAACGCGCCGCCGCCGGTGGACTGGCATCGCAGCTGGCCGTCCCCGCTCCATACGGCAAAGCACGCTGGCTCGGTCCGCGGCTCGCGCTGCTTCAGAACGGGACAGATGTGTGTGCAGTGTCCGCACTGTACACAGCCGTCCGTCACTTGGGGGTACAGGAAACCCTCCCGGTCGGCCTCCATGCGGATCGCCCCCTTGGGGCAGCCGTTGCAGCACGCGGCGCAGCCGGTGCAGCGCTCCCGGGGTGCTAATTGGGGCGTGGTCTGCTCTGTCATGCGCCCACCTCCTGTGTCAGTCTGATTCTGCGGCTATTGTATCACAAGCCCGCAAAAAGCACAACCCCGACGGAGAATTGTCCGTTTTTCGGGACACAACTCTTGGTACACTGGGCACAGTGAAGGAAAGAAGCCACACATTATTATATAGGAGGTCAAGCCATGTATAAGTTTTTCGATTACCTCGCCCCGGATCTGCCCATCCGCACCATCCGCGACCTGCTGGGCTACATCCGCCGCTTCGCGGCGCTGTTCAGCGCCGGCGTGCCGGTGGAGGGCCAGATGGCCGGCGTATCGTTCTGCGCCACCCAGCAGTCCGGCGGCAGCGTCCGCGTCCATTGGGTGCAGGTAGACCGCCAGCGCATCCCCGTGGACGCGGTGGTGTGAGCAAAAAAAGGAGGGCCTCCGGTTTCCCGGTGACCCTCCTTTTTGAATACGATCTGCAATCTTCTTGCCGAATTATACGGAACGTTGTCGCTTTTTGCCGTCAAATACCCAGCAGCTTGTGCCAGGTGTCCCGCCCCACGATGCCGTCCGCCGCGATGCCGCTGGCCGCCTGAAAGCGCTTCACCGCCCCGGCGGTGTTGCCGCCGAACAGGCCGTCTGCCGTCCCGGCGTTGTAGCCCAGACCGTTGAGCAGCGCCTGTACCGCCCGCACCGTATTGCCGCCGCTGTTTTTTCCCAGCAGCGGCAGCGTCACCGCCGTATCGTTGGCCGTCCGCACCGTCTGCACGGGCGTCGCCGCCGCGCTGCCGCCGTAAGCGATGGCCTCAAAGGGGAAGCTCCCGCCGGGGCAGCCGGTGGCGTTTACATCCTTGTGCCGCTGCACGGCGGTGATGTTGTACTTCTGCTTCAGGTAGGCCACCAGCTCCGCGCCCGCCTTCCGCTGCACCTCGGGCATCTGCTCCCTGTCGAAGCTGCCCTCAAAGCAGATGCCGATGCTGTCGTAGTTGTTGTTCCCCGCGTGTGCGCCCACGGTGTCCTCCGGTCTGCCCCGATAGACGCGCCCATCCTTCCGAACGAAAAAGTGGTATCCGATGCCCGCCCAGCCGTTGGCCAAATGCCACTGGTGTATCTGCTGGGCCGTACACGTCACCGCCGCCGCGTGGTGCAGGATGATGCGCCGCGTGGCGCTGCGCTGCGCCAGCGGCATAGCCCAGTCATACGTCTGCTCAAGTATCTCCATGCTGCTCATCCTCCGCTTTCTTCTCCACCACATTTTTCAGCCGCGCCAGCAGCTTGGACAGAAACGCCGGCACAGGCCCGCCCATGGCCGCCACGTTCTCCAGAATGGAGATCAGCTCGTTGACGATGAGCCAGATGATGACCATGGCGGCGATGAGAAAGCTGAACTGCACCTCGATCCCCGCCTGGGCCAAACCGTAGCGGATGAGCCAGTCCGCCGCGCCTGCCGCGCCCACCACCATTAGATAGCCCACCTTTTTTACGATGCCCTTCACCCCGGTGCGGGAACAAAGCGCCCCCGCACTCCACGCCTTGGCCATGCCGGTGATATAGTCCGCCAGCATCACCGCCACCAGCACCGCCAGCGGCACGACCAGTTGCGCGCAGTAGCTGCACAGCGCCCCTACTGCCGCCGCCAGCACCATGGCCATCGTATTTTCTGTTTTCATCTCTCGTACTCCTCTCCGTGCCAGGTCCGGCACTCCATTTTATGTGTTTCCCACATCCCTGTGTTCCCATGTGCCGCCCGTTGCACGCAAACGTGCAATCCTTACGAAAAATTCTGCTTCAAAAAACCTTAAGTGCGTGTTCATAGCACGTTCATATTTTTTCGACACAATACACATACATTATGTAAACGGAGAAAGAGCGATGGACACACAGCACTATACCTATGATCTGCCTGCCTCGTCGGATAGCGGGCGTTCGGACCGCCCGTACCGCCGTGCCCGATCCCGCCGCCGCAGGGCCAAATCGTCCCGCCGGAAAGGCCTGCTGGTGTTGCTGCTGACGGCTGCGGTCGCCGGATTGCTGTGGTGGCGCTTCGGCCTGCGTCCCTATTACACCGCCCAGCAGTTGGGCATCCCTGTTGTCACCAGTCCCAACGACGGTGACGGCGACGGGGTGGAGGATTACGCCGACATGGTGGCCGGCATCCGCGCCTATTTTGACACCAAACCCCACTACGCCAGCAAATACTACGCCGGCGGCTATCCCGACGACGGACTGGGTGTCTGTACCGACGTGGTTTGGCAGGGCTTCCGCGCTGCTGGCTATCAGCTGAAGGAACTGGTGGACGCGGACATCGCCGCTTGCTCCGAGGCGTATCCCTACGCCGACCCAGACCCCAACATCGACTTCCGCCGCGTGGTGAACCTGGACGCCTTCTTCCGCCGTCATGCCCAGGTGTTGACCAACAGCTTTGACGACCCGTCCCAGTGGCAGGCCGGGGACATCGTGGTGTTCGGTGACTGTGAGCATATCGCCGTCTGCTCCGACAAGCGGGACAGAAAGGGCATCCCCTTCATCCTCCACCACGGCAACCCGATAGACGAAGCGGTGGAGCGGCCCGACATCTATAAGCGGCCCGTCACCGGCCATTACCGCTGGCTGGGCTGACGGGGATGACGAGATGCAGTGTTTTTGCGCTGCATCTCGAATTTTTTCAGACAAATCGCCCATGCTATAAAAACTTTACGGCAAATTCTTGCTTTTAACAAAAATTATGGTATACTGGTACTGCTCGGATTGCGCCGTATGAACCGCAGCCCTATCGGGCAAGCTATAAGCAGAGCGCACCAGCACCGATGACTTGAAAAGAGGGAACTGCCTTGACTAAATACATGATCCGCGGCGGACGCCGCCTTTTCGGCGAGGTGACCGTCAGCGGCGCAAAGAACGCCGCCGTAGCCATCATCCCCGCCGCACTGCTGGTAGACGGCGTCTGCCGCATCGAAAACATCCCCCAGATCAGCGACGTTACGCTGTTCTTCTCCATCCTGGAGGAGCTGGGCGCCAAGGTGCGCGTGCTGAACCGCCACGCCATCGAGATCGACTGCCACGCCATCCACAGCACCCGCCCGTCCTATGATCTGGCCCGCCGCATCCGCGCCAGCTATTACCTGCTGGGTGCGCTGCTGGGCCGCTTCGGTCAGGCCACCGTGGCCATGCCCGGCGGCTGCAACTTCGGCGTCCGTCCCATCGACCAGCACATCAAGGGCTTTACCACCATGGGCGCGGAGGTGTCCGTGGAGGGCGGCTTCATCCACACCGCCGCCAAAAACGGCCGCCTCACCGGTGCGCCGGTCTATTTGGACGTGGTCTCCGTGGGCGCGACCATGAACATCATGATGGCCGCCGCCCTGGCCGACGGCGTCACCACCATCGAAAACGCTGCCAAAGAGCCCCACATCGTGGACCTGGCCAACTTCCTCAACTCCATGGGCGCGGACATCAAGGGCGCGGGCACGGATTCCATCAAGATCCGGGGCGTGGAGCGCCTCACCGGCGGCAGCTACTGCATCATCCCCGACCAGATCGAGGCCGGCACGTATATGGCCGCCGTGGCGGCCACCGGCGGCGAGCTGCTGCTGAAGAACGTCATTCCCAAGCACATGGACTGCATCAGCGCCAAGCTGATGGAAATGGGCGTCACGGTGGAGGAGGAGGACGACACCCTCCTGGTCCGCCGCACCGGCCCTCTGCTGAAGGCCAACGTCAAGACCCTGCCCTATCCCGGCTTCCCCACGGATATGCAGCCTCAGATCACCGCCGTCCTGGCTTTGGCCGAGGGCACAAGCCTTGTGACGGAGGGCGTCTACGGCGCGAACCGCTTCAAGTATGTGGATGAGCTGAAGCGTCTGGGCGCCCATATCCAGGTGGACGGCAAGGTGGCCGTGGTGGAGGGCGTACACCAGCTGGTGGGCGCGCCCATCCAGGCCTGCGACCTGCGGGCCGGCGCGGCGCTGGTCATCGCCGGACTGGCTGCCCAGGGCAAGACGGAGCTGAGCCATATTCAGTATATCGAGCGGGGCTATGAGGACCTGGTGGGCAAGCTCCGGGCCGTAGGCGCGGACATCTCCCTGGTGGAAGCGCCCGACGAGAGCGACGTGGAGACCCACGCCGTCTGACACATACCGCCATCCAGCATCCGCTGCGAGAGGCCGCAGCCTCTTGCAGCGGATGCTTTTCGTAAAGAGAGGACATATACCGTTGTTGACTGTACATACACTTGCCAGCGGCTCTGAGGGCAACTGCCTGTTGCTGTCCGGCGGCGTCCACCTGCTGGTGGATGCCGGCATCTCCGCCCGCCGCATCACCGCGTCTCTGCGGGAGCTGGGCCTGTCGCCCCAGGACGTGACTGCCGTGCTGCTTACCCATGAGCACACCGATCATACCGCCGGGCTGGCCACCCTGACCAAGCAGTACCGCCTGCCCCTCTACGCCAGCGACGGCACCGCCGCCGCGCTGGCCCTCCGCTGTCCCGCTCTGCGGGACGTGCTGCACCCCATCCCCCGCCAGTACGTATTCTCCCTGGGGGATGTGGACATCACCGTGTTCCCCACCAGCCACGACGCCGCCGGCGGCGTGGATTACCGCTTCGACTGTCTCGGCGCGTCCGTGGGCGTCCTTACCGACACCGGCTGCGTCACCTCCGAAGCGGAGGCCGCCCTGCGGGGCGTGAGACTGCTGGTGCTGGAGAGCAACCACGACGCGGACTGGCTCATGTCCGGCCCGTATCCCTACTACCTCAAGCAGCGCATCGCCGGCCGTCTGGGCCATCTGTCCAACGACGATGCCGCCGCCTTTGCCCACCGTCTGGCGGAGCAGGGCACGTGCCGCTTCGTGCTGGCCCATCTGAGCCGGGAGAACAACACCCCGGCCCGGGCGCTGCAGGTGATGGAAACGGCCCTCACCGGCCTGCACGCCGTCGTGGAGGTCGCCCCTCGGGGCGAGCTGAGCACCTGCTACGAAGCGGAGGTGACGCTATGCAGCGTGTGACCGTCCTCTGCGTGGGCAAGCTGAAGGAGAAATTCTACATCGACGCCGCCACCGAGTACGTCAAGCGTCTCCAGCGCCACTGCAAGCTGGAGCTTATCGAGCTGCCGGAGCAGCGATTGCCCGACGAACCCTCCCCGGCGGAGATACAAAAGGCCCTCCGCACCGAGGGTGATGCCATCCGTGAGCGGCTGCCCAAGGGCGGCGCGGTCATCGCCCTGTGCATCGAGGGCAGGCCCTGCTCCAGCGAGGAGCTGAGCCGCCGCATGGCCGAATTCGGCGTCCAGGGCAAGACCCAGCTCACATTTCTCATCGGCGGCAGCGTGGGCCTGGACGAGGATCTGAAGCGTCAGGCTGACTGGCGGCTCAGTATGTCCCCCATGACCTTCCCCCACCACATGGCCCGCATCATGCTGCTGGAGCAGATCTACCGCGCCTATCAGATCGCCGGCGGCACAAAATACCACAAATAGGAGGTACACCCATGTCAAACTGGAGCTTTACCGGCCGGCCGGACATCCCTGCCTGGCCCAAGGACGAGACGGGCAGGGAGGAGCAGGCCGTCCTGCTGACCCAGACCTTCGACGCCCCGGCGGATGCCGACACCGTCATCTCCCTGCTGTCGGCCTACGGCATCCCCTGCTTTAAGTATTATGATAAGGAGGGCGGCGCGGGCAAGGTCATCAACGGCTTCTCCGGCTACGGCGTCAGCCTGTACGTCCCCGCCTCCCAGCTGGAGGAGGCCCGGGACCTGCTGGCCTCCCGGCCCGTGGAAGAAGAAATGGAAGAACACGCCTGAAAGGAGTTTATGACTATGTTGGATTACAAGAAGGAATATCGGCGCTGGCTGACCAGCGACGCCCTGTCCGCCGAGGAAAAGGCAGAGCTGCAAGCCATCTCCGGCGACGAGAAGGAGATCGAATCCCGGTTCTACGGCCCGCTGGAGTTCGGCACGGCCGGCCTGCGGGGCACGATGAAGGTGGGCCTGCACCAGATGAACCTCCACGTCATCCGCTGGGCCACCCAGGGCTTCGCCGATGTCATCGCCGCCGAGGGTGAGGAGGCCAAAAAGAAGGGCGTGGCCATCTGCATGGACTGCCGCGTCAACAGCATGGCCTTTGCCCGTGCCGCGGCGGAGGTCTGCGCCGCCAACGGCATCCACGTCCGCATCTTCGAGTCCCTGCGTCCCACCCCGGAGCTGAGCTTTGCCGTTCGCTACTACGGCTGCCAGGCGGGCATCAACGTCACCGCCAGCCACAACCCCAAGGAATACAACGGCTACAAGGTCTACTGGGCCGACGGTGCCCAGCTGCCGCCCCAGCACGCCGCCGCCATCGCCGCCCGCCTGGAGCAGATCGACATCTTCTCCGGCGTGAAGCGCGTGGACTTCGATACCGCGCTGGCCGACGGCCGCATCGAGCTGCTGGGCGCGGAGACGGACAAGATGTTCATGGCCAACGTCATGGCCATGATCAATGACCATACCTCCATCGCCCAGGTGGCCGACCGCTTTAAGGTGGTCTACACCCCGTTCCACGGCTGTGGCTGGAAATTAGTCCCCGAGGCCCTCCGCGGCCTGGGCGTCAAGAACCTCTACTGCGTGGAGCAGCAGATGGTGCTGGATGGCACGTTCCCCACGGTGGCCTCTCCCAACCCGGAGAACCCGGAGGGCTTCTACCTGGCCATCGACCTGGCCGACCAGGTGGGCGCTGACTTCATTCTGGGCACCGACCCGGACAGCGACCGCGTGGGCATCATGGTTCGCGGCGCGGACGGCAAGTTCATCCCCGTCACCGGCAATCAGACCGGCGTGCTGCTGCTGGATTACCTCATCGGTGCGATGCGCCGCGCCGGAAAAATGCCCGAAAAGCCCGTGTGCCTCAAGACCATCGTCACCACCGAGATGGCCCGCAGAGTGGCGGAGTCCAACGGCGTCACCTGCTACGACACCTTTACCGGCTTCAAGTTCATGGCGGAGAAGAAGAACGCCCTGGAGGCCGCCGGCGAGGGTCACGTCATCATGTCCTACGAGGAGAGCTACGGCTATATGCTGGGCGACTACGTCCGCGACAAGGATGCCGTCACCGCCTCCCTGCTCATCACCGAAATGGCCGCCTGGTACGCCGCACAGGGCATGACGCTCTACGACGCGCTCCAGGCCCTGTATAGGAAGTACGGCTGGTACGGCGAAAAGACCCACAACCTGGTCATGCCCGGTCTGGACGGTCTGGAGAAGATGGCCGCTCTCATGAAGTCCCTTCGTGCCGCGCCTCCCGCCGCCATCGCCGGCGTGGACGTGGTGACCCGCAAGGACTATCAGGACGGCACGGCCACCGACTGCGCCACCGGCGCCGTCACCGCCATGGAACTCAAGGGCAGCAACGTCCTCCGCTTCGAGCTGGCCGACGGCACGACCATTTTGGTCCGCCCCTCCGGCACAGAGCCCAAGATCAAGGTCTATATCCTCACCCAGGGCGCGGACGCAGCCCAGCGGGACGAGAACCTGGCCAAATACTCCGCCTGGGTCGCCACCCTCACCAAATAAAGGGCATAAGCTCCAATAGACCGCCCCTGCACACAACCTGAAAATCCCGCAAAAAAACAGACCGCTCTCGCGGTCTGTTTTTTTGCGCGTCTCTTATTTCATATTCGGCAGTATCCCCAGCAGCACCAGCGGCTCGCTGCCTGTATTCTCAATGCCGTGGGTGTGTCCCTCGGGACAGTAGTGGGTCATCCCCGCCTCCAGCGTCACCTCCGCGCCGTCGTCATGGCATACGCCCCGCCCGCTCAGCACGTGGATGACCTCACAGTTCCCCGTGTGGGTGTGCAGCCCGATGGACGACCCCGCCGGCAGCTCCAGCGTCAGGACTCTTCCCATCTCATCCTCCACCGCCTTGCGGACGACGGCCTGTCCCTCGCCGCCCTTGAAGTGCGGCACAACGGCGGCCTCCGCCGCCTGAAAGTCCAGCATCATGCTCAGCGCCTCCTCTCAGCTGCTCTTGCGCATCTTCTCCTGAATAGCCACCCCGGTAGGCGTGGCCGCCAGGCCGCCCAGCGCCGTCTCCCGGAATTCCACCGGCATTCTCCTGCCCACCTCGCCCATGGCGTCGATGACCTCGTCCACTGGGATCTGGCTGGTGATGCCCGCCATAGCCATGTCCGCCACGCTGACGGCGTTCACCGCGCCGATGACGTTCCGCTTCACGCACGGCACCTCCACCAGCCCCGCCACCGGGTCGCAGACCAGCCCCATCAGGTTCTTCAGCGCCATGGCCACCGCGTGGCCGATCTGCTGGCCGTCGCCGCCCCGCAGGGCTACCAGCGCGCCCGCCGCCATGGCCGACGCCGTGCCGATCTCCGCCTGGCAGCCGCCGGACGCACCGGCGATGCACGCCCGGTAGGCGATCACCGCGCCGATGCCGCTGGCCACGTACAGTGCCTCCAGCAGCTGGTGCTGGCTCAGCTCCTCATATTTACACAGCGGCAGCAGCACCGCCGGCAGCACGCCGCACGCCCCCGCCGTAGGCGCGGCCACGATGCGCCCCATGCAGGCGTTGCTCTCCGCCATGCTCAGTGCCTCGGCGATGACCTCGCTGACATAGCCGCCGGTCATGGCCTCGCCCCGCAGGTTGTACTGCCGCATCTTCATGCCGTCGCCGCCCACCAGACCGCTGACGCTGCGCCGCCGGCCCGTGTAGCCGTCCGCCGCGTCGGACATAGCCTGCCACATGGTCAGCATCTTGGCCATGGACTGGTTGCGCGTCACCTGCCGCTCCTCCATATCCGTCTCCAGCACGATCTCCCAGAAGGGCTTTCCCTCCTCGGCCATCCTGTCAAATATCTCCCTCATCGAATCCAGCGCCATCGTCATCCACCTCCTTGTCGTAATAGGTCAGGGACACAATGCCCGGCAGCTGCCCGATGAAGGACACCTGCTCCGGCTTGATATGCTGGTCCACCTCAATGATCATCAGCGACTCGCCGCCCCGCTTGTGGCGGTACATACTCATATTGGCGATGTTGATGCGGAATTGGCTCAGTATGGTCGTCACCGCCGCCTCTGAGGAGTAGTAGTCCAGATTGCGGATCACCAGCGTGTTGTACGTGCCGTTGAAATTTACCTCGATGCCGTCCAGCTTGTTCACCATGATCCGTCCGCCGCCGATAGACGATGCCTGCATGGACAGATGCTTCCCATCCGCGCTCTCCGCCTCGATCACCGCCGTGTTGGGGTGGGCGTCCCGCAGCTTCACCTCGTCAATGGTGTACGTCAGCCCCGCCTTCTTCGCCTCGTCAAAGGCGGTGGGCAGCCGCGGATCGTCCGGCTTCATGCCCAGAAGACCGCCCACCAGTGCCCGGTCTGTGCCGTGCCCCGCGCCGGTCTCCGCGAACGAGCCGTACAGGTGTATCGCCGCCTTCACCGGCGGCTGGCCCAGCAGCGCCCGGGCCATTGCGCCGATCCGCGCCGCCCCGGCGGTGTGGGAGCTGGACGGCCCGATCATCACCGGCCCGAGTATGTCAAAAATATCCAACATAGTAAGGAAACTCCTTTCCTGATATTCCTCGCGGCCATTGTACCACGGAACGTGTTAAAAAGCGATACCCAAATTCCCCGTTTTCTCCCACCCCTGCGCTCCGCCTGCCGGGTGTGCGCGACCATACGCTTCTGGCGGAAAAATCGTCCTTTTGCGGCGCACAAATTCCGCGCAGATGTCCGCGCGGCGCGTGTGGAAGTTGGCAAAATCCTCCGCTGCGACCGCAAGAATATACGGAATGACACTCAAAATTATTAATTATGGGCAGTAAATCGCGTGTAAATCACCGTTTTACCAGATTTGCGGCGCTCTAAATTTTGTCTGTAAACAGGCTTAAAAGTTGCGAAAATCTGCAAAATGGAGTAAATACGTAACTATTCAGAAAATTTAATGATTTTTTAATATTTTTTTACGAGTTTTTTTGCAAATCCTCGCCCCAAAAGCCTTGATTTATCCGCCGTTTATGATATACTTAGCATCGTCAAAGGCGAGGTTGAGCTGCCAACGTCTGCGGGCTACAACATAATGATGTTTATGTGGCGGCCTGAAGATGGCGGCGGTGAGACCAAACCGGAAACAAACAAAATTTTATGGAGGAAACAAACATGAAGAAGATCATTGCAACTGTGTTGGCGATGGTCATGGCTCTGGCTCTGTGCAGCACCGCTTTTGCTGCTACCACTGTCACCGCCAAGGCTTATCGTGACACCAGCGCTAAGGACGCTGTGAAGAAGCCTGTCACCGCTACTTTCTATGCTGCCACCGCTGCCAAGCTGGACAAGGATGGCAAGCAGACCAACACCGCTAACGTTGCTTACTACGTCGTCAACGACGTCGAGTACGTTGTCGTTAGCTCCCTGGCCGATGCTGACCTGGTTCTGTACGGCGATGCCGACGCTACCAGCGTGATGCTGTACCTGGCCAAGGCCACCGTTCACTACAACGGCACCGGCACCGAGTTCAAGAACTTCGGCAAGAAGTGCGGTCAGCTCGACTATGACTTCGACAGCGCTGAGACCTACTACACCACCAATGCGAAGGGCAACAAGGCTCTGTACGTTGCTGATGAGAAGGGCGCCGAGGCTCTGCTGGTCGGCGGCAAGCTGATTAACGTGACCCTGGTGGCTGCTGATGCTACCGCTACCGTCGAGCACACCGCTATCCCCACCGTGAAGGATGGCAAGGTTGTGGGTTACACCTGCTCCGTCTGCAAGCTGGCTGCTGTCAAGGCTGCTAACTATGCTTCCATCCCCGATGGTGCTCAGATCATCACCGGCAACTGGTACTTCCCCGCTGCCGCTTCCAGCACCACCACTTCCAACAGCTCCCCCAAGACCTTCGACGCTGGTATCGCTATGTACGTTGGCATGGCTCTGACCTCCGTTGCTGGCTCCGCTGTTGTGATCGGCAAGAAGAAGGAGTTCTAATTAGAGCTTCACTCTAACCTAAAAGAAGAGACCGCTTCGGCGGTCTCTTTTTTTCCGATTTGACAAACTTCATCTGTACTGCTATACTTTCCGCAAGGACGCTGCGTAAAACGGCAGGCGGTCAGCCACACCGCCCGAAAGGGGGTGAGGCCATGCGAATTACGTTACATATCGGGCCTTTCACGGTCACGATCATCGTAAAACGCAGAAACCGCCACCCTGCACGGTGACGGTTTCTCATTTTTGAGTTTCCCGAACTGATCCAGGGCTGACCGCTTGTCGCAGCGTCCCCTTGTTGTCTCCTATTATACGCCGTTTCCGCCGTTTGTCAAGTCAAAACGGTATCCCCATCGCCGCCTCGAACAGCGCCCCGCCCGGCCTCACGATGGTCAGCAGGATATACGCCGCCGCCAGCGCTATCGCCGCCGCGAACC
>UMGV01028646.1_pt1 | contig 15745 bp, 9 predicted proteins | sample 1965361 | NCBI WGS metagenome assembly UMGV01 (sample SAMEA4836081, study PRJEB28245) | human gut metagenome | biome: gut microbiome; material: fecal sample | place: Denmark | collected 2008
TTTCAAGCTATAGCTCTTGCCTCTATCCGACTCTATCTTCAGCATGCTATGAGCCTCTATAATAGGTTTTATGCGTTTTATCAGAGTATAGAGCGTATCGTTGGCATCAGGTTTCTTGGGCCATAGTCGGTCGCAAATCTCCTGTTTGGATAGTGTATGAGTGTCTTTTCTCAAAAACATTTCGAGCAAGGAATGCTGCATCGGGGTAAGGTGAATCTGCTCGCCCGATTGCGTCATAAACATATCGTTATCGAACACTATGCCTCCATAGGCCAGACCTTGCGCTATCAGCTCAGGCCTATTCCTCCTGACACACCACAGACTGCCCAATAGCCACAGCATTCCAACCATGAGAAGAGAGCCTGAAGCCTTTTGGTCAGACAACATGAATGTAGTTGCAAAACCACAGTTAGCCTCAGCCACAAGCTTAGTCTCCAAACGTCCATCCCTACGCACAGTACGCATGGCTATACCTGCCGTATCTTTCAGTTCGGCAATGGTGAGACAATTGCGATAGCAGCGAATAGTATCTGTAGTAACTACATTGTCAGGCATTTTTGCAAGCACCTGCTCCAAAGCTTGGTTCACATCCTGTGCTATCATATACTCAGTTCTGCGATAACTATTAATGCTTGAACTTAATGCACAAAGCATAAGGAAGCAGAAAACTATGTATGGAAGAGTTTTCATTATTTTCACATTATGATATACACTTTTCAACACATAAAACTGTCGTCATGTTACACTTTTCGACACATAATACCGTCGAATTATAACACTTTTCGACACATACTTCTATTGCAAAGCTACACTTTTAGACACATACAGCCAAAAGAAGCACCTCATTTCTCCACTATATTAAGATAATTTAATTTATCTTTTACAATAGACGATTTTTAAATATCAAAACAACAAAAGCACCAACCGCATATTCTGCAACCACCAATATTGGTTTGCGAATATGTGATTGGTGCTTATATTTTTATCCAAATCATTTTTTAGATTTGGAGAATAAGCCCACACACGTGTGGATGCTTACTTCTTCGTGGATGCTTACTTCTTCTTTGTCAGCACATAGAGCTTAGCCATTTCGCCCTCAGGCTCGTTGCCAAGCGAATCGGTCATGATGATGCTGTTGGCATCCTTCACCTTGTAGTAAGAAGTTTCACCACTCGATGGACGAGTAATCTCTACCACATTATTTGCCAACACCTTGAAGATGCCGCTTGCCTCGTCGTGACCATCCTTGCGCTCCAAATAGTCGGCAGAATACTGGTATGTGCTGTCAGCATTTAGAGTCAATACGGTCTTTATTCCTGGGCAATCAGCAGCAGGGAGAGTACCCTCGTAGGTACCAACGAGCGACTCTATAGCTACGCCATCAGCAGCAAGCGAATCGTTTTCTACAACGCTCAAGCTATCCTTACCTGTCTCATTACCCGTTGTTTTGCCATTGCATGACACAACAAACAATGCAGCAACAACTGCTGCCATTAAAACTAATTTCTTTTTCATTTTCCTACTGTTTTTCCTTAAATTAATGTTCTTGTTTAGAAGTAAGAGAAGTTATCACTCCCATTGGTCGCTATAAGCTAAAGTCTCTACTTCCAAAAGATTTTGTCTATAAACTCATATTTCTTTTCCATCTGAGCGTCAGCCTTCACCTTGGTTTCTACATCTATCTGCATTACAGGTGCTACGGCTTTACCATTTGTAGCAGGCCACTCTGGCAAGCCTAAGCCATTAGGGTTGCCAGTCTTCACGAAGTTTACATAATACTGACTAAAGATGTCGCTAACCATATAGTCTTCTGGTTGCCAATCAAACACATGGTTGGTAGGCAATGTAGCCATAGCATATTCGATATCTGCAGAATGCACGGCACCCTTGTCTCTACGTACAGGTGCTGCACCTTCTTTAGCATCCACCACTCCACCAGCCAAGGCTGCCACCTTGCCCTTGATAGCCATAGCAGGACGAGGATGACAATAGCGATAGCGATAAACAGGCTGTCCGCCAGTAAGCTTGTGCATGTTGCCCCATTTCCATGTGGCATAGTCGAGGAACATATCTGACGCAAGGTCTACACCAGGCTGCTCCAAAACATCCTTGTCGCTATTGATGCCATACAGGCGGAATAGCTCATCGATATTTTCTTCGCCAAATAGAGCCTTTGCACCTTCTTTCAGGTTCTCTACCGTTGGCTGCTTACCCTTGAGTACAGCCCCAGGAGTCATCTCTTGATTGTTACCACCAACGAGCAAAGCCACCTTAGTCTGATTGCCCTTAGCAAACACCTCCACAGGCTGTTCGGTAAGGAAATAGCCGTCTACATTATAGACCGGAAGAGCTCTAACGCTTGCTAAAAGCATGAGTTCTTCGGCAGGCATAGCACGAAGTTCGTTGAGACATTTCTTGCCAGCATCCTTGCCCACCTTCTTACCCGTTTTCTTACCTTTTTCTAATAGTATCTTCTGAGCAAGAGCCACGCCCTTGTCTTCAGCTTCTTTCAAGGTTGCAATCTTCTGGAATCCCATCACCGAACCGCTCGAGCCCATAGCCTGAGCAAAGAGTCCTTGGCATAGAGGCGATGCCATCAAGGCGCTAACCGACATAGAGCCAGCCGACTCGCCAACGATAGTGATGCGATTTGGATCGCCACCAAAAGCTTCGATATTGTCCTTCACCCATCGTATGGCTGCCACCTGGTCCATGAAACCATAGTTGCCCGAACCTTTATAATCTGTTTCTTTCGACAGCTGTGGATGAGCAAAATATCCAAATATACCCTCACGATAGTTGGCGGTGATAGAGATGATGCCCTTGCGAGCCATAGCGTCGCCAGCATATCGAGCCTCGCTACCGCTACCAGCCATAAGTCCTCCGCCATTAAAATATATCAGCACAGGCAGATGTTCCTTCATGGTCTTGGCAGGTGTCCATATATTAAGGTATAGGCAATCCTCGCTATTCACCTTGGTTCCGAAGTTCATATCTCCGTATATTGGTTCCTGCATCGGATTTGGTCCATACTCTTTAGCCTCTCTCACTCCATCCCAATGAGCCGCAGGCTGTGGAGCCTTCCATCTTAGGTTGCCCACAGGAGGCGCAGCAAATGGTACACCTTTGAATACTGTAATGCCCGAAAGGTCTTTTCCTTCGAGTACACCCTCTGTAGCCTTCACCTGCGTTTGTGCCATCATTCCCATGGCAGGCAGCAACAAGGCTATCGACAATAATAATTTCTTCATAATTAGTTATAGTTAGGTTTTGCAAAGGTATGATAAAATATCTCACGCCACTCTTTTTGCCCCACTCTTTTTCGTGTTATTTTGTTTTTTTATAAGTACTTATTACCTTTCTCCACACTTTTTCTAACGAATAATCACTCAAACTCCACACTTTTTCTAACGAATAATCACCCAAACTCCACACTTTTTCTAACGAACAGCCAAATAAAAGGGCTGCCTTTTCATGCTAAAGACAAGCATTTATGCTATTCTCCTCTATATAGATAGATGCGGATAACAAAGCTACCCTTTGTATTAAATCATATTGTTCTCTAAGTTTTTTACTAAAACTTAAGTAAATGTCAATAAAAAATAGTACCTTTACGGCAACAAAAACAACAAAAAGAAACACAATAATATAATAAAAGAAATACCAAGAATATGATAACAGGCGAAATAAAAAATCAGATAGACCAGATATGGGACACATTCTTTGTGGCAGGAGTCACCAATCCAATCACAGTATTGGAGCAGATGACTTACATCTTTTTTATGAAGATGCTCGACGATAAGCAACTGCAAGAAGAAGACAACGCACGCGACTTCGATGGCGAAGTAAAGAATCCTACATTCCCTGCGGGCAAGATGTGGCTGAATCCAGATACCAATCAGGAAGTGCCATACGAAAGCATGCGATGGTCGGTATTCCGCAATACAGGCTCTGAGAATATGTACAACATGATTCGTCAGAATGTATTCGAGTTTATCAAGCATATCGGTACTGGCGAAGAGAGCGCCTATAGCCGATACATGAAGACTGCCATATTCTTGATTCCAAATGCTCGCACGCTTACAAAAATTGTAGATGGTGTGGATGCACTCGACATGAACAACCGCGATGCCATGGGCGATGTGTATGAGTATATACTTGGCAAAATGGCAGCCTCTGGCACTAATGGTCAGTTCCGCACACCTCGTCATATCATCCGCATGATAGTAGAAATGATGGAGCCTACACCACAAGACTATATCTGCGACCCTGCCATGGGAAGCGCAGGATTCTTGGTAGAGGCAGTGAAATATATCAAAGAGAATCACGAGACAGCATTCTATGCTGCCGACGAAGTGCATCATATCAAGACTTCCTTGATTAATGGCTACGACACCGACCAGACTATGCTCCGCATTGGAGCCATGAACTTGCTGCTCCACGATGTTACAGCACCTCAGCTGGCATGGCGTGATTCGCTTTCCGAACAGAATGAAGATCAGGCTTGCTATAGCTTGATTATGGCAAATCCTCCATTTGCTGGCAGTCTCGACAAAGGCAATGTGAACAAGAAGATTCTGGCTTATGCCAACACCACCAAGACCGAGTTGCTTTTCTTGGCTCAGTTTGTTCGCTCGCTTGAATTGGGTGGTCGTTGTGCCAGCATTGTTCCCGATGGTGTGTTGTTTGGCACATCAAGAGCCCACGTCGCCATTCGCAAGGAGATAGTAGAAAATCAGCAGTTGCGTGCTGTCATCTCTATGCCGAGTGGCGTCTTCAAGCCTTATGCTGGCGTATCTACCGCAGTTCTCATCTTCACCAAGACCAACTGTGGCGGAACGGACAAGGTATGGTTCTACGATATGAAGGCAGATGGCTTCTCGCTCGACGACAAGCGAGCGCCTATTGCCGATAATGATATTCCTGATGTGGTTGCCCGCTTCAAGAACCTTGAGGCAGAGGCAAACCGCAGTCGCAAGGAGCAAAGTTTTTTTGTGCCTGTGCAAGACATCATTGACAACGATTACGACCTCTCTATCAACAAATATAAAGAGGTGGAGCGTGAGAAGGTGGAGTACGAACCTGTAAAAGACATTCTCGCACGCTTGCAGCAAACCGAAGGCGAATATTCCAAAGGCTTTGAGGAGTTGAAGGGAATGTTGGAGGAATAAATATGGACATAAAGAAAAACATAGTCGAAACGACGGAATACAAGCAACAGCATGGCGTTTCTCTTTATCAAGATGTTTGCCACATCATAGAGCAAGGTAGAGAACGGGCTTATAATGCTGTGAGCCAACAGATGGTAGAGACCTATTGGAATATAGGCAGACGCATCGTGGAGGAAGAACAGCAAGGTAAAGAGCGTGCCGAATATGGAGAGCAAATCATTGAAAAACTTTCCAAGCAACTCACTCTTCGCTATGGCAGAGGATTCGGTCCAAGATACTTGCGTTCTTTCCGAAAATTTTATCAGATTGTTGATAGCTATGAGATTTGGAAATCGCGATTTCCAAATCTTACTTGGACACATATATACAAGTATTGGCGTGTAGATGACCCTATTGCCATTCGTTGGTATTATGAAGAAAATAATAAGGAGGGGAAATGATGAGAGAAGGATGGGAATATAAGAAGTTGGGAGAAATATGCTCCAGTGAATTGGGCAAGACACTAAATAAATCAAAGGATAAAGGTGTCTTGCATCCTTATATATGCGCTATTAATATTCTTTGGGACAAGATAGACCTTACAACGCTTAAAGAAACAAATTTTACAGAAGATGAAATTGAGCGATATACTGTAAAGTTTGGAGATCTTCTTGTTTGTGAAGGTGGAGATACAGGCAGGGCTGCAATATGGGACAGAAAGGAATCTATTCTTTACCAAAATGCACTACATCGTCTTAGATTTAGCGAGGGCGTAGATGCTCGATTTGTATTATATAATCTTTGGTATAAAAAGAGAATTGGGGAAATTGATCATAAATACAGTAAAGGTGTAACCATTTTACATCTCGTTAAGTCTGCTCTGTTATCAATACCAATTTTGATTCCTCCCAAGTCCACCCAACTTGCGATAGTTTCCGAACTTGACAAGATAAACGAGTTGATTCGTTTGAAGAAGGAGCAACTTAAAGATTTCGACAATCTCGCTCAAAGCCTCTTCTATGAGATGTTTGGAGACCCCGTGGAGAATGAAAAAGGATGGGAGGTGAAAAAGTTGGGAGAAGTATACAAGATGAAAAGTGGTGATAGTCTTTCTACAAAATCATTTGAAGAAGGCGATATACCTGTATATGGAGGCAATGGTATAAGTGGCTATCACAACAAATACAATAAAGATGGTAGTTATATTATAATTGGAAGAGTTGGAGTTTATTGCGGGAATGTGCGAATTGTAAAAGGTCGGTTTTGGTTAACAGATAATGCTTTTGAATTGTTATATGACAATTCAAGTCAGAATGAAGTCTTTGTTTGTTCATTATTAACCCATTTAAATTTACGACAATATGCAAATGCTGCTGCCCAACCAGTAATATCCAATAATACACTTAAGCATGTCAGCATCCCTCTTCCTCCTCTCCCTCTTCAACACCTCTTTGCCCAGCGCATAGAGCAGATAGAGCATCAGAAGTCAGAGGTACAGAAAGCTATTACCGACCTTGAAACCTTGCTTGCATCTCGCATGCAGTATTGGTTTGAATAAAACTATATGTAAGCATCTGTTCAGAAATAGTATTATAAATGGGTACATTAATATACGCAAGGACGGGCTGAGCCAAAGGTCGCCGGCGCGAAGCGGAAAGGCAAAGCCCAACAAGCGCATAGCCCAGGGCAAGCGAAGCGACACCCTGGGTCAAAGCACATCCGTTAGTGATGCCCTGTAAGGGCATAAGCATTAATCCTTATGTAGATTTTGCTCAATGACTGTGCCATATTTATTACGCTTTTGCCCTTAGCAGGGCGTCAATACTATGGCAATTCATAACCCAGGGTGTCGCTTCGCTTGCCCTGTGCTATGCGCTGTTGCCCTTTCAGGGCGTGCATTATCGGCTGCGTCTCAGCAATTCAAGCAAGCTTGATTACATTCGACTTGCACGATAATTCAGCCCGATCAAGGCAATAATGGTCGATAAATATGATTTTAAAGGAGAAAATGGTCGATAAATATGATTTTAAAGGAGAAAATGGTCGATAAAACCATTATGATTTAATATATATAAAACCGAACATATAAAAAAAAATAACGATATATGGCTAAGAATTTTGATTATATCCTGCTTTTAGCAGAAGAGTTGCCAGGCTTCAAACGCTTGCACGAATACTGCGACATGGCTGAAACATTGCAGGCAACATATCCTGAGGCTTCAGCCAATAGTTCGCGCAAAGCCTTGGAATGGCTTGTGAAGAATATGTTGAAGATGAAAGACGCTCAGATGGATGAGCATGAAACACTCAACGATTTGCTTCATAAGCCAGAGACTTACGCTTTTATCAATAATGATGCGAAGCTGGACGATGATATCCGTCTGGTTAGAAAGATTGGAAATTCTGCAAGCCATGATGGTGGCGAACCTGTAAAGAGGGTAAAGGCTTTCCGCTGTCTGCGTGCACTATATAATGTGGTGGCAGGATTCATGTATCGTTGGGGAGCCATGAAGAGTATCCCCGCTTTTGATGCTACGATAATTCCAGGAAGAATAGATGGTCCTGTGCAGACTACATCGCCAAGTCCACAGGTAGAGCCAGATGTGGTGAATAGTGTGCCTAAGGAGAATGTAGAGCATCCAAAGTCGCCAATTATTCCAAAGGAAAGTTTGGCGAGCGAGGCTATCACACGCAAGTATCTCATCGACTATATGCTCATAGAGGCAGGATGGGATGTGCTCGAAGTGAAAGGCGATGTGCAAGGTGGCAAGGCTTGCATAGAGGTTGAGGTTGACGGCATGCCAAGCAAGTCGGGCAAAGGATATGCAGACTATGTGTTGTTTAGCCGTGGTGGCAAGCCATTGGCTGTGATAGAGGCTAAGGCTGCGACTCATGAATTGGAAGAAGGTCGCCGACAAGCCATACTTTATGCTGATGCCCTGGAACACAAGTATGGTGTAAGACCAGTAATCTATTATACAAATGGATTTAAGACCAATGTGATTGATGGTCTGGGCTATATGGACAGACCTGTATACGCCTTCCACTCCATGGACGACCTGGAACGATTGATTCAGAAGAGAGGTAGGGCAAGGATTAGCAATCTGAGCATTAATGAGAATATCACCAACCGCCCTTATCAGCAGACAGCCATCAAGAGTATTGTGGAATGGCTGAATCAGCAACATCGTCGTGGACTGCTGGTACTTGCCACAGGTACAGGCAAAACTCGTGTCAGCATTTCGCTCTGCGATATATTGATGCGCAACGACTGGGTGAAGAATGTGTTATTCTTGGCAGACCGCACGGCTCTTGTCAATCAGGCACATAAAAACTATGAGGCATTTTTGCCTAATGTAACAATGACGGTTTTGAGCGAAGAGAAAGAGCCTAATATGAAAGCACGCATCATGTTCTCTACCTATCAAACCATGATAAACTATATAGATAAGGAGGATAAGAAATTCACCATAGGAAAATTCGACCTTATTATTATAGACGAGGCACACAGAAGCGTGTTTGGAAGATATGGCGCAATATTCAACTATTTCGACTCTTTGCTTATTGGGCTTACTGCCACCCCACGCGACGAGATAGACCGCAGCACTTACGACTTGCTGCAACTGGATAATGGAACACCAAACTATAGCTACGACTATGAGGAGGCTGTTGCCGATGAATATCTTGTGCCATACAAAACGCTGCAGTATCATTCCAAGATTATGGAGACTGGTATAAAATGGGACGATCTGCCTAAAGAACAGCAAGACAAGCTCGAAGAAGTATGGGCTTACGAGAAGGCATTGGCTGGCATGAGCGACGACGAAGAATATCATCGCGACATAGAGTCGAAGGAAATATTCAGCTATCTTATCAACAATAACACCATAGACAGAGTGCTACAGGAGTTGATGAAGAAAGGACTGAAGGTGCAGAGCGGAGAAGAAATTGGTAAGACCATTATCTTTGCTATGAACCACCTGCATGCAGAACAGATAGTGAAGAGATTCCGTGAGCTTTATCCTGAAAAGGGAGAACAATACTGCCAACTGATAGATAACTATGTGAAATATGCTGGTGCCTTGATTCTTGACTTTGAAGAGCTTGAGAAGATGCCACAGATTGCCGTTAGCGTGGATATGCTCGATACGGGCGTAGATGTGCCATCGGTGCTGAACCTTGTATTCTTTAAGCGAGTAAAATCAAAGATTAAGTTTATGCAGATGATTGGTCGTGGCACCAGACTATGCCCAGGATTATTTGGCAACAAGGATAAGAAGGTGTTCTACATCTTTGATTGGTGCAACAACTTTGAGTATTTCTCTGTACACACAGAGGGTGCTGACCCTGTAGCAGTAAAGTCGTTGACCGAACGCCTCTTCTCGCTTCGCCTGGATATAGCCTTTGCATTACAGTCGGCAGAACATCAGGAAAGAGAAGAAGACAAGAAGCTGCATGATGAATTGAAGGATATTCTGCATAGCCAGGTAGACAGTCTGAGCATGGCAAGAATTGACGTTAGAGAAAAAATAGCTAATATTGAGCCATATCGCAACAAGGAAGCATGGACTTGCCTAAGCGAGGTTGATGTGGCTAAGCTAAAAAGCATAGCCTCTGTTTTGCCTCGTCCTAACGAAAACGAAGCTGCCAAGAAGTTTGATATTCTGATGCTTCATCTACAGTTGGAGAAGGTAGACAGCATGGTGAATGCAGACAAGTGCCGCACAAGCGTTATTGCTATAGCCCGGCTGTTGGAGGATAAAATTACAATACCTGTAGTAAAGGCTCGAATAGACACTATTCGCGAAGTGCAGACCGTGCAGTTTTGGGAAACAAGTACGATAGATATACTGGAACGTGTACGCAAGGAGTTGCGCGACTTAGTTCATGTGCTTGAAGAAGGACGTGACGACCGCAAGTTCATCATAGATATTGAAGACACCACATCGTCAGATGACGAAGCTGCAAGAGTAGAGTTGAAGGCAACATACAAACAGCGAGTGATAGAATATTTGGCAAACCATACCGACAACGCAACTCTGAACAAGATTCAGAATTTCGAACAGCTAACAGCTGCCGATATAGAAGAGCTACAGCGCATATTCTGGGAGGAACTGGGCACACGCGAGGAATATAACAAGGAAACAGGAGGCAAACGCTATAATAATAATGTGGCTGCTTTCATCCGCGTAATACAAGGAATAGACCGCAAGAAGGCATTAGAGAAGTATGGGCAATTCATCAAGTCTGCAAATCTGACTTCTGAGCAAGAGCAATACCTGAAGAATATTCTCGACTATATCAGCGTGAATGGTGACATTCTGCTTAGCGACTTCATGGAATATCCATTGAAGCTTTATCGTTGGCGCGATGTCTTTGGTAGCCAGTTTGTAAGTCTCAAAGACTTTATCCGCGAAGTGCACAATGTGATTTCAATTACTGCTTAATAACAAAAAACTATCGAGTGCAAAACTAAAGCATACATTATGCGATAGTTTTGCACTCGATAGTTTTAGAAGCTATAGCACAGACGAAGAGCGGCGGCGGTGAAGTTGTCATCGTCGTTGGAGATATATTGGAAAGAAGGTTGAATGGAGATAGACTCCGAGAGTTGGCGCTTGAATGTTAGCTCCAAGGTGTATTCCTTGCCCTGCTGATAGCGTGCATAAAGCCCCGACAAGCCACACTCGTTGCGGCTATCTTTATAGGTGCAGCCTGCAGCTGCATATCTATAGCAACAGCTCTCGCGAGAAGCATTTTCTGAATATTGCAACATGGCAGTAAGGCTCTTGTCGGCTATTGACCATAGCTGTTGCTCACCATATACCCACCATGCGCAAGTGGTCTTGCTCTTAGCATCATCAGCAGACGAGAGTTCGCCTTGTTCGTCTACAGGGAATTGGCGAGTGTGAATGGCTGCTCCAGCAAAATATTGTCCGCCCGAATAGGCGTATTCCAACTGCGACATATTAAAGATGCCATCTTTCTTTGGTCGCACAAGGAAAGGATTATCATGACGATTCCAGCCATTATAGCCAACTCCATTATAGATGCTGTTTTTAAATGTCCAACCACCTTTGCTGATATCGAAATATAGCGTGAGTCCTGAATAAGGATAGTTGGCTATAGGATAGCTTGCGGCTATGGTTGGGAATATGCCACACGAACTATTTAGGAATAGCGCCGTGGCATCAGAGGTGAAGAAATCTTCGTTCACATTCCTCACGCCAACAAATAGATGTCCCTGTTTCCATTCGTGCATATAGCCAAGCACGGCTATGGCTGCCACATTGTTGTCGGCTTCGATATTCGAGAAGCTTTGCCAATCGCCAAGTATGCCATCATTGGATTTAGCCACATGGAGTGTTGCTGCTTCGAATGCTCCTTTACCATTATTCAACGGCAGGTTCATCTCCAATCGAAGCAGATTAAGCCAATTATTTTTTTTGTTCATATCCCATTGCCACTCCGTGGTGTATACGCCTCCAAACTCTTGGGCGTGAGACAGGCTGAAACATGAGATACATGTGATAAATAAAAGTATACGCTTGATCATTTAATTATCTTCCTTTCTAATCTTTTCAATTCTTTTACTTTTTTACCCTTTTACTTTTTTTTACCCTTTTACTTTTTTACCCTTTTACTTTTTTACCCTTTTACCTTTTTTACCCTTTTACCTTTTTACCCTTTTACTTTTTTACCTTTAAAAGCGGTTGCAAAGATACAATTTTTTCTTCAATTAGAAATCTCTAATGTCGCATTAAAGCCTTCTAATTGATTTCATACGTGGCAAAAATCTATAATCTGTAATTTTGCAGTCATGAAAATCTACAGATATTTTTTATTTATTCTTATCTTTTAGAAACAAAGATATAACATCTTCGCAACAGCTCATTATCATTATTGTTGCAAGGCTGTAACATAGTAGCCGTAACTTTGCAACCGTAAACAAAACGTAATGATAATGACAAGAAACAAGGTAAAAAGATTGATTACAATGCTCACATTGGCGCTAATGGCGACAATATGTGCACAGGCTGCCGACATTAGCGGTATCGTTGTCGACAAAGCCAACCAAGAACCGCTCATTGGAGCTACCGTGATGACAGGCGACAAGGGCACCACTACAGACATAGATGGCAAATTTACTATCAAAGGGATAACAACAAGAAACATACACCTTATTATTAAATATATAGGATACAAAACTGCAGAACTAAACATAGCTGCAGCCTCTGCTAAAGACCTTAAGGTGGAGATGGAAGCCGACGAGCAGCAGTTTGGCGAAGTAACCGTAACAGCCATGGCAAACAAAAATAGCGATATGGCTATGATGGAAATGGCAAGGGTTAGCAATCAAGTGGTGAACAACATCTCAGCTCAAGAAATAAAGCGCACACAAGACAACAACGCCAGCGAGGTGATAAGACGTATTCCGGGAGTAAGTCTTATCGAAGACAAATTTGTGATGGTAAGAGGATTGTCGCAAAGATATAACAATGTGTGGATAAATGGTGGTGCCGTACCAAGTTCTGAGGCTGACTCGAGAGCTTTCTCGTTCGACATATTGCCAAGTAGCCAAATTGACAACCTCGTGATAGTGAAGTCGCCTTGTGCTGAATATCCAGCTGACTTCACAGGTGGTTTTATACAAATCAATACCAAGGATATTCCTGTAAGAAATACTCTCTCTCTTTCATTAGGAGGCAACTGGAATGACGCCACTTGCTTCCGCAATTTCAAACATGCCGATCATAGTAGCTCGTTTCCTAATGATGGTAACGTAGGTCTGTTGGGTAGCGGACTGCTAAACGATTGGCGTGTGAAAACGAAAACTCCTATTGCCGACATAAAGGCTTCTGCCGACTGGAGTCATAAATGGCACATCAACGGCATGAGCGTAGGTATGGTTGGAACTTTGAATTATACATCAGAGACTCGCACATACAAAGATATGCAAAACAACTTGTTTGGTGTCTATGATATTACCAACGACCGCAGCAACTATCTGCGCAACTCTACAGACAACCAATACAACGACAACAAACGCTTGGGTGCTTTGCTCAACCTTGCTTTGCTATCGAAATCTGGCAACAACAAATATGAATTGAAGAATATCTTCAACCGCATAGACAACAACAGATATACAGACCGTTCGGGAGTTAACGCACAATCGGACAACGAAATTGGCGCTGAATATTATTATCGCTCACGCACCACCACCAACACTCAGCTAACTGGTAAACACACCTTACCTCACGACTTGTTGGAATGGGACCTCAGTTATTCGTATGCCAACCGACGTATGCCTGACCGCAAGCACTACACCATTGATGATGCCTTGGAACATGGAACCATGATTCTAACTGCGGGCAACGAGATAAATCGTGAGTTTACCAAGCTCGACGAGCATATCATGTCGGCAAACTTCAATGAGAAACACGACTTCAAATTCGGTTCCTTTGAGCCTTCACTCAAGCTTGGTGGATATGGCGAATATCGCTCTCGTAAATATAAAACACGTCAGTTTATATACTCATGGGATATGGAAGAGAACACGCTTCCTGCCGACTTCCGCAAGATGGATATGACGGAGCTACTCTCTAATTCCGACTACTTTGGCAACGATAAGCTATATCTCTTGGAAGAACAATGCATGCGCAACAATTATAACGGTAACAACCTATTGGGAGCAGGATATATGGCAGCATCTCTGCCTTTCGGAAAGTTCAACATCTACGCAGGTCTTAGATTTGAATACAACCAGATGGAGCTTATCACAAATCTGCGCGACGACATAGAGAGCCATCATAGCCGCTATTATCGCAACCGCGACCTATTTCCTTCAATAAACTCTGTATATAGAATCAACGACAAGAACCAGGTTCGACTCACCTATGGTAAATCAGTAAACCGACCAGAGTTTCGCGAAGTATCGCCTTCGGTATACTATGATTTCGACCTTGCTTCGCATGTACAGGGCAACGTAGACCTCAAGTCATGCTACATTCATAACATCGACTTACGCTACGAGCTATATCCTTCGAAGAACGAACAGATAACTCTTGCTGCATTCTACAAACGTTTCGACAACCCAATAGAGTGGACATATACCGTGGCAGGAGGAACAAACTTGATTTACTCATACGAGAATGCAAAAAGTGCCAACAACTATGGTGTAGAGTTAGACATTCGTAAGAGTCTTGACTTCATCGGATTGCGCAATTTCTCGCTCTCACTAAATGGTGCTCTCATCCACTCGCGAGTAAACTTTGCTAAGGGCTCACGCAACGAGAATCGTCCTATGCAGGGACAATCGCCATATCTGATTAATGCAGGTCTCTTCTACAACAACGAGCAACAACAGCTGGTAGTATCATTACTCTACAATCGCATAGGAAAGCGCATTATCGGAGTTGGTCGTAGCGAAGGTTCATCAGCAAGCGAAGACAACGCTCGTGTACCAGATAGCTACGAGATGCCACGCGATGTTATCGACCTATCGATATCGAAGAAGTTTGGCGACCACCTTGAGATAAAAGCCAACATCCGCGACTTGTTAGCACAAAGTGTAAGCTACAAGCAATTCGACGATGTGACACTCAAAAACGGCACTTCAAAAGAGGTAAAACAAATAACCCGTCAATACAAGCCTGGTCGCAACATCGGCCTCTCAGCAACTTGGAAATTCTAAGAAAGGTAAAAGAGTAAAAAGGTAAAAGGATAAAAGGGGAAAAAGGTAAAAGCCCACCTTCCTCATCCCTTCTTCCTTGTCCGAAGTCGTTTCTACGGCTTCGCTCCCCAAAAAATAACAAAAAGATAAACATCCATTTTCAACAAATATTATTTATGGAAAAGATTAAGTTTTTAGGCATGGCGAGCCTCATGGTGCTTGCCACATGCATGACCTCATGCAGTAGTGATGACAACAATGGCGATGAAGAAAAACCAAGCCAGAAGTACACATGGTCAACAGATGGAGGCATCAAAGCTTGCGACCATCTATTGTTCAGCGAAGTAGACAACAGCGAAAATGTAAACGGCACACAAATAGGAAATGGTGATGCAGAATTTGTGTTTAAAGGAAAGCAGACTCTTAAGAAAGGCACCTATATACTCAAAGGTTGGGTATATATCGCCAACGGAGCAGAGCTCACCATCGAGCCAGGTACCATCATCAAGGGTGATAAGCAGACAAAGGCTTCGCTCATAGCAGAACGTGGCGGTAAACTTATAGCTCAGGGAAGCGCTTCGGAGCCTATAGTATTTACATCAGAAGAGGCTCCTGGCAACAGAAAGCCTGGTGACTGGGGTGGCGTAATCCTATGCGGTAAGGCTCGCAACAACCAGACAGAGATGCAGATTGAAGGTGGTCCTCGTACAAAGCATGGTGGCAACGACGATGCCGACAATTCTGGTGTATTGAGCTACGTAAGAATAGAGTTTGCAGGATATCCTTTCAATACCGATCAAGAAATCAATGGTCTTACTCTCGGTTCTGTAGGTAGTGGCACCAAGATTGACCACGTGCAGGTTTCATACACTAACGATGACTCATACTCTAAGTTTGCAGAAGAATGCGACGCAGTCGCATA
>UMGV01010617.1_pt1 | contig 15638 bp, 20 predicted proteins | sample 1965361 | NCBI WGS metagenome assembly UMGV01 (sample SAMEA4836081, study PRJEB28245) | human gut metagenome | biome: gut microbiome; material: fecal sample | place: Denmark | collected 2008
TAGTTCAAGCCTAGAATAGGCTGAGGTATCGGTTGAGGATATCCTTTGTACTATGATCATTATAGAAAACATTTCCTACCCTATAATTTCGAACGATCATAGATAGCACTCTGTCATATCGCCAGCCTTTGGAAAGAATCATATTTTCGCGCATGTCTTTTCCAATGGAATATACAGCTGGATAGTCCATGTTTACATTTCGATTGATAAAGATTTTCCCTTCGGTAAAATCTACATAACATCCAAAGTAAATACCATCTGCGTATATTGTGCAAATATATTTCGCATTTGGTGTCATCCGCATGATAAAATCATTCGTATCATAGGCAAATTCACCGGAGTTATAATCACCATATCGTGTACCGCTTATCAGTTTTTGAAAGGATGATTTTTCCTGCGAGCCTTTATCATAATCATCACCACAGTTCTGTATTAGTATCTGCTCTTTCATCATGGATCCTTTAAAGGTGTTGAACTCTTTGGCCGGGTTCACACTGATATTAAAATAATTAAAATACGGGTTAGATATACTTGTTTTATTGGCCAGTAGATATACATGGCCTTCACGCTGTCTGAAAATGGAATCAATGGCATTTAAAAATAATTCTACTTCATTTGGTATGTATAAATTATATCCGCCTTTTTCCGGTAAAAACTCATCAAAAATAATGGTGTCCACGTTCACGAAGGACGATGATTTTAATGTTTTATATCGTGATAGTGGCATTGCATAGCCGCAAATTTCATCATTGATATAAAATTTATTGTACTTTTTTCCACCTTTGACACTTAGTTCATCCTCTGGAAATTCATGTGCAATATCATTGAAAAATGTGTCAATGGTGCTCATGTCGGTCGTGTGACGTTTAAAATAGAAAAACTGTTTTCCCGTCTTTTTATAGTGCTTGATACTGTCCACTTTAAAACCATACGTTTTACCAATTCCACGTCCACCCACAATGAAATTGATAAATTTATTGTATGATTTCACACGTGAAGTAACGTAGAAATGAAAACGCTTTTCAGGCATTAGGCTACCTCAATCAATGGTTGACAGTTTACCCAGATTCCATTTATCTTGCAACGGTTGGTTGGAATATCTACTTTTTCAACACGTGAACGTGTTAGATACACACGTGCATTTGTATTCATCAAAACATTATCCAATGCACCATCCGAATGATCATATTCTTCAACCAATGAAATAGGATACCAACCGCCTAATTCGGCCAGATAGCAACACAAGGCACCTTCTTTTACCTGCAATCCCTGATTACCTATTTTCATAGGAATAGAAGTGACATAACTTCCTTCATGGAGTATCTGATCAATCAATTCATTGACTGGTAAAATCTGATTACTGCTGTTGTCAATGTTTTTCAGTCTGAATGCATAATAGAATGTTGCTGAATAGGGTAGTTTTGCCAGGTTAAACGCGCCATTTTTTCCGCCCTGGTTCTGGCCTAAAAACCACCCATACCCGTCACCATTGTCATGGTCAAAGATCGCCACATGGTTGTATGGTGTCCAGTTCGGCGTTTCTTTGAAGAAACACAAGTCACCCGGCTGCATCGTAAAGATCGCATTGAAATATTTTAAAAGATTGTTTGAATTGCGGTTGTTGTAGATATCTTTTACATACCCGCTGACTGTGCAATGATCAAAAGGTATGCCATTTTCAATACAAAATTTGGCATATCCATCCCAACACTGACCACCATAGGCATGGTCAATGTCATACACGTTTCCTAATACCATGTTTTTAAACTGTTCATATGTCATTATCTCACCTTCTTCTAGTAAATGTTATAGAATAAACCATAGTCTAGCATTTCATCATATAGATTGGTTTCAATCGTTATGATCGCATCTCTTGAGCCTTGCAACACTTCGGCCAAGGTCTGTACACCAATGTTTCCCTCACGATGAAATTTATAATCTTCATTCGAATCGCTTTCGCTCTTGCTGCCAGGCTCACTAATTTGCTGTACGATAGTGTCCACGTAGTTGGTTCCTTCAAGATCCAATCGACCTTGCGGCGTGGAACTTGTCAAATTGGTTGCCTTGTCTTTTCCAGAACTGGAAGAACTGCCTGTATTTTGACGTGTATATTCTTCATCATAACTGGTATTGAAAGTCGGGTTTTCCTGGTCCTGAAAAGGAATGGTCTTGAATAAGCTGAAATAACGTGGCATGTTTATGATCATCCAGTGTTTCAATTCTCTTTTCCAGTAGGCATAGGTCTCTTGCCCTATTTCATCAAAGAAAAAATGATTCAAGATACCCGTTTCCAGATCTTTTTTCGATACATAGCCTTTTTCATTGATCATATCTTCAGTATAGAATTGGTAGTCAAAATCAAAAATTTTAGGTCTGGCCAACTCTAATATTTCATCATCCGTCAATGTATATCCGCTTTCAATGATCTCTTTATGACACAGCGTATAGCATACGCCTTGTATCGTTTCTGTGTATTTGGCGCCCGTCACAGACACAAGGCACGGTTTAAATGGTCTATACATTTTCATCACCTTCTTCCAGACCGGCCATTTCTTCTAGGCTCATGTCGTTAACTTCCATCATGTCCAGCATATCATTATACGCTCGAAAACTCACTTTTACATTGGTTCCAAATTTCTGATTGAACGCATCCACCGCTTTTTGACGTTCGGCCAGCCAGATATTTCTCGATGCAATGATCTGTGTATTATTGGCATAGACTTCAGCACTCTGTACACGTTCTCTCTTGTCTTGGTTGGCATTGTCAATGCCTAAGAATGTCATGCACTCTCTTAGAATGGTCTGTTTGACATCATTGACATCCATGGCCACGAATGGCGCCTGTGTCGGCAGCACTTGTAGCATGCTCATTAAATCCAGGTTTTTAGCGGTGAAGATCGCACGTACACCAGCTCGCACCTTTTTCATAAAATTATTGAACTGGTTTAACATGCGTTTATCCCCTTGGATGATGTAGGGTGTCCATTGTGCATCCAGATTGACATTGATGGTCTCGGCAGCAAGTGCCAGCTGTTTGGCATAGTATTGCAATTGAGGTAGTAAAGGTGCATATAAAGGGGAGTTTTTAAACAAAATCACATCCTCCGCGTTATATGTACCAGTCAATTCACCCGTTGGATCCACGCCACGATAGGCGGTCGGCATGTAATAATGATTGATCTTTCCACCTATGGTACATTCTAAGGCGGTCGGGCCAAAACGTTCATCATCAATAATGATGCATAGTCCTCTTGTCTGCATGATAAATTCCAAATAAAACGTGTCCACGCTTTTCGGCATGTCTGAATATTCAAACATATTCAATGATATATTGAAAAGATAGCTTAGGTATAGTTGTTCAAGGCTTGTCTTTTCATCACATATAAAATCGGTTGGTAACATTTAAATATCCCCCTTTCGGTTTCCAAATTTATCGTTGTTGTGTGGGTCATTCAATGGTCTGTTTTCCTTGGTGTAATCACAAATATCTTTGGTATGCCATAAGGTAACACCATTATCCAGACAACGCTTGATTTTTTCTAGATCTTGCGGATCGATATCCCCACCTTTCATATTGACTTTTACCGTCTGAATATAGTTCCAATATTGTCGGGTGTGTAAGTTTGGCATCTTGGTCAAGTTGGTTGAATATCCACGCACATTGAATACTTGGCTGGCTCTTTGGATATACTCATCGGTTGGCGTGTAGATAAATAATATAGGCGTCTGCAAGCCTAAGGAAATCACCCTGTAAATATTGGATCCACCACTTACAATGCTGTCGGCTGTCGCGTTTGCATCGTGAATTTTGGCCTGATAGCTTTCAATCGCATTTTGAATATTTGTTTCGGCCTGGTATTTTGTCGTGGTGTTTCTTAATGCATTTTGTACCGCTGTAATCTGGCTGTTTGCATTGTTCTGTAAACTTGCATTGTTCATCGCATTGGCGTTCTGTGCCTGCATGGTCAAATTGTTGGCCTGCATCTGGGCGGCTGTGTTTGACACATTGGCAAAACCACCAATCAGAGAGCCAACCGCTCCACCAAGGTTTCCGGTCAATAAATTTCCGGCTGCACTTCCAAGACTTCCGGCCAGACCAGACCACATACCAACGTTGGCCACTTGATTTTGAATGCCCGTTAGCTGACTGTTTAACATATTATTGTTGGCGGTCATTTGTGATCGCATCGCATTTTGAATGCCTGTTTGCTGGCTCATTGCTTGGCCGGTTGCACTGGCAATGCGCATGCTTGTCTCATTCGTTCGAATGGTATTCGATACACCAACATTCATGCTGTTCTTGCTTGTCTGCATCAAGACCGCGGTGTAGTCTGATACGATCGGCAAGGATAGTTCATAGCCATCTTCAAACGCATCGTTCATGGCATTTAGGGTATTGTTTCCATAAATCTCTTGTTTTTTAACCTTGTAATTTTCGGGTATATAGTCAACCTTACTTGTGTCAATACTTCCCACGATCAGAAAACGTATATTTGTTAGATCATCAAATAGTTCATGCTGATACACTTTCGATGTCCCATTCATGTTCGACAAAACGCTGAAACTAAAAGGGCTGAACATCAATTTTGTTTCGTTTAAAAAATACAGATTTGCAAGGATGTTGAAAGGGTTGGTATATTCTCTTTCCACACTGGCAGCTGTGTCATTATAATACACGCTATTTAATGGAAGGCTGGAAGGTATTAAGAACGTATAATCCCCTTCTTTTATAACATCATACCCTTGTCTGGCTATGATTCGTTTATACGATCCGGCGTATTCGGAATGCAAGCCATATAATGCATTGGTTACGATGATACTTGAACATTTATTGACAAAATTTTCATCGTTTCGAATTAGATTATAGATCGTTTGGAAGGCGGTTAATCTGCTTTCCGTTCCATCTTTTAATACAGCAAAGCCATCTTGAATACCAGCACCGGTCGTTAGATCAAACGGAAAGATGTAATGATATAGTTGTGTTGGAACACCGTGTTCCAGTGTCGCGATATCCGCCTGATTAAAGTGCTGGGTCATCGTGACGACGATATAACTGATATCCGCTTGTGCGCTTTCTATATTTGCATTTCTTCGGCACACCAAATTATCTCCAATTTCGATGTTTTCCGGCTGCGTATTGATGCATGGTAGTCTTTTTCCTTCCTCATTGTAGTACCACAACTCACGATGCTCATAGGCCACAAAACTAGGAAGGATATCCTTTTCGATCTCAAAACGCCATGTCTGCATGACATCCGTTTCAAATTGGATTGATGTAACATTATCAGACACGTAGGCAATGGATGTGATAAAACAATAGATCCATTTTGCTCCGTTTCCCGTCTTTTTATTTCTGTACATCATGTAATTATACGTTCTAAGATCATCAAAGGCACCATCGACCAAAACGACACCATTGGCACGCTGGTATGTATAATTATCATAGGTTATCTTTTGATTTTCAAAATTGTTCATATAAAAATTATACTGTTCTTCCGGTGTGCTGAAACATCCCCAGTACGTATTGTTCATAGCATCACACTCAACACCTTTTAATAATATGATCTTTGTATCGGGTGTAAATTGACTGTTTAAGATTGGCATGTTCTCACCTCTTTCTTTTATTCTAACACATCATTCATATTGTAGTAAATAATTGTAAATCATACACGCTGTATCACCACGTTCTGGCTGATTCGGGTCAAATGGTCGTTCATAATTGGCTAAAAATTCGATCGCTAGATCATACGGGTCACGTGTTGACGTGCTGAACGCTCGAAAGCTCTCCGGATAGGCACTTGTAGCGATCCATTGTTGGTTGTTCTCCATTTCCCACTGAATGCGGTCGCACTCGCTCTGTCCAAATTTTGAAACATCCGGATAGACACCCTGCTCTTGTAGCCATGTAATGATCTTGGTATATGGTGTCCACTGTACAAGTCCATATCCCCAAGAATCCGGCGGTTGGTGCCATGCATCATCACCCTGCCAGCGGTTTGGATTCACTGTACTTTCATGCCATGAGTTTCCTAAAATGCCAGAAACAGCGTTTAAGCTCCATCCTTTGGCCTTAAAATATGCCCAGAAGGCACGACAGTTGTTATACGCTTCATCTTCGGTCAATGGTCTTGTATTATTGATATCCCCCGGTATGATCCATTCAATTGGTGTTGGTTCTGGTGGTGTTGGTTTTTCATCCTGTATCTTAATAGGCAATAATTCGATGCCAAACGGGTCGATTGGCAATAAAAAAGTGTGATAGGTTGGCTCTGGTGTAGGTGGTTCTGTTCCATCCACAAAGGTTGAAAAGTTTAAGCCTTGACTGTTTATTATATTGGTATCGTTAACAAAAAAGATCGTTTCCGGACTGACACTGTCTTGAAGCGCATAACACAAGTTTCCAAAGGCACAAGTCACACCATAGCTGACTAATTGTGCATTAGCAATCGGTGCCTGGTCTAAGTGGCAATGATCCCCGGTCACCATGCCGGCGGTTCCGGTGGATGTAATGCGTTCCCCTTGTTTAAAGCTTGTCTGTGCGGGTGGATTGTTGTTATGCGTAAAGGAAAAACTCACATATCCCTTTACCCAACCCGTTCCTGAAGGACTGGCATAATACACTTCATTATCACTTGTATAACCACGTGTATTACCTACATTATCTCTATATACCTCATGACAGTCGCAAGGTGCATACCCGTCATAATTATTTGTCGGCCCCACACAGTCTACCGGATTTCCACAGCAATGGCTCAAGGATCCCGGGCCGGATAGCTGTGTGATGTTCATCACAGGGAAAGGCCACAACACAACTTGTGTTCCATCTTTGGCAACTAAGGTTTGTCCTGGCTGCATTGTTTCACCTCTTTCTAATAAAAAGAGTTAGGAAAACATGTCCCCTAACTCTTTTAGTTTCTGTTCGCATACATCCGCGCGTTCCTTCATCCCATGCGCATGAAAGATCTTGATGCAACGCATGTAAAATTCTTGATAAAACTCTTTTTCCAGTCCTTCCGGCAATGAGTATGGAATATCTTCCGGTTTGTTCATATTTTCCAAGGCTTTAAATTGACATGTCATTCTACAACCTCAAAATAGTTTCCAACTAAACTGGCACACGTTGCATATAAAGGCTGGCCAGAATCACGAATACATTTATAGATGATTCCCTCTTCCAGATAATATTTTCCATTGTAAACGGTCATGGTCTGATCGTATGGAATTGGATCTTCCAAGGTTCCGGCGTTTTCTACATTGATCACTTCCCATAGACTGGCTGTGTTGATAGATGGTTTCCAGTTTTCCTGCGATGTATGCGCTTGACGACATTTCCACAACTTCCCATCACATAATACACGATCGCCCACCTTATACGCTTTGCCTGTTGTCCAAGAATCATAGCATAAAGAAAGTTTAGCCGCTTCAGTATCATCCAATTCGTTTAAAAATGAAGCTCTAGCACTGGCTGTCATCATGGCTTGTAATGCGTTTTCCTCTTCAAAATATACTTCTTCATTGTAAATTGTACGCCTTTGATTATCATCAATAGGCACAATTTCACCATCTTTATAAATATTTCGAGTTCGATCAAATGTATCTTCTAAATCCATTTGAATCATGGATTCATTTAATTTTTCAGAATACGCACCCATTATTTTTTCACCTTTAATATCTAAATACCAGATCATTTTAATCACCTACCTTAACTAGTAAATAATTTACATTGACAATGTGACCACTCACAAAACCTGTACCTCTAACTTCTATATTCATTGTTGAACCGCTAAAAGAATAAGCAATGCCTGTCGTTTGATTATATGGCGTTCCGGTAATTGCCTGTAAAGTTAAAAAGCATAAATAATCTTCATTGTTTAAACTTTGACTTGAAAAAGATTGTGTTCCCCGTAATGTATTACCATCTTGATATAAACATTGCGTATTACCAACGCCAATAACAGTACCTAACTTAATTAGATTACTTAATTTATCATTCAAAACTTTTCCTTGATTGGCTGATAAAGGAAGTTGACTATTTGCGGTAGTCAAATTATTTATTACAAGATTTCCTGATAAAATAGGATATAATGCGCCTGAACTTAATTTAATATAAGCAGCTTCATTTTTCGAAATTAAAACAGTTGTATATTTTATATCACCAACACACGTATATGTATCACCCAAACTGATAATATTATAAGCATTATCCCTTGTAATAGCACCATTCAAATTCAAGGATGCATTTAAATTTAGGTTTCCTGTCATCGTATCCCCAGCTTTGTTGACTTTACCGGAAAGCCCTGCATCCAACTGTTTCTGTGTCAATAGCGAATAATCATCATCCCCGTTATGCCAGACAGGCTGCTGGCTTGAATTGATGACTGTTTTTGCATCCGGGTCACCAAACTGAACATAATTTCCAGATGCTCCATCATTGGTATTGTGAATCAAGTCAATATCATTTCCGCCCGGTGTCGTGCCCACAATTTTTGTATTTTCGGAAAATTTGATGTTCCCTGTCATCGTTCCGCCTGACTTGTCCAGCTTCTGATTCCATAAAGGATTTTTTGCGATCAGATCGTTTAATGTGCCATCTTCTAGCCACTGATTTAAAATTCTCTGTGTTTCTTCTGTGGCAATGCTTGAAATGTTATCATTTATAACCTGTTGAAAATTATTCCAATCATCTAAAAGGGCATCCATATTTTCATAGACAATGGAAACATAGCCTTGTAGATAATTGATACATTGATATAAATTATACCCCTGATTGAACGCGGTTACGTTGTTTGATACCACATTTCCCACATTTGGTAGTGGTTCAAATTTAGTAAGATCAGACATTTTCATCACTTCCTTTTAAATCTAAAATGGTGTCAATTTTTGCGCTTAGCTTTTCCATGACAATGGTATTGTTTTCAATGGTCGTTGTTAATTTTTTGACTTCTTCTCGATGCTGATCATTTATTTTGCTGATTTCCTCTTTGTGCTCGTCATTTAAATACTTGACATAATATCCCATGACGCCACACATGACAATTGGAAAACCAACGGTAGAAATCAATTGAACAACTGCGTTTGCTGTTTCCATGCTATCACCTCTTTTTTCTATTCTAATAATAAACAAAAAAGCCACTTTTGGCAAGTGACTCTCTTGTTTTCCAATGGTTCAAAAGCGATTAGAAAGGACTCAAATATCTTAAAAGGGGTAAAAGTAAGGTAAGTGTACTTATTATGCCTGGTATACCTTACACCCTTATTATAGAAAAGAAAAAAGGCTTTTGCAAGCCCTTTTTATTTTTACGCTACAACGACAACTTGAAGCACCGTATGAACACTTGTTTCCACCGTGTCCTTGACAGTCACTGTTTTCAATCCTGCTTCTGCGCTTTCATTGGCTGTGATCGTGATTTCTGTTTTATCATCATTGATCGTAGCTGTAATATTTGGATCGCTTGACTGTGCTGTTACATTAACAGATGCATCAATTCCCGTTTTCTGGATGCTCATTTTTACTTTTTTGGCTTCATTCGCTTTGATTGAAATGGCATCCGGATTGACAGTAATACCTGACACCTTGTTTTCAGCACTGCCGCTTACAAAGGCAATCGCATTGGCAAAACGACTTGTGGCAATACCTTCCCAGTGATGTAACCAGTAATTCCAGTACAATCCTTCACCGTTGTACTGTGTATTGACATTGTATTTCTGATCAAATACGCGGTAGATCTCACGATCCACTAACATGGCTTCCACTTTTCCGTTGTCCGTTTCTGGAAGTGTAGGAATCACCAAAACATGAGTTTTGAAGTTGGCCACGTCCAGCTGGAAAGTCTGTGATAACCAGTCAATGTTTAAGAAGCTGTTGGATTCAGCTGTTAGAATGATGTACAAATCATCCAATTCATTTTGTTTTGTTACGCCCATAGCGTTATACTCATTATGAGGTTCAGTCAAAATGGATGCATACATCGTCAATTGTCTTGCCAGATCCTTAGCGCTTGCTGTGTCCGTCACAGCGTTTGCTAAGTTAATGATCTTCATAAAGCCATTTTCATAATGCGTTGTAAGGGCGGACTTCATATAATTGTAGTCATCTCTGTTGTCACCATTGTACAAGCTATCCACGATCTTCGCGATCAAACTGTTGACACCATCCCAAGTCACGAAGTAACTACGCAAGTCATCGTCTGTCACCGTACTCTTATAAAAGCTTTTTCGGTTTACGATGTAGAACGCTGTCTTGATGTCTGGTAATTCACGTTTGAATACATTTGTTTCCGATGCTTCCTGATCGTACGCATGCTCTTTGGCTGCTTCGACAAAGTATTCTTCCATCGTATAGCCTAAAGGCATGTTCTGCATCTTAAATGGTGCCAAACGATTGGAAAGAATATTTTTGTGCGCAATGGTGCGCCCGATGCGTGTTGCTAAAGTCACCCATTCGGTCGCAAGTGTTTCTGGATATTCAAGTAACCCATTCATGAAGTCCAGTGAATTGGTTTCCAAAGGGTCGCCCACGCTGGCACGTAAATTTTCGGATGCGGCCATGTACATAGAATGTGCTACCTGCTGTCCAGTTGGTTCAGCTTCCAGTCCCAGATTGGTCTGAATCGCCTTCGCTACGTCTTTTGCTGTTGTTTTAGCCATTTTCTTTCATCTCCATTCTTTTTTAAAACATTTTCTTGATGTTAAAATCACTCGTGTTCTTTTTCTCTTTTTCTTTTGCCTTTTCCGCATCAAAACCAACCTTCATGAATAAGCTGGAATTGGCTTCTACCAGTCGATCATTCTTGGCTTTTATGTCGGTGTTTTCTGTTGTCAATGTTTCGTTGCTTTCAAACAATAATCCAACTTCACCGCGTAACGTATCCAGTAATGTTGAGCGCTCGGCGCGGTCGTCCTGTTCCAGGACCTGGCCTATCAGAGTGTTCATCTCGTCTTGTGTCATTCAGTATCACCTCTTTAATTTAATAATATATCACATTTTCCATAAAAGCAAAACAAAAAGGCGTTTTCCGCCTTTCTGCTTTTGATCTTAGAAAAAACTAAGAAAGATGAGATTGAAAAGGATGCAATTAAATGAATGACACGGCATGAGGTGTAATTTTATCCCGGCATGTTTCACCATGATGCACCCCGGAACAAGCAACCATTTTGAAATTGCTCCCCTTCGTGATAAATATACTATGTTTATTTCATTTCGTCAATTTCAATTTGCCTTCGGATGCACAAACGAACAAATTTTGAAAGCTGATGCTTTTTCTTGTATTCTTCCAGCTTTTCAATTAGAACGGTGTCATCCTTTGGCACGATGATATTATATCGCTTATAGTGATCTCTGGTAAATTGATTGATATAGTCATAGGCTTTATTTTTCATCCTGTCACCTCTTTCCTATCGTCTCTTGATCTTGAATTGTGCATCGTATAATACAACACCGCCCGGCACATGACTTTTTTTCAAACAGCCCGGAACGCTGGTTCCAACCTTGAACGTCTCAAATGTAATGTTCTGCTTGGCACTTTCCGTCATCCCTGCACACTTGACATTCAAACGGTATGCGATACCGTCTAGCAGATACACAAGATTGTCCTTCTTATCGTGATCTTCGATAAAAGCACGCTGTCTGTCATTATATTCATTGTAAGAAATTTCAATTTCTTCGATATAGGTTTTTGCGCCTACAAAATAGGCACGTTTGAATACGCTTTCCAGTCCCCAATAGCCAAGTTCTTTATCATCAATGTCATCCTTGATCGCATCCGGTACATCCGTTCCTACCAGATGGATAGAATCAGTGTCAATATAGGCCACGCGATCGATTCCTACTTTCTGGGCGGTTAATATCGTATACTTGCGTGCGTAGGCTGTTACAAAAGTTGCATATGGCAAATAAATTGGATCGCGCATTTCCGTATCAATTTCTTCTGTGATTTCGTCTGTTTCCGGATTCCACACCTTGATTTTTGGCTCTTTCATCCGCAGCACACCTTCTTCATCAAGATAGGGTATTTTTGGTGTCACATCCGGATTCGTTGCAAACTTACCATACACAGAGTTCATTTTTCGTTTTGCGATAAAACGCTTGGCACCTTTTTCTTTTTTCTTGACTTCCATGCACTCGTCTATAAAGGGTCGTGCCACGCCTACATTGCCACGAAAATAATACCCACCATTGAAAGACACATCATACACATCATATTGATGTTGTATGAGTTCCCAGTCCACACTGGTCAGTGTCATGCTGACAACTTCCCCATGGGATGAATCAATGTATTCTTTGGATCCATTGTATATGGTCACCTTATCCAGTGATATACAAGGTATATGATTTTCTTTGATGTCAAAGGCAAAATTGACATTGGCAACCCATAAAGGGCGCGTTTTTAAGATCTCCGGGTTTGGCTGGCCTTCAAAGATCGTCGGCAATCCATAAGGCAATAATTCGAAATACATACGCGATGGATATAGGCTGTTTACATCGAATACCATCCCATTCAAAATCAGCTTTTCCTTGTGCTTTGGATTGGCCCAAACAAAGCCACCACTGTACGACTGGCGTATATCAGCATCGCTTTCCAAACTTAGACCCGGATATAGTTTATTGAAAGAATCGCCAAGGCTTTCCTTAAAGGCTTTATAGCTGGCACCTGTCGCTGTCATCTTGCTAAAGCCTTCATCAAACAACTGCTCCAAAGCCATGGCCACAATGTCAATATCATTAAATAGATATTCTTTTTCTTCCCGAGTTAGAAGATGCCCGGGTTCTCTGTTTGCATCATAGTCTAGGTGTAACTTTCGAATTGGTAAATGGAAGTCATGCGCGATCTGTCGCACGCTGAAAGGAATCAGCTTCAAACTATCCCAGATGGTCGTTTTAACCGTGTGTTTTTTCCTGACTTTCCAATATATTTCAATCGCATACCACTGTCCCAGATTGGAAATGATCGTGTGAAAACATCCTTCTTTTGGATGTTTCGAATAATTCCAGCCGTTTTTCAACAAATGACTAATGATAAACTCACCGTCAAATGCCAGATTGTGAAAATAGCATTTTATGTTTTTACCCTCAATCCATTCCATGAATGTCTCAATTGAATTGCCAAAAAGCTTGTGTTCTATCTTTCCAACTTCACTGGCACCCCAGGCCCACACTCGGCAATCGTTAGGGTCGGTCGTGGTTTCAAAATCACATGAATAGACTTTCACTAGTTTTTAACTGTCCTTCTAACAAATTTGGAAAGACTTGTATTTACTTCTTGAAAGGATTGTTTGATCTCGGTTTCCATGAAATTGACATAACACAAATTGAAGGCATCCACGCTGCTTTCTTCCTGATAAAACCATTTTGTAAAATCCGATACAGAAAGTCTTTTGATACTTTTTGACATCTCTCTAAATTGTTTGGAAGTCATAGCGCCCTGTTTCCTCTGGTTACGCAAGGCCTTCAAATAATTATCACGCAGTCTCTTGTTCTTTAGCTCCGGATTTCTTACATTTCTTCTTAAGCTAGAAATGCGCTTTTTTAGTTGCTGTTCGGATGAGTAGCTTTCAATGTTCACCGGTCTTAAATCTTCAAAAATACGCTCACGTTCATCTTTTACCACGCGCAGCGCCTTGTTTAATTTAACGGTGTTATATTCCCCGCCTATGGTCTGCTTTAAGTTGGATATCTGCTTGCGCTGTTTTCTTCGGATCTTGTTTTCCTGCTTAATAAGTTCATTGGCCTTTTTTATATCCTGCACTTTAAAGGCTACACCTCGTCGATTGACATAATAACGGTTTTCCCGGTTGAAACGCTTGATACTGTTGATATATTTATTAAATTCATCACGTGAAGAAAAATCCGATAATGTTTTGACTTCGGTAAAATAGACTTCCTGGCCTTGTTTTCTGGCAATTGTCGCGGTTCTACGTGCACTTTTGATATAGTTTTCTAGTTTTCTTCGATCTTCATAGCTTTTCCTGAATTTTGGTTTTTTCTTAGCCAAATGGACCACCTCCCGATTTTAAAAATAGGCAGAATGTTTCTGCCTAAATTTTAAAATGGCAAGTCATCATTTTGCAATGACATTTTTTCTTCTTTTGGCTCTTCTTTTTTGTCAAAGATCAATTCGATTCGTTCGGCATTGATCTCGTGATTCACATATACTTTTCCTTTGCTTTCGGAGTTGCGAATGTCATAATGCCCTTCAACAATGGCACGCATGCCTTTTTGCCCGTATTTTCCGACATATTCAGCTTGTTTATCCCACAAAATAATGGTTGGAAAAATAGCTTTTTCCTTGTCTTTTGACACCGCCAAAGCAAAGCGCATCACGCTTTTTCCTGATTTTGTTTTCATCAATTCGATATCATTTGCAATTCTTCCGCTTAAAATAACTTTATTCATCTTGTTTCCTCTTCTTTCTATTTGAAAATACTTGGTACAATTGTTTCCGATTCTAAATCAAAATCCCATCTGGCTGGGAGACTACCAGTAGGACTTACTCCACATGTAGAATTATCATTTTGAGCATGTAGTCTACATTGTTTGCAATCCGGCGTTTCCTGGCAGTATTTTTTAATCGTTTTTAGCGATTCTAAAACTTCTATAAAATCCATGCTATAACCACCTTCCTATTTCTGCATCCAATAGTGTGATCGTGCTTCCACTTGGCAATGTCAATATCACCGTGTCCCCGATGCGTTCTGCATTCGTGTAGGCAATCGGTCTACCGTTGATGAGTTCAACATAGCCTACTTGTCTTGGTTCTCTCATATTCTCACCTTCCTTTCTGTTTTCTTTCATGGAATATATTATAACAGCCATTGCATAGGCAAATACAAAGATGCACATGTCTGTTATAAACTGAAGTAAATCAAATTGAAATTTGAGCCAGCTTACATCCGCTTGCATATGTTTTAACTGGATCCGGAACGTATCGTTCTGGATGCCAAGTGTAACAGCCAAGACACTAACCAAAATGGCATAGATGATCAAAAACAACATGGTGCAATTGCGAAGGTTGATTGTAGGTTTACTCTTCTTCATGTTTCTGCTCCCTTACTAGACCACAACTCATAAGATCAAACAATGTTTCCAGTTTGGTCTGCATCTGTAGAAAATCATAAATCGTCACCGGGTTATGATCATAATAATTTGTCAAACTTTCGCGAACGAAATAAATACGTGCGTGTGCATTGATATCACAGTGATTTTTCTGTGATATATAAATGCAATCTTCTGTCATTTGGAAAAGCTCGGCTTTTCTCTGTGCATTTGTTAATTTTGCAATCTGATAATGTGTAAAGTGTTTCATAATTCATTGTCCTTTCTATTTAAATAATGCAAACCAGTAATAAATGAATCAATAGCAAGTAAACGTTCAAATACATCATGTACATCAGAAGAAACATAAATACAATACTCTTTATACTTTTTCTTCAAATTTAAACAAATACCATCATAATTCAGTTCATACCTTCCAGATAATTTAGCATTCATAATTTCTATCATTAAGTCTAGATCTTTATTTACTGCCATGTTTCTCACCTCTCTTTACACTATTATATTATCACAATATATTACATAATGCAATAGCTAATTATAATTTTTATCCTCAACCGATACCTCAGCCTATTCTAGGCTTGAACTA
>UMGV01089365.1_pt1 | contig 15631 bp, 13 predicted proteins | sample 1965361 | NCBI WGS metagenome assembly UMGV01 (sample SAMEA4836081, study PRJEB28245) | human gut metagenome | biome: gut microbiome; material: fecal sample | place: Denmark | collected 2008
GGCTGCTGTGCGCCAATCACTCCAGCGCCTGGGACCCCATCCTATTTGTGCTGTCCATGCCCCAGCGGTTCAACGTGCGGATCATGGCTAAGAAGCAGTTGTTCTCCATCCCCATCGTGGGTGGATTCCTGCGGGCGATCGGTGTGTTTCCGGTGGATCGGGGCAACAGTGACATTGGGGCGGTGAAGACCGCCATACAGAGCCTGCGGGACGGGTGGAACCTGTTCCTGTTTCCGGAGGGAACACGGGTGAAGACACCGGGACAGGCGGATGTCAAGTCCGGCGCGGGCATGATGGCCATCCGTGCCGGCGTGAAGCTGGCGCCGGTATATATCGGCACGAAGAAGCGCATATTCCGCAAGACGCCCATCATAATCGGCGAGCCCTTCGAGCCGGAGTACACCGGCCGCAAGGGTACGGCGGAGGAATATACTGCCAACGCCCATGAGGTCATGCGGCGGGCCTATGCCCTGGGAGGGATCGAATGCAGGTGATACTGGCGAAGACGGCGGGGTTCTGCTACGGCGTGGAACGGGCCGTGCACATGGCGGAGGTGGCTGCCCGGGAAGGCGGCTGTGTTATGCTGGGCAGTATCATACACAATGACCGGGTCATCACAGCGCTGGAGGCGTTGGGTGCGCGGCAGGCGGACAGCCCTCAGCAGGTGCGGCCGGGAGAGACGGTGATCATCCGTGCCCACGGCGAGACACGGGAGGCTTTGCGGGTGCTGGAGGAGCGGGGCGCACAGATCATGGATGCCACCTGTCCCCATGTGCTGCGGATCCACCGGCTGGTGGAACAGGCAGCCCGTGAGGGCCGGACACCCATCATTATCGGAGAAGCGCACCATCCGGAGGTGATGGCCGCCGCAAGCCGCTGTGAGCGCAGCGTGGTGCTGGAAAACACGGCAGAGCTGGCTGATTGGGTGGCGGCGGACCCGGCGCGGAAGGACATGGATTTGCTGGTTACCGCACAGACGACCTGTATTCGTTCGATATGGGAAGAGTGTGTAAAATTTTTAAAAAAACAGTGTACAAACGCCGAAATCTTTGATACAATATGTGATGCTACGCAAAAACGTCAATCCGAGGCGGCAAATATCGCCGGACGGGCGGACGTTATGGTCGTGGTCGGAGATCGTAAAAGTGCCAACACCAGACATTTAGCGGAGATCTGCAGCACACGCTGCGCCCGGGTCTATCAGATCGAAGGGCCGGAGGAGCTGCGGGTCGGGTCCCTTAACGGATGTTCTGTGGCGGGGCTTACAGCCGGCGCGTCCACGCCTGCGGGCATCATTAAGGAGGTATATGCAACGATGAGCGAAGAGATCAAGAACATGGAAGCTACGGAAGAGAGCTTCGAGGAAATGCTGGAAAAATCTTTTAAGACTTTGAATACAGGAGAGAAGGTAACCGGTATTGTAACGGCGATCGGCCCCACCGAGGTGCAGGTCGATCTGGGCTGCAAGCAGGCAGGCTATATCTCTGTGGACGAGCTGTCCGCAGATCCCAATGTGAAGCCTGAGGACGTCGTCAAGGTCGGCGACGAGATCGAGACCTATATCATCCGCGTCAACGACGTGGAGGGTTATGCCATGCTGTCCAAGAAGCGTCTGGACGCTGTCAAGGTCTGGGAGGATATCGAGAAGGCCCGCGAGGACAAGACCACTCTCGAAGGTAAAGTCACCGAGGAGAACAAGGGCGGTATCGTCGTTAATGTCAAGGGCGTGCGCGTGTTTGTGCCCGCTTCCCAGTCCGGTCTGCCCCGCGGCGCTGAGCTGAGCACCATGATCGGCCAGACCGTGTCCCTGCGGATCACCGAGGTCAACCGTGCCCGCCGCCGCGTTGTCGGCTCCATCAAGGCCGTGACCTATGAGGCCCGTCAGGCCGCCCAGGCGGAGATCTGGAACAACATCGAGGTCGGCAAGCACTACACCGGCACCGTGAAGTCCATGACTTCCTACGGTGTGTTCGTGGACATCGGCGGCGTGGATGGTATGGTACATATCTCCGAGCTGTCCTGGAGCCGTATCAAGAACCCCGCCGAGGTCGTCTCCGTGGGCGATACCCTGGACGTGTACGTTATCTCCTTCGATCCCGAGAAGCACAAGATCTCCCTGGGTGTGAAGGACCGCAGCATGAACCCCTGGGATAAGTTCATGGCTACCTACCACGTGGGCGATGTGGCCAACGTGCGTATCGTGAAGCTGATGACCTTCGGCGCGTTCGCCGAGGTCGTGCCTGGTGTGGACGGCCTGATCCACATCTCCCAGATCGCGGATCGCCGCATCGAGAAGCCCGGCGACGTGCTGACCGAGGGCGAGATGGTGGATGCCAAGATCACCGCCATCGACGAGGAGAAGCAGAAGATCTCCCTGTCCATCCGCGCTCTGCTGGCTCCCTCCGCTGACGAGGACGCCGACGAGGAATAATTGAATGGTAAAACACCTCCGCTGCCTCACAGGCAGCGGAGGTGTTTTTGGTTGTTTTCACAATGGCGTTCAGGGGAAAATATCTTGCGACCTTGCGGAGAGGCATGGTACAATCGAGGTGGGCAAGAGAATTTAAGAGCATTGTGCTGAAGATAGAACGGATCAATTGGAATTTGACAGGGGGAGCGTGATCGTATGAAAAAGTTGATGGCATCAGTGTTAGCGTTGGTTTGCGTTGTTGCTATGGCGGGCTGCGGAAAGTCGAATGTTGGGGACTATCCTGCGACGATAATGGTAAATGGGATAAATTACTATTCGACCGATAATGCTGTTCCCGTTGAAGTAGACGAGAGTGTTATTCAGTACACCACGTCGTATGCGGAGGATGGCGTTCCCCGAAAAGATGGTGAGGCAAACTTCAACAGAGACCTGGGGACTCCGTATGCTGTTATTGAGGAAGACTTGGTAGTTGTCCTTATGGACAATGAGTGGATAGAGTTCAAGGCAAAGTAAGAGCGATCTCGGGTCGCGAAAGAGCGGGACGATGGGAGAAGCGTGCCGTACGAAAGGGACGGGGGATGAAGCGGGGGAAAAGAAAAATAATTCTGGGAGAGTTGCCTGTTTATGGGCAACTCTCCCGGTTTTTTGGCATAGGGGCAGAACCGGATCGCAGGAAGGGGGGAGTGCATATGAAAAGAGCAGACGTGAACTGGGGAGAGGTAAGGCGTAAGTATGAGTCGGGAATGTATACCTATCAGCGATTGGCAAGGGAGTACCATGTGTGTACGCAGACGGTGTGGCGACATGCGATCAAGGGGCAGTGGCAGATCGGTCGGGAGGAGGCGGAAAAGCAGATACTCCGGCGATGCCTGATGGCCACGGCAAAGCTGCTGGAGACGGCGGCTGCCGGGGCTACGGAACGGCTGGAAAGCGGAGAGGGCAGCCTGAAGGAGGTCAAGGAGCTGGGAGGTATCCTGCAGGCGCTGGTGGGGACAGCGGCAAAGATGTGTCAGAGCGAAAAGAACAACGACACGGCGGTCAACGAGATACGGGTGATCATGTCGGAGGAGGTAGAGGCGTTGAGCGGATGATATCCATGCCGGACCTGTTCATTTTTGCACAAGCATTCCCGAGAATTCTTGTGGGTTTCGTCAATTTCCACGCGGGCTGCATTGTGGTAAAATTAACAATTAGAAAATTCAGCCTTCGTCGGAAGGGATAGGAAAGAACAGGGAGGAACAGGACATGGCTTTTGCTGATTTTCAGGCGCTGTACAAGCAGAAACTGACCACCGCGGACGAGGCGGTGAAGGCCATCAAGTCCGGTGATTGGGTGGACTACGGTTTCTGCGCCATTCATCCCCGGGTGCTGGACGAGGCGCTGGCCCGCCGTGCACCGGAGCTGGAGGATGTGAAGGTCCGGGGCGGTATCAGCCTGTGGAAGCCGGCGATCTTCGACATCGAGGACCCGGTGCATCACATCATCTTCAACTCCCACCACATGAGCAGCGTGGAGCGCCATCATATCGCCAGCGACGCCGGGTTCCACGAGCCCATGCGGTACTCCGAGCTGCCCCGGTACTACTACGACCACATCACGCCGCCGGATGTGGCCATGTTCCAGGTGGCCCCGATGGATAAGCATGGGTACTTCAACTTCGGACTGTCGGCTTCGCATGTGAAGGCGGTGTGCGAGATGGCCAAGGTGGTCATCGTGGAGGTCAACGAAAATATGCCCCGGTGCCTGGGCGGCTTTGACAACTGCATCCATGTCAGCGAGGTGGACATGATCGTGGAGGGGCGCAACGACCCCATGGGCATCCAGCCCAGCGGCACGGCTACGGAGGTGGACCGGGCGGTGGCGAAACTGATCGTGGAGCAGATACCCGACGGGGCCTGTTTGCAGCTGGGCATCGGCGGTATGCCCAATACCGTGGGCGCCATGCTGTGCGAGTCCGACCTGAAGGATCTGGGCGTACACACGGAGATGTATGTGGACGCCTATGTGGATCTGGCGATGGCGGGGAAGGTCACGTGCATGAAGAAGAACATCGACCGGGGCCGGCAGGTGTTCGCCTTTGCCGCCGGTACCCAGAAGCTGTACGACTATCTGGACGACAACCCGGCGTGCATGGCCGCGCCCATCAGCTATACCAACGACATCCGTACCATCGCGGCCATCGACAACTTTGTCTCCATCAACAACGCGGTGGATGTGGATCTGTACGGGCAGGTGAACGGCGAGACGGCGGGCACCAAGCAGATCAGCGGCGCCGGCGGACAGCAGGACTTTGTGCTGGGTGCGTATCTGTCCAAGGGCGGTAAGAGCTTTATCTGTCTCAGCTCCACTCACGCAGATAAGGACGGCACGCTGCATTCCCGCATACGGCCTACCCTGCAGAACGGTTCCGTGGTGACGGATACCCGCGTGAACACCATGTACGTGGTGACGGAGTACGGCTGCGTGTGCCTGAAGGGACTGACGGTGTGGGAGCGCGCGGAGAAGCTGATCTCCATCGCGCACCCGGACTTCCGGGAGGAACTGATCCGCGAGGCGGAGAAGCAGAAGATTTGGTATCCCCACAACAGAAGATAACGAATAATGAAAAAGAGCGCCGGGAGGCGCTCTTTTTGCATGAAAGAGGCGGTATCCGTGCAAGCTACGGCAAAAAGGAGGCGCGGATATGAGCAACGACGAAAACCGGGAAAAGAACGAGGAAAAAGCGGCGGTGCCGGTACAGCCGATCATTGATATGGGCAGCACTGTGGTGAAAAACAGCCGGGGGACGATACACTGCCTGACCATCGTGGGGCAGGTGGAGGGACACACGCTGCTGCCGGACAATCTGAAGAGTACAAAGTATGAGCACGTACTGCCGCTGCTGGCGGCGCTGGAGCAGAACGAACAGGTGGACGGGGTGCTGCTGCTTCTGAACACCGTGGGCGGCGACATCGAGGCGGGACTGGCCATCGCGGAGCTGGCAGCGGGCATGACGAAGCCGGTAGTGACGCTGGTGCTGGGCGGCGGGCACTCCATCGGCGTACCGCTGGCGGTGTGCGGAAAGGAGACGTTCATCGCGCCCACGGCATCCATGACGGTGCACCCGGTGCGGATGTCCGGGACGGTCATCGCTGCGCCGGAGACGTACAGGTATTTTGAACGCCTGCAGGAGCGCATTATCCAGTTTGTGGCGGCCAACAGCCGCGTGACCGCGGAACGGTTCCGGGAGCTGATGCTCTCCAGCGGCGACATGGCCAATGACGTGGGGACGGTGCTGTACGGCGAGCAGGCGGTGGCAGAGGGTATCATCGACCGGATCGGTACACTGGGCGACGCGCTGGAGGCACTGTACGGACAGATCGAACGGCGGCATGGATAGATATTGGCGGAGGGCGGGGGCTCTCCGCTTTTTTCATGCCGGCGCGTGGGTTTTTCTTGAAAAACAGGGACTTCCATAGTATACTATCTTAGTTAAGGTATGCCAAAGTATAAGAGGTGACGCAGTTGTACTTAAAAGCACTTGAGATACAGGGGTTCAAGAGTTTCCCCGACAAGACGGTATTGAATTTTGGCGAGGACATCACCGCTATCGTGGGACCAAACGGGTCCGGCAAGTCCAACATCTCCGACGCCATACGCTGGGTCATGGGCGAGCAGAACAGCCGCCAGCTTCGCGGCGCCAAGATGGAGGACGTGATCTTCGGCGGTACGGAGAAGCGGAACCAGATGGGCTTTGCCCAGGTGACGCTGGTCATCGACAACACCGAGCATATCTTCCCTACCCGGGAGGAGGCAGAGGTGGCCGTGACACGGCGGTATTACCGCAGCGGTGAGTCGGAGTACTATATCAATAAGCAGTCCGTGCGGCTGAAGGACGTGAACGAGCTGTTCATGGACACCGGTATGGGCCGGGAGGGCTATTCCATTATCGGACAGGGCAAGATCGACGAGATACTGTCTGTGAAAAGCGGCGAGCGCCGGGAGATCTTCGAGGAGGCCGCCGGTATCAGCAAATACCGGCACCGCAAGGAGGAGTCCGAGCGCAAGCTGGAGCGCACCGAGGAAAACCTGGTGCGTATCAACGACAAGATCGCCGAGCTGGAATTGCAGGTGGAGCCGCTGCGGGCGCAGGCGGAGACGGCGAAGAAGTATCTGGTGCTGCGGGATGAGCTGCGGGTGCTGGAGATCTCCGTGTGGCTGGAGCAGCTGCAAAACCTGCGGACCGCCAAGCTGAAGCTGGAGAGCGATACGGCTCAGGCCAAGGAGGCCTGTGACCAGGCCCAGGCGGCGCTGGACGAGGCCTACGCCCAGGGAGAGCGTTTTACCGAGGAGATGCGGCAGAACGACGTGGCGGCTGACGCGCTGCGCGGTCAGGTGACCGAGGCGGAGTCCGCCGCCGGCGAGGAGTCTGCGGCCATCGCGGTGCTACAGACCTCTGTGGAGCACAACAACGAGTCTCTGCGCCGGCTGGAACAGGAACTGACCAGCACAGACCAGCGGCGGGAGAATTTACAGGGACAGATCGACGGACAGCTGGCGCGTATCGCAGACATCGACCGCGACGCGGCGGTATTGGAGACGGCGCTGAGTGAGCTGCTCTCTCGGGCGCAGGCGCTGGCTGACAGCGCAAAGGGCGCGGCGGACGAGGCCGAGGCCCTGCGGGCGCAGGAGGCCATTGCTGTGGCCGAGGCCGCAGACGGGCGCGCCGCGCTGTCCGCCCTGCAGGCGGGCCTGGACGAGGCCGGACAGCGGCGGATTACGGTGCGGCAGGAGCTGTCCGAGGCACAGCGTAAGCTGGAGGAGAGCGAAAAGGACGCAAAGACCAATCGCCGGGCGCTGGACGATGCCAGGGAGGAGGCCCAGGCGGCGGAGAATATCATTCAGGGTCACAGCCTGCGGATGGACAGCCGCCGCCAGAAGGCGCAGAGCACCCAGGACGCAAAACAGGAGCTGACCCGGCAGGTGAACGCCCAGGAGGACCGCATCCGTCTGCTGACGGAGATGGAGAAGGAGTATGAGGGCTTCAACAAAGCGGTGAAGACCGTGATGCAGGCGGCGGAGAAAAACACGCTGCGGGGCATTCACGGGCCGGTGGCCGGACTGATGACCACAGAGCAGGCCTATGCCGTGGCGCTGGAGACGGCACTGGGCGCGGCGCTGCAGAACATTGTGGTGGAACGGGAGGAGGACGCAAAGGCGGCCATCCAGTTCCTGAAGCAGCGGGACGGCGGCCGCGCTACCTTCCTGCCGCTGACGGCCATCCGGGGCGACGAGCTGCGGGAGAACGCTGCGGGAGAGTATGGTTTTGTAGGCATCGCCAGCCGTCTGGTGCGGTATGACGCGCGATACGACCATATTTTTAAAAATCTGCTGGGCCGGACGGTGGTAGTGGAGGACCTGGACAGCGGTATCGCCATGGCGCGTAAGTTCCGCAATGCCTTCCGCATCGTGACGCTAGACGGACAGATCATCAACCGGGGCGGCTCCATGACCGGCGGCTCCGCCAGCCGATCCTCCGGCGTGCTGTCCCGGGCCAATGAGCTGGAACGGCTGAAGGCGGCACAGGGCGCCCTGAACGGTAAGCTGAACGAGGCCGCGCAGCAGGCCGAGGCGGCCCAGAGGGAGCTGCAGAAGGCTGAGTATGAATTGCAGGTGGCCAAGGACCAGCAGCGCAAGGCGGCGGACGAGGTGCTGACCTTACAGGGACGGCAGGACCACTATGACCTCCTGTTGGAGAGCCTGCGCCTGAGCTGCGAGACTATGGAGCAGGAGTTGTCCGGCCTGGACCGCCGGGAGACGGACGGCCGCGGGCGCATGGCCGGGATACAGGCGGACATCACTGCGGCAGAGGACCGCGCGGCCGCGCTGCGGCAGGAGATGCGGGACAAGCTGGCTGGCCAGACCGATCTGACGGAGCAGACCAACCAACTGGCCCAGGCCGTCAGCGACAAGAAGGCCGATCAGGCGGCACTGAGCGCGGAGAAGGACAGCGTTCTGCGGAGCGTGGAGGATCTGCGGGGCTTGCAGGCGGATATGGTATCCGACCGCGCTGAGCGCGACCGGCGGGTGCAGGAGTACCGGCAGGCCAACGAGAAGGCGCTGGCCGATATGGCGGGCCATCAGGCGGCGCTTGCAGAGAAGAACGACCGCGCGGCGCAGCTGCGGCAGCGGCTGGAGGATCTGGCCCAGGCCAAGCTGGCGCTGGAGCAGCAGCGTGACCAGAACGGCCGCGACAGCCGTGCCTGCAACGATACGCTTTTGCAGACCATGCAGGCGTACAACAAACTACAGCAAAAGCTGGAAAACAGCGGCATGGAGGAGGGGCAGATCCTGGAGAAGCTGTGGGAGCGCTACGAGCTGAGCCACAGCGACGCCATGGAGCAGCGCATCGAGCTGGAGAGCGTACCCAAGGCTACCCGGCGTATTGCCGAGCTGAACCGGGAGATCAAGGGGCTGGGCACGCCCAACATCGGCGCCATCGAGGAGTTCGACCGGGTGAACACCCGGTACACCTATCTGTCCGAGCAGCGCAGCGATGTGGAGCAGGCTAAGGAGGAGCTGCTGGGCATTATCGACCAGATCACCCAGCAGATGACCAGCATTTTTGCCGAGCAGTTCCAGCTGCTGAACGAGAGCTTCCAGGAGACGTTTTTGGAGCTGTTCGGCGGCGGCAAGGCGCGGCTGGAGCTGGAGGACGAGAGCGATATCCTCAACTGCGGCATCGAGATCAAGGTACAGCCCCCTGGCAAGCAGCTGAAGACCATCACGTTGCTGTCCGGCGGTGAGAAGGCCTTTGTTGCCATCGCGCTGTACTTCGCCATTCTGAAGGTACATCCCACGCCGTTCTGCGTGATGGACGAGATCGAGGCGGCGCTGGACGAGGCCAATGTGGTGCGCTACGCCCGGTATATGCGGCGGATCGCCGGAAAGACGCAGTTTATCGTCATCACCCACCGGCGGGGCACCATGGAGGAGGCGGACGTGCTGTATGGCGTGACCATGCAGGAAAAGGGCGTCAGCCGGATACTGACCATCAATCTCAACGATATGGCCAAGGAGCTGCATATCAAATAAGGAGGGCTTGTTATGGCAATGGGCTTATTTCAAATACTGAAGGAGGCGTTCACCGCCGTCCCCACCTTCGACGATCTGAACGACGAGTTCTACGACGGACTGGAGGAGGCGCTGATCCTGGCCGATGTGGGCGCTGACACCGCCGCTGATACCGTGGCCCAGCTGCGGAAGCGGGTGAAGGAACGCTTTATCGGCCGGATGGACGAGGTAAAGGACGCCCTGCGGGACATCCTGAAGAGCAAGCTGGAGGTGGGTGACAGCGCGTTGGTGCTGGAGGGCAAGCCCGCCGTGGTGCTGGTCATCGGCGTCAACGGCGTGGGCAAGACCACGTCTATCGGCAAGCTGGCCAAGCAGCTGAAGGATCAGGGCAAAAAGGTCCTGCTGTGCGCCGGCGATACGTTCCGTGCGGCGGCCGCCGACCAGCTGGAGATCTGGGCGGGCCGCGCCGGTGTGGATATCGTGCGGCAGCATGAGGGCGCGGATCCCGGCGCGGTACTGTTTGACGCCCTACAGGCGGCCAAGGCACGGAACGTGGATGTGGTGCTGTGCGACACCGCCGGACGGCTGCACAACAAACAGAACCTGATGAACGAGCTGGCCAAGCTGCGGAAGATCATCGACCGGGAGTGCCCCAATTCCAGCTGCGAGACGCTGCTGGTGCTGGACGCCACCACCGGGCAGAACGGACTGATCCAGGCACGGACCTTCAAGGAGACGGCAGGGTTGACGGGTATTATCCTGACGAAGCTGGATGGTACCGCCAAGGGCGGCATCGTCATCGCCATCGCCCAGGAGCTGGGTGTGCCGGTAAAGTTCGTGGGTGTGGGCGAGGGAATCGACGACCTGAAGCCCTTTGACCCGACTGCCTTCGTGCGGGACATGATATAAGGAGGGCGCAGCATGACGAGAGCAGACGGACGGGCATTTGACCAGCTGCGCCCGGTGGAGATGACACCCGGCTTTACGAAATTCGCCGAGGGCAGCGTGCTGATCCGCTGCGGCGAGACGGTGGTGCTGTGCAACGCCTCGGTGGAGGAGAAGACGCCGCCCCATGTGGCGGAGGGCTGTGGCTGGGTGACGGCGGAGTATTCCATGCTGCCCCGGGCCAACCGGGAGCGCAGCCGCCGGGACGTGGACAAGCTGAAGCTGTCCGGCCGCAGCGCAGAGATACAGCGGCTCATCGGCCGCAGCCTGCGTGCGGCGGTGGATATGGCGGCCCTGGGGCCCCGGACCATCACCGTGGACTGCGACGTATTGCAGGGCGACGGCGGGACGCGGACGGCATCCGTGACCGGCGGGTTCGCGGCGCTGGCGCTGGCCTGCAAAAAGCTGGTGACCGACGGCGTGATCGAGAGGCTGCCGCTGCTGCACTATGTCACCGGTGTGTCGGCGGGCATCGTGGAGGATGTGCCCCTGCTGGACCTGCAGTACAGCGAGGACAGCCGGGCGCAGGTGGACCTGAACTGCATGATGACGGAGCAGGGACAGCTGATCGAAATTCAGGGCACCGGCGAGGGGCGGCCCTTTACCGTGGCCGAGCAGCAGGCACTGGTGGCGCTGTGCGCCAAGGGGTGCGGCGAGCTGCTGGCGAAGCAGAAGGAGATACTGGGAGAGATACTATGAGATTTGTACTGGCATCCCACAACAAGGGAAAGCTGGCCGAGATGCAGGCCATTCTGGGCGAGCTGGGCGTGGAGGTGGTCATGCCCTCCGATGTGGGCGTGGACGTCGACGTGGAGGAGACGGGGGCCACATTCGAGGAGAACGCGGCGCTGAAGGCCAACGCCGTCATGGCGGCCAGCGGCCTGCCGGCTATCGCGGATGACTCGGGACTGTGCGTGGACTGGCTTCAGGGCGCGCCGGGGGTGTATTCCGCCCGGTACGGCGGGCTGGACAGCGACCCGGAGCGCTGCCGGCTGCTGCTGAGCAATATGCGCGGCGCCACGAACCGGGCGGCGCATTTCCACACGGCCATCGTCTGCGCCTTCCCCAACGGGGACACGCTGACGGCGGAGGGGGACTGCGCCGGGACCATTGCCTTTGCGCCTATGGGCGGCGGCGGGTTCGGGTACGACCCTGTGTTCTTCGTGCCGTCCCTGCGAAAGACCTTCGCCCAGCTGACGGCGGAGGAGAAGAACGCCATTTCCCACCGGGGCAGTGCCCTGCGGGCCTTTGCCGCGGAACTGAAAACGTATTTGGAGAAGCAATGATATGGAACTGACAAGCAAACAACGCGCACAGCTGCGGTCCCTGGCCACCAATCTGGACACCATCGTCCACGTGGGCAAGGACGGCATCGGCGACAATCTGATCAAGCAGGTCAACGACGCGCTGGAGGCCCGGGAACTCATCAAGGGCCGGGTGTTGGAGAATTCGCTGCTGACCGCCCGGGAGGCGGCGGAGGAGCTGGCGGTGGCCGCCCGCTGCGAGGTGGTGCAGGTCATCGGCAGCAAGTTCGTGCTCTACCGGATGCAGCACGACAAGAGCAAGCGGAAGATCGAACTGGTCAAGGCGAAGAGAAGCGTATGAACATCGGTATTTACGGCGGCACCTTTGATCCGCCCCATATCGGCCATGTGACGGCGGCCAGGGCCGCCATGGAGGTCCTGGGGCTGGACAAGCTGGTGCTGGTCCCGGACGCGCAGCCGCCCCACAAGGCGCTGCCGGAGGGCGGCGCCGCGTCGCGGCAGCGGTACGACATGGCGGTGCTGGCCACAGCGGCGCTGGGGAAGCGGGCGGAGGTCAGTGACATGGAGCTGCGCCGCAGCGGCGTCAGCTATACCGCGGACACGCTGGCGGCGCTGCGGGAGCAGTATCCGGATGACACGCTGTATCTGCTGATGGGTTCGGATATGTTTCTGAGTCTGCACAACTGGCGCAGGCCGGAGGCGGTCATGGCCATGGCCCACATCGCGCCCTTCAGCCGGGAGGCGGAGGATGAGTCCGCCGCCTTTGCCGCGCAGAGCGCGCACCTGGAACGGGAGTTCGGCGCGCAGGTGACCGTGGTGCCCAATCCGCAGGTGGTGGAGCTTTCCTCCACCGAGGTCCGCGCCGCGCTGGCACAGGGCGGGGGAGAGGACCTGCTGCCGCCGCCGGTGTGGGGCTATATCCGGCGGGAGCACCTGTACGGTACCCATACGGACCTGACGCACCTGACGCCGGAGGAGCTGCGGCCCATCGCGCTGAGTTATCTTCAGCCCAAGCGTATGCCCCATGTGCTGGGCACGGAACAGGAGGCGGTGCGCCTGGCAGAGCGATACGGCGCGGACGTGACAAAGGCGCGCATCGCCGCGCTGCTGCACGACTGTACCAAGAAGCTCGATATGGACGAGCAGCTGGCGCTGTGCAAGAAGTATCACATTCCGCTGGACGAGCTGGAGAGAAAGGCACTGAAGCTGCTGCACAGTAAGACCGGCGCGGCCATCGCACGGGATGTGTTTGCCGTGGACGACGATGTGTATAGCGCGATCTTGTACCACACCACCGGTAAGCCGGATATGACGCTGCTGGAGAAGATCATCTATCTGGCGGATTATATCGAGCCCACCCGGGACTTTCCCGGGGTGGAGGCGCTGCGAAGGATGGTATACGAGGACCTGGACCGGGGCCTGCTCATGGGTCTGACCATGACCATTCAGGAGATGGAGGAGCTGGGCAATCCTGTCCACCACATGACCCGCGACGCGCGGGACTATCTGATGAAAAGAGGGATATCATGAAAACACCGAAAGAACTGGCGCTGCTGGCCGCCCGTGCCCTGTCCGATAAGAAGGGCAAGGAGATCCGTGTGATGGAGATCGCCGAGTTGACCACGCTGGCGGACTATTTCGTTTTGGCCACCGGTGCCAGCAATACCCAGATCAACGCACTGGTAGACAATGTGGAAAAGCTGCTGGCAGAGGAGGCTGGTGAGCAGCCCCTGCACCGCGAGGGCTATCGCGGCGGCACGTGGGTCCTGCTGGACTACGGCTGCATCGCCATCCATGTGTTCAATCAAGAGGCCCGGGCCTTCTACGGCCTGGAGCGTCTGTGGCAGGACGGCAAGAGCGTGGACATCAGCGGCATTGTGGAGGAGCACGACTGAGTTTCCGCGCCGAGTGGCGCGTACAGGTGTTTTTCCCGGAAAACGGGGTTGACAATCGGCAAAAATGCGCTAAAATAGACTTCGATATTGTCAGAAGCGATGAAGGGAAAAAGACAGAGATCATCTACCCGAAGAGAGCCGGCGTATGGTGCGAGCCGGCGGGGACGCTCTGTTGTACTGGTCCCGGAGCTTTCCACCTGAACAGGGCGGGACGGGTGCGCGCCGTTACAGCGCCGTCTTTCGTAAGAAAGACACGGAGCGCCGCGGAGCGATCTGCGGCGGAAGCAGGGTGGTAACACGTCTATAACGTCCCTGGCTGCTGTAAGGCAGCCGGGGATTTTTATTTGCGGAAAACAAAATTCACATACAAGGAGAAGCGAGCATGAATTATGATTTTGCGGCCATTGAAAAGAAGTGGCAAGCCAACTGGGAGAAGACAAAGCCCTATGCAGCCATTACCGGCGACAAACGGCCCAAGTTCTACGGGCTCATCGAGTTTCCTTATCCCTCCGGCCAGGGCCTGCACGTGGGGCATCCCCGCCCCTTTACGGCTATGGATATCGTCACCCGCAAAAAGCGGATGCAGGGCTATAATGTATTGTTCCCCATTGGCTTCGATGCTTTCGGCCTGCCCACGGAGAACTATGCCATCAAGAACCACATCCATCCTGCCATCGTCACGAAGAACAACATCGAGAATTTCACCAAGCAGCTGAAGATGCTGGGATACGGCTTTGACTGGGACCGCTGCGTGGACACCACCGACCCCAAGTACTACAAGTGGACTCAGTGGATATTCCTGCAGATGTTCAAGCACGGCTTGGCCTACAAGTCCACCATGCCCGTCAACTGGTGCACAAGCTGCAAGTGCGTGCTGGCTAACGAGGAAGTGGTCAACGGCGTGTGCGAGCGCTGCGGCAGCGAGGTCATCCGCAAGGAGAAGAGCCAGTGGATGCTGAAGATCACCGAGTATGCCCAGCGGCTGATCGACGATCTGGATGATGTGGACTATATTGAGCGCGTGAAGATCCAGCAGCGCAACTGGATCGGCCGTTCCACCGGCGCAGAGATCACCTTCGACACCAATGTGGGCGACCAGGTGACGGTCTATACCACTCGTGCCGACACCCTGTTCGGCACCACGTATATGGTCATCTCTCCCGAGCACCCGCTGCTGAAGAAGTGGCAGCCCCTCATTAAGAACTGGGATGCTGTGGCAGCCTATCAGGAGGAAGCGGCCCATAAGTCCGACTTTGAGCGCGGCGAGCTGAACAAGGAAAAAACCGGCGTGCGGCTGGAGGGTATCGAGGTCATGAACCCGGTGACCCACAAGCCCCTGCCCATGTTCGTCTCCGACTATGTCCTCATGGGCTACGGCACCGGCATCGTCATGGGCGTGCCCGGCCACGACCAGCGCGACTGGGAGTTCGCCAAGAAGTTCGGCCTTCCCATCATCGAGGTGGTGGCCGGCGGCGACGTGACCAAGGAGGCCTTTGTCGCCAAGGACGACAGCGCTGTCATGGTCAACTCCGGCTTCCTGAACGGCCTGACCGTCAAGGAGGCCATCCCTGCCATGAAGAAATACGTGGTGGAGCAGGGCTTTGGCAAGGAGAAGGTCAACTACAAGCTGCGCGACTGGGTGTTCTCCCGCCAGCGGTACTGGGGCGAGCCGATCCCCCTGGTGAACTGCGAGAAGTGCGGCTGGGTGGCCCTGCCGGAGGAGCAGCTGCCCCTGGTGCTGCCCCAGGTGGAGAGCTATGAGCCTACCGACGACGGCGAGAGCCCCCTGAGCAAGATGACCGACTGGGTCAACACCACCTGCCCCTGCTGCGGCGGCCCGGCCAAGCGCGAGACGGACACCATGCCCCAGTGGGCCGGCTCCAGCTGGTACTTCCTGCGGTATATGGACCCCCACAACGACAAGGCGCTGGCGTCCAAGGAGGCGCTGGAGTACTGGGGACAGGTGGACTGGTACAACGGCGGTATGGAGCACACCACGCTGCATCTGCTCTACTCCCGGTTCTGGAACAATTTTCTCCATG